>CEWF01024281.1_pt1 | contig 34483 bp, 33 predicted proteins | sample 531331 | NCBI WGS metagenome assembly CEWF01 (sample SAMEA2622676, study PRJEB7988) | marine metagenome | biome: marine biome (ENVO:00000447); feature: mesopelagic zone (ENVO:00000213); material: "saline water (ENVO:00002010), including plankton (ENVO:xxxxxxxx)" | depth 600 m | reverse complement strand
TAGCCGATGTAGTTGTACAGCGTGACGAAGCTGCCCATCAGCAGGAAGCCCTGCAGAAACAGCCAGGGCAGGCCAGCATCGCGAAAGTGCAGGCGGTAGCCCTGCGCCAGGCCGCGCAGGCGCAATGGGCGCGGCTGGAAATGTCGCGATTCCGGCAGCAGGCGCCAGAGCAGCAGTGCCGCCAGCAGGGCCAGCCCGCCCATCAGTCCGAGTACGCTGTGCCACGACAGGTAGTCCACCAGCACGCCGCTCAGCAAGCGCCCGCTCATGCCGCCGATGGCGTTGCCGCCGATGTACAGCCCCATTGCCAGGCCCAGGTGGTGGGGATGGATCTCCTCGCTCAGGTAGGTCATGGCCACTGCAGCCACGCCGCTGAGCGCCAAGCCGACCAGTGCGCGCATCAGCAGTACGCCTTCCCAGCTGGGCGCGAGCGCGCTGCCGACGGTGAACACCGCGGCAGCGAGCAGGGAGACGACCAGCACCTGCTTGCGGCCGATGGCATCGGAGATCGGCCCGGTGATCAGCAGTCCGACGGCCAGCGTCAGGGTCGAGAGCGAAAGGATCAGGCTGCTCTGTGCTGCGTTGATACCGAACGCCTGCAACAGCATGGGCATCATCGGCTGCACGCAGTAGAGCAGGGCGAAGGTGGCGAAGCCGCCGGCGAACAGGGCCAGGGCAGTGCGCGTGAAGCGCGGCGTACCTTTTTCGGTATGGCTGATGGGTGCGTCAGGCGCGGGTATCTTTGCTGACGCGCCACTGGCGTCGTGCGTACTGCTCACGATGAAGACCTCTGTCCGATTCGCTTTTTCCGGCCAAAAGCGGCCCGTTACGCCTGTGACCGCTTTTTCGATCGGCAGGCGCGGTTTCTGTTGTTCGGGTTTATGGACGAAATGATAGGAAGCTTTGTTTAAGCTATCCAATATATTATTCGACCTTATTGATATGTTTTGCGAATCGTTAGGGCGCACATGGAACTGAGACATCTACGCTATTTCGTGGCGGTGGCCGAGGAACTGCACTTCGGACGGGCAGCCGAACTGCTGCGCATCTCTCAGCCGCCGCTGAGCCAGCAGATCCAGGCCCTGGAACAGGAACTGGGTGTGCGCCTGTTCGATCGCACCAACCGCCGGGTGTCGCTGACCGATGCCGGCCGGCTGTTTCTCGACGAGACACGGCGCACCCTGGCTCAGGTGGACAAGTCGGTCGACGTGGTGCGGCGTGCCGAGCAGGGTGAGATCGGCGAATTGCAGGTCGGTTTCACCTCGTCAGCGCCCTTCACCTCGATTCTGCCGCGGGCGATTCTGGCTTTCCGCCAGGCCTTCCCGGCGGTGCACCTTGCGCTGCAGGAAATGACCAGCAAGCAGGTGATCGACGCGGTGCAAGACGAGAAGCTGCAGGTCGGCATGATCCGCCCTTTTGCCTTGCCGCCGGGCCTGCAGACCGTCGAGCTGTTCAGCGAGCCACTGGTCGCACTGATGCATACCGGGCATCCGCTTGCCGAGGCAGGGGAGGAGGGCCTGGCGCTGGCGGAGCTGGCCGATGAGCCCTTCGTCTTCTTTCCGCGCAGCTACGGCACCGGACTTTACGACCAGCTGCTGAACCTGGCGCGGCAGGCGGGATTCAGCCCACGCATCGCGCAGGAAGCGAACGAAGCGCTGACCATCATCGGACTGGTGGCGGCGGGCTTGGGGGTGTCGGTGCTGCCAGCATCGTTTCGCCGTATCCGTATCGACGGGGTGCGCTTTCGCACCCTGTCGGATCAGGACGCCACCACAGCCGTGTGGCTGGTCAAGCGTCGCCAGGAGCAGTCGCCCCTGGCGCAGGCGTTCATGGATCTGGTTACGCGCGAGGCGTTGAGCCAGCGTTAACGCTGCAACCGCAATGGTGGTTCATGGCTGCTTGTAATGAGCGGGCGTTTCGCCCTTGTCCTGTTTCGGAACACGGGTCACGCGGATATCGGTGATGCCCATGACTTCGGCCTGCTCCAGCAGCCGCGCCTCGTCGGCATCGGCTTTCGGCATCACCAGGCTGTTCTCGGCATCGGCATTGTGCAATTGGATGAGATGGCGCGCGGCTTCACCCTGGGACAGGCTGTCCGCGTCGCAGGTCTCGGCGCGCGGGTCGTTCTGGTAGATGTAGTTGATTTCGAAGGTATGCGAGGACTGGCCGAACATGAGGCGCTCCAATTGAGTTCACTGATGTTCAGTGGACTCGAGGGCGCGGCCAATCGTTCCGGCGGGCGATCGCCGCGGTGGGCCGATGCCTTTCCCAGCGCATCGGCTGGGAGGCTTACTTGACGTTGGCCAGATCGCCCTTGAGGGCAACGCCGGCCATGATGGCGCCGGCATGGCACTCGTACTTCTCGCTGTCCTTGTATTCGACGTGCTTGTAGTTGCTGGCGATGTTCACCACGGCATTGGCGCCGGCAGCCTTGGCGGACTGCTGCATGGCGATCAGCGCCGATTGCAGGGCCCAGCTGCAGGCGCCTTCGTCGGTCTTGTTGAAGGCATTGGTCTTCTTGCTGGTGGTGACGCCGCTGCGCACGACCTTGGCATTGCCCGGCGTCTTGCCGGCCAGGTAGAACTTGACGCTGCCATCCAGGCGGCCGGCCTGGGTGGCTTCGGCGACAACGGCGTCGAACGGCAGGTAGTGGGTGGTATCACGAGCCTGGCTGATGCCTGGCAGCACCAGAAGCGCCAGCGCTGTGCCTATCCATGCGGTTGTTTTCATCGGCTTTTTCCTTGCGGTTTGTGGGTGGAAATCAGGTCCAGCGACGGAAGATCAGCGAGGTGTTGATCCCGCCAAAGGCGAAATTGTTGTTCATTACATACTCATGCTGCATGACGCGCGGCGCACCCTGCAGATAGTCGAGCTCGCCGCAGCGCGGGTCGACCGAATCCAGATTGAGCGTATGGATGTAGCGATCGCGGTTCATCATCTCGATGCTGAACCAGGATTCCAGCGCACCGCACGCACCCAGGGTGTGGCCGAGATAGGACTTCTGCGAGCTGATCGGCATGCCGCTGCCGAACAGCGCCTGGGTCGCCTGGGTTTCGGCGATGTCGCCCTGCTCGGTAGCGGTGCCATGGCCGTTCACGTAGCCGATAGCCGCCGGTGCGAGTCCGGCATCTTCCAAGGCCAGCTCCATGGCTCGGCGCATGGTCAGCTGTTCCGGCTTGGTGGCGTGCTGGCCGTCGGCGTTGCTGCCGAAGCCGACCAGCTCGGCGTGGATCGTCGCACCGCGGGCCAGGGCATGTTCCAGCTCCTCGAGCACCAGCATGCCAGCGCCTTCGCCGATCACCAGGCCATCACGTGCGCTGTCGTAGGGGCGCGGCGAGGTATGAGGTGCGTCGTTCTTCAGGCTGGTGGCGTAGAGGGCGTCGAAGACCATGGCCTCGGTGGCGCACAGCTCCTCGGCACCGCCGGCCAGCATCAGTGGCAGGCGGCCGAACTTGATTGCCTCGTAGGCATAGCCTATGCCCTGGCTGCCACTGGTACAGGCGCTGGAAGTGGGGATCACCCGGCCGGTGAGGCCGAAGAAGATGCTGACGTTGGCCGCGGTGGTGTGCGGCATCATGCGAATGTAGGAATTGGCATTGAGCCCCTCGGCCACTGAGTTGAGCAGCATGTTGCCGAAGGCCTTGATCTCCTCGGTGCTGCCGGTGGAGGAACCGCAGGCGACCCCCATGCGGCCGTCACGGATCGAAGCATCGTCCAGCAGGCCGGCATCGGCCAGCGCACGCTCGGCGGCCAGTACCGACAGCCGCGACACCCGGCCCATACTGCGCAGCTGCTTGCGCGTCCAGTGCGCGGGAACCGCGAAGTCGTCCACCGGGCCCGCCAGGCGGGTGTTCAGTTCGCTGAAGCGATCCCACTCATGCATGCGGCGAATGCCGCTGCGGTTGGCGCTGAAATTGGCTTCGATGCTTGCCCAGTCACTGCCCAGCGAGGTGATGCCGGACATGCCGGTGACGACTACACGCCTGTCGCTCATCAGCACAGCCCTCCGTTGACGGCGATGACCTGCCGGGTGATATACGCCGCCTCGGCGGACATGAGGAAATTCACCGCACCGGCGACCTCTTCCGGGGTGCCCATGCGCTGTGCCGGAACCATCTTCAGCATTTCTTCGATGGGCAGTTCGGCATCGAGCATCTCGGTATCGATCAGCCCGGGTGCAACGCAGTTGACGGTGATCCTGCGCTTGCCCAACTCCACCGCCAAAGCCTTTGCCGCCCCGATGACGCCAGCCTTCGAAGCACTGTAGTTGACCTGGCCGCGGTTGCCGATCAGGCCGGACACCGAGGTGATGCAGACGATGCGCCCCGGCTGGCGGCGGCGAATCATCGGCATGGTCAGCGGCTGCAGCACGTTGTAGAAGCCGTCCAGGTTGGTACGCAGTACCTGGTCCCAGTCGTCGTCGGTCAGCGCCGGGAAGGCACCATCGCGGGTCAGGCCAGCATTGCAGACGACGCCGTAGTAGGCTCCGTGTGCTTCGACATCGGCTTCCAGCTCACGCCGACAGGCGGCGCGGTCGGCGATGTCGAACTGCAGGATGCGCACGCTGCGACCCATCGCCTGGATCTCGGCCTGGACCGCTTCGGCCTGGTCGCGACGCGAGCGGCAATGCAGCACGATGTCGTGGCCAGCCTGGGCCAGACGCAGCGCGATGGCGCGGCCGATGCCACGGCTGGAACCGGTGATGAGGACGGTTTCACTCATGGGGCAGACTCTTGTAGGTAACTCGCCACTTCGGGCGGGCGGAACACGTTCAGACGTGCCTCGGCATGGATGCCGGGCCCGTCGAGATGACATTCGAAGACACCCATGCCGTTATCGTCCTGCAGAGAACGATGGGCACGGACGCGCAGGCCGGCATCGATCGGAAACGCTTCGACATTGCACTGGTAGCTACGGGTGCCGAGCAGAAAGCCCAGCTCCACCGGTTGGCCGGCCTGGCGTGCATGGCAGCCGGCGAATGCGGCGACGCTCTGCGCCATGATCTCCAGGCCGACCCAGGCCGGCAGGCTGCCGTCGTCGGCGTTGAGCAGACCGTCGGTACGCACCTGCAGTACGGTTTCCACACTGTCGTCGTCGAAACACTCGACGCCGTCGAGCAGGATCATGTTGCCGGCGTGAGGCAGCAGCTCGGCGATGGGCCAGTCGATCACGGTGCATCCCCCAGAATCAGGCTGATGTTGTTGCCACCGAAGGCGAAGGAATTGCTCATCATTCGTCGCGGCCTTGTTGGATTCATTCGTGTACCCGCTGCTACCAGCTGCAATGCCGGCAATTCCGGATCGGGCTCGCCATCCCAGCGGTGCGGCGGTAGCTGCTGATCGGGGTTGAAGGGCGATAGCGACAACCAGCAGAACGCCGCCTCCAGCGCCCCGGCTGCGCCGAGGGTGTGGCCGGTCAGCGGCTTGCTCGAGGAGCAGGCCACGCCACGGGGAAACAGCGTGGCAACGGAGGCGCTTTCCATGGCGTCGTTGTGGGGCGTGGCGGTGCCGTGCAGGTTGAGGTAGGCGATCTGCTCGGGTGTGCAGCCGGCGCGGGCCAGCGCCTGGCGCATCGCGCTCAGGGCGCCGCGGCCCTCGGGATCGGGCGCGGAGATGTGATGAGCGTCGGAACTGGCACCGCCGCCGAGCAGGGCGATATCGGCTTCGCCGTCGGTATCGCGGGCCATCAGGAACAGCACTGCGGCCTCACCGATGTTGATGCCGTTGCGGTTGCGCGAGAACGGGTTGCACAACGTCTCGCTGGTGGCTTCCAGCGCAGAAAAGCCCTGCAGCGTGAGATCGCTCAGGCTATCCACACCACCACACAGCACTGCATCGCAGAGGCCGGCGTCGAGCAGGCGCTTGGCGCTGAGCAGCGCGCGGGCGCTCGAGGTACAGGCCGTGGAGATCGAGTAGCAGGGGCCGGCCAGTTGCAGCCATTCACCCAGAAAGCTCGCCGGTGCCGCCAGTTCCTGATGCGCGTAATGGTAGCCGGGCGGAAACGAACCCTCGCGTAGCAACCCGGCGATGCCCTGCGAGGCTTCCTGAATGCCCGTAGTGCTGGTGCCCAGCACCACGCCGATACGACTCTGGCCGTAACGGGCGATGGCCTTACGGATATCGCTTTCGATCTCCTGCGCGGCAGCCAGCAACAGCTGATTGTTGCGCGTGGCATGCCGCGGATCGTCGTCGGGCAACGCCGGCAGTGCGCAGCGGACCGCGCCCACCGGCAGTCGCCGGCCGGCCACGGGCTGCGGATGGACCTGCATGCCCGAGGCATCGCCGGCGAACAGGCGCGCGGCGACCTCGGCCTTGCCGTTGCCGAGCGCACAGATCACGCCGAGGGCGTTGAGGTAGGCGGTCATCGGTGCTGGTTTCCGGTGGTGTCGGGCAAGGGGGCGACACCATAGGTCAGACCCGGCGCCACGTCGAGTTCGAAGCTCTGTGCGGATCGATAGCGCACCTGCCAGCGTACGCTGCCAGCCTGGCGCAGCTGTCGTTCAGTGGGGTCATGCTGCTCCGCTTCGCCGCCATACAACGCGGCCAGCTGGTCGCGCCTGGTCAAGGCGAACAGCAGCGCGGCGAACAGTTCGCGCGCCTCCGGATTGGGTCGTAGCAGTCCATCGGCGTGCCAGTCGCCATTGCGCAGTTGCTGCCGCGCGAGCGGGATGCCCAGCGGATCGAGCAGCGACCAGCGCAGTGCGGCTGCTTCGCGCTGGATCACCAGTAACCAATCCGCCGGCTCGCTACCCAGGCGCCGGACATGCAGCTGCAGTGGCACCTCCAGTGCCGGCGTGGTTGCCGGCAGCGGTGCGCGTGCCGCGCAGCCTGCCAGCAGCACTAGGCACAGGCCGAGCAGCAGTCGCCTCATTTCAATCCGCTCAGGCACCGGCACCCGCCGAGCAGAGTTCGGCCAGTACGCGCAGGCGGCGTTTGGGGTCGGCGACATAGGGGTTCTTTTCGTCCCAGGCATAGCCGGCGAGGATCGAGCTGATCATCCGGCGGATCTCCGGCTGGGCGTGTTCGTAGTAGATCACGTCCTGGAAGCTGCAATCGTACCAACCCTCCACGTAGGTCCGGAAGGTATCGACCCCACGCTTGAGCGGGGTGGCGAACTCGGTCTCCCAGTCCACCGTTTCGCCGCTCAGCTGGCGGTGCAATACGGCTGCGGCCATGTGTGCCGAGCGCATGGCGATGGTCACGCCGGAGGAGAACACCGGGTCGAGGAACTCGGCGGCATTGCCAAGCAGGGCGAAGCCCGGACCATGCAGGCTTTTGACGTTGGCCGAGTAACCGCCGATCAGTCGTGCCGGCGTGTCCCATGCGGCGTTCTTGAGGATGCGCTTGAGATTCGGCGCTTCCAGAACGAACTCACGCAGGCAGGCATCCAGGTTCACCGGCCGGCCTTCGTAGCGCTCGGCGCTGGCGACCACGCCCAGCGAGCAGCGGCCGTTGCTGAACGGGATGGTCCAGTACCAGACATCGCGCAGTTCGGGATGGGTGGTGATGAGAATCTTCTCGCGGTCGAAGCGCGGATCGTCGATACGATCCTCGATGTGGGTGAAGATCGCCCGGCGTACCGGGAAGCCCGATGGCGCTTCCAGATCCAGCAGCTGCGGCAGCACACGACCGTAGCCGCTGGCATCGAGCACGAAGGCGGCGTCGACGCGGTACTGGCTGCCATCGGCCCGGCGAATCTGCAGCCAGGGCCGCTCGTTGCTGAAATCCACCGCGCTGACTTCCTCCTCGTAGCGAATCTCCACGCCCTGCAGCTCGGCCTGGTCGGCCAGCAGCTTGTCGAAGTCGGCGCGCTGGACCTGGTAGGTACTGCCGTGGCCGGTGGTGAACTTGTCGCGGAAGTCGAAATCGGTGTAGCGCTCGCCCCAGCCGAAGGCCGCGCCGTGCTTGGTCTGGAAGCCCGCCGCGCGCACCGCATCGAGCATGCCGGCTTCCTCGATGAAGTCCAGGCAGTGTGATAGCAGGCTCTCGCCGATGGAGAAGCGCGGAAAGCGCTGGCGCTCGATGATCAATACATCGTGGCCCTTGCGCTTGAGCAGCGCGCCGGCGATGGCGCCGGATGGCCCGGCGCCGATGATCACGACTTCACGGTGTTGCGACTCAAGCGGCGCCATAGGGCCTCCCTGCATGCGGTGGTGGGGCTTGCTCAATGGTGGCCCAGGGGGCCAGGAAGAAACTGAACGCCAGTCCGAGGCTGACGGTGAGGCCGAAGTTGCTCACGGCCGGCGTGCTGGACACGGCCAGCAGGCCGAACGACAGCCAGGTGGTGGTGGCTGCCAGCAGCGTGCCGACCAGACTGACTGCAACACCGCCGACCCGCTCGCGCATGAGGATCGCGTAATCGACGCCGATCGCCGTGATCAGCAGCAGGCCGAACAGGCCGAACAGGGTCAGCGGCTGACCCAGCCAGCCGAGGCTGGCCAGACTTGCCAGCGCCGCCAGCAACGGCACCGCAATGCAGCGCAAGGCGCCGGCGGCGCCGAACGGCAGGCAGAGCAGGACGAAGATCAGCAGACTGGCCAGCACCTTGAGTTCGGCGGCCTGCAGTTTGGTCGCGGCGAACAGCTGGTTGAGCCTGGCGGGTTGATCGACCAGTGTCGTGCCGGGCACATCGTTGGCGATGGCTGCCAGCGCTATGCTGTCGCGCAGCCCCTGCAGACTGATCAGTCCCGCCACGCCATCACGCGTTTTGCCAAGCCAGAGCGCCCGCCAGGCTTCGCCGAGCGGACCGGCCAGCGCCGCCTCGATGGTCACTGGCGGTTGCGTCTGCAGACGTTCGATCTCGGCCCGCAGGGTGTCGACGTCGACGCCAAGCGCCGTCAGCGGCTGGCTGGCGGTGAGCAGTTGCGGCAGAGCGGCGCGCAGCTGCGCCTGCTCGGATGCCGGTGCAAGCAACTGGCTCAAGGCGAGGTAACCACCCAGCCGCTGCTCGGTCTGCAGAGCGTCCAGGCGACGGCTGAGCTCCGCCTGACGCTCGAGCAGGGTGTCGGCATTGTCCCCTCGCACCAGGAAGTACTGGCTAGTGGGCTGGAAACCGGTGATCGCAGCGATGCGCTCGGCCTGTCGCTGCAATTCGGGTGCGTTGCTGACCCACTGGCGCAGATCGTCCTTGAACGACAGTTGCAGCACGCCGCCAAGGCAAAACAGCCCGAGGCCAGCCAGCAGCCAGGGCGTGGCGATGCGCGCCAACAACGCCTGGCGCAGCTGCAGCCAGCGCTGTGCCCAGCCCAGCGGGTGCGGCCACGGGGTCAGGTCGCCGCCGAACAGCACAGGCAACAGGCAGGTGGTGCAGAGAAAGGCGCCGAGCAAGCCGACCGCAGAGAACACCGCCACCTGGGTCAGTGCCGGGAAGGGCGTGAAGGCCAGCGCCAGATAGCCGATGAGGTTGGTGAACAGGGCCAATGCCTGTCCCGGCAGGATCAGATGCAGCGCGCGCCGGCCGTGCCAGGGTTGCAGCGTCCAGCTCTTGGACAGGAAGTGCAGCGGGAAATCCAGGCTGACGCCGATCAGGCTGGCGCCGAGCACCAAGGTCAGCACGTGCATCTGGCCGAACAATGCGACGCAGGCGGCGGTCCCCGCCAGCGCGCCGACCAGCACCGGCACGGCGGCGAGCAGGATGCGTGGCGTGCGGAACAGCCAGAGCAACAGCAGCAGGGTGGTACCCAGCGACAGGCTGCCGATCAGGCTTGCTTCGGCGCGGGCCGTGCGTTGGCCATGGGCGGCATGCAGCACACCGCCGGCACTCAGCAGCTCGCCCCCCGCTGCTTCGATATCGCCTCGGGCCCGTTCGACGAGGGCTGCCACCTGTGGCGGCATACCCTCGTCGAAGGCATCGCCCTGCGCACGCGCGTGTACGACCAGCCAACGCTGGCCGGCATGTTCGGCGACAAGGCTGCCGTCGTTTTCGGCGCGAACATTGCCCAGCTGCGGCAAGCGTTGCAGAGCCAGGCCGGCGAGGCCGAACCAGTCCTGCTCGAGCGGCAGCGGGCTGGCGGCGAAGGGGTCGTAGAGGCGCTCGATGCGCTGCTGGATGAACGACTCGGGATGCTCGACGAGCTGCTGGCGATCGGCTTTCGCGAGCAGGCCGAGGGACTGCTCGCGCAGCTGGCGCGCGACGGCCGGCAGGTCGGCCTGCAGCGTGTCGCGCACCTGGGCGAACAGGCCGCTGCTGCGCAGTTCGGTGGAGAGGCGAGTGACCAAGCGCCGGGCCTGTCGCTCGTCGGCGTGGCGGACGAGCAGCATCAGATCGCGCCTGAGGGGTTCCTGCATGCGTTCGGTTGCCAGCTGCTCGAGCGCGTCATGGCTGTCGCTGGGCAGCAATTGCAGCAGGTTGGCGCTCAGCGGCGGGCCGTCGCGCCATTGCCAGGCGCTCAGCGCCAGCAGGCCGAACAGCGCCACGCAGAACAGCGCGGCCGGCCAGCGGCGAGGCTGCATGCGCTCAGTCGGCAAGATCGCGTTGCTCGCGGGCCGTGAGGGTGTCGTCGAGCCGGCTATCGAGCAGGCGCAGCACGGTGCGGTCGCCCTGCACCTCGTGCAGTTCGATCCGCGTAACCGTGTCGCTGCCTTCGATCTCGATGGTCTCGAAGACCTGACGGAGCAGTGCGCCGCTAGGGGTCAGCTGCAGACGCCACGCGTCGGGGTCGCCGTTCAGTTGCAGGTCGAAGTCGCGCTGCAGGGCTTGGGTGTCGCCGCTCAGCACGGCGAGGAACAGCTGGTTCTGCCGGGCCGAACTGCCCTGCGGGTCGAGCGCTTGCCAGCCCTGCTCGCTGCGTCGCGCGATGCCTAGCGCGCTGATGCGATAGTCCTGGCGGATCGGCTGCTGCAACAGCCAGAGCAGGCCGTGGTCGCGGGCGAGAACGAATTGGCCCTGGCTGGTCAGCGGCTGCGGCAGGGCACGCAGGTGCTTTTCCTGAATGAAGTCGCCACGCACCACGGCCGGCCCGCTCAGCTGTTCGGCAAGCTGTGGCAGGTTGAAAGCCTGCGCGGTGGCCAGGTTGGCCGCCATCAGCAGGACGATGGTGGTCAGCCATTTCTTGACGGTCGGCGTCATGCCAGCGCGCGCTCCACCGCCTCGACGAAGATCCGTGGCGAGGCCAGCAGCATCTCGCGGCTGGCGATCTCCACGGCGACCTGCACGCTGCTGCCGCGGGTCATGCGCTCGCCGGTTTCGGCATCGCGGATCAGGTAGTTGATCTTCAGGCGGTTCTCCCACTCCACCAGGTCGGCACGTACGACGATGCGCTGGTTGAAGCGGGCGCCGCGCATGTAGCGCAGCTGCATGTCGATGATCGGCCAGGCATAGCCGGCTTCGCGCATCTGCACGTAGCCGTGGCCGATGCGTTCGAGCAGGGCGCAGCGGGCGACTTCGAAGTATTTGACGTAGTGGCCGTGCCAGACCACGTCCATCGAGTCGACATCGAAGAACGGCACGAGGATCTCGGCCTCGGCCTGTAGTACGCCATCCTTACGCATAAAGACTCCAGTGTCGGTTGCGGATCTGCGTGAGACATAGGCGCAGTTCGTCTTCCAGCGCCCGGTCTTCGATCAGCGGCGGGAAGGTCTCCGCCAGTTCGCTGTGCATGGCCGCCAGTGGTGCGGGCAGTGGGCGTGCGTCTTCCTGGCGCTGGCGCAGCCAGACGCCCTGCTGGGCGGCGAGCAGCGTGGCCGCGGCGACCTGCTCGCTCAGTTCCAGGCTGCGCAGCGCATCGCGCGCGGCGATGGTGCCCATGCTCACCTTGTCCTGGTTGTGGCATTCGGTGGAGCGCGAGAAGACGCTGGCCGGCATGCTGTTCTTCAGCGCTTCGGCGGTCCAGGCGCTGGCGCCGATCTGCACTGCCTTGAAACCGTGGTTGATCATCGCGGTGGCGGCCGGCGCACCGGAGAGGTTGCTCGGCAGGCCGTGGTTGTAGCGCGTGTCCACCAGCAGCGCGAGCTGGCGGTCGAGGAGGTCGGCGACGTTGGCCACCAGGTTCTTCAGGCTGTCCATGGCGAAGGCGATATGCCCGCCATAGAAATGCCCGCCGTGCAGCACGCGCTCGTTGTCGGCATCGATGATCGGGTTGTCGTTGGCGCTGTTCAGTTCGGTCTCGATGAACTGGCGCAGCAGGCCCAGGCTGTCGGCCAGCACGCCGAGCACATGTGGCGCGCAGCGGATGGAGTAGCGGTCCTGCAATCGATGCAGCGGCGCAGCGGGCGCATCGATGGCCAGGTCCTGGCGAATCCAGGCGGCGGCCTGGGCCTGGCCGGGATGCGGTTTGGCGGCGAACAGGCGCTCGTCGAAGTGCTCCGGATTGCCCTGCAGGGCGATCACGTTCAGCGCGGTGATACGGGTCGCCAGCTGCAGCAGGTAATCGGCACGGGCGTAGGCCAGGCAGGCGAGGCCGGTCATCACCGCGGTGCCGTTCATCAGCGCCAGCGCCTCCTTGGGGCGCAGGGTCAGCGGCGTCCAGCCGAGCTGGCGATGCACTTCGGCGGCGCTGCGGCGTTCACCGCGATACAGCACCTCACGCTCGCCGGCGAGCGCTGCAGCGACATAGGACAGCGGGGTCAGGTCGCCGCTGGCACCGACCGAACCTTCCTCAGGAATCAGCGGCAGCACGTCGTGTTCGAGAAATGCCTGCATGCGCTCCAGCAGCTTGATGCGCACGCCGGACATGCCGTGGGTCAGCGAACGCAGGCGAGCGGCGAGCACGGCGCGGGTGGCTTCGGCGTCCAGCAGCTTGCCCAGGCCGCAACCATGAAAGGTGAACAGGTGCTGCGGCAGCGCTTCGACCTGATGCAGTGGCACCGCTACCACGCAGGAATCGCCATAGCCGGTGGTGACGCCATAGATCACGCCTTCGCGGTCCAGCAGGGTGTCGAGAAACTGCGCGCCGCGGGCGATGCGGCTGCGAAAGACTTCGTCCGCCTGCAGTCGTGCCGGCGCACGGCGCTGCGCCACGGCCAGCACGTCCTCGATGCGCAGAAGGTTTTCGCCAAAGATCACGGGCTCAGTCACGACGCGGGTCCTGTGTGTTCCAGAAGGGATAGAAGTTGAACCATTGCAGCGGCGCCTCCAGGCAGCGTGCGGCGACGCGATCGGCGTAGTGCTGCACTGCCTGCGCGATCACCGCGTCGCGGTCGGCGCGGCGCCAGCGGATGCGTTCGGCGAAGGGCTCCAGATGCACATGGAAGCGTTCGTCCTGTTTGAGACAGAACAGCAGATTCACCGGGCATTCCAGCAGGCCGGCGAGCAGCCAGGGTCCCTGGGGAAAGGCTGCCGGCTGGCCGAGGAAGTCGGCCATGGCGGTGCGCCCGCCGTGCAGCGGCACGCGGTCGCCGGCGATGGCCAGCCACTCGCCGCGCTCCAGACGCTGGGACAGCTGCAGCATGGTCGCCGGGTCCAGTTCGCTGACCTGGATCAGCCGCAGGTTGTCGGCACCGGACTGATCCAGCAGGCGATTGAACTGTTCGGCGTGACGGGTGTGCACCAGCACGTTCATCCGTACCTCGCCGCTGATTTCCGCCAGTGCCCGGCAGATCTCCAGGTTGCCCAGGTGCGAGCCGACCAGCAGCTGACCGCGCGGTCCGGCGAGGCTGGCGTGCAGGTTGGCCGGATCGTGGATCACCAGGCGTTCCCGACCGACGCGCCCGCTCCAGACATCGAGCTTGTCCAGCAGCGCTTCGGCGAAACTCATGAACTGGCAATAGACCGAGCGAGTGCTTGGCTGCAATTCGGCGCGGCCGCTCCAACGTGCCAGATTGCCTTGGTACTGGCGCGCACTGTTCCGGGCGCTGCGGCCGAACAGGTAGAAATACAGCACGATCAGATACAGCAGCGGCGCCATGGTGCGTCGACCAAGTACCCGTACCGCCCAGGCGGTCAGGCGCATCAGCGCGAAACTGCCGCGCTCGCGCTGCGCGGCCCAGTGCGAGGGCATCGGTGTTTCGCTCATCGCTGCAGGCGCCGGGCGAGCAGTTTCGGCGCGCGCAGCAGCATGCCGAAGAACAGTCGGGCATGCATGGCGGAGATCAGCGCATTGTCCAGCCACAGGCGGAAATGCGAGATGCCGTCGGCTGGATAATGCACTCGCGTCGGCAGCCAGAGCATCGGCTGCTGCTGCCAGTGCAGGCGAACCAGGATTTCGGTGTCGAAGTCCATGCGCCGACCCAGGCGCACGCTGTCGATCAACGCCAACGTCGGCTCCAGCGGGTAGACGCGAAAGCCGCACATGGAGTCGCGAATCGACAGCGACAGCGTGTTGATCCAGACCCATACGTGTGTGAGGTAACGGGCGTACAGGCGGCCTTTGGGCACGCTGGAGTCATAGTGCGGATAGCCACAGATCAGCGCGTCCGGGGCCTGGCTGGCGCGATCGAGGAACAGCTCGACGCCGGACAGGTCGTGCTGGCCGTCGGCGTCGACTTGCAGCGCATGACTGAAGCCCAGGCGCCGTGCTTCGCGCAGACCGCTGATCACCGCGCCGCCCTTGCCTTGGTTGCGCTCATGGCGGAGCAGGAAGACGCCGGCCGGCTCCGCCAGCTTGGCGATGACTGCTGCTGCGGCAGAGCTGGAACCGTCGTCCACCAGTACGCAGGGCAGATCCGCGGCATGCAGAGCGGCGACCACCGCGGGCAGGCTGCGCTCGTGGTTGTAGACCGGGACCACCGCGCAGGGCTTGAACCAGTCGTCTTCCGACTGCATGGGAGGGCGAGCCGCCGCGGTTGCAGCCGCTAGGGGTGGCAGCTCGTTCAAGGTGGTCATGGCTGCGCTCCCAGCAGAATGCGCCCGGACGAGCAGGGCTTGTCATCGTTGTGATAGGTGAAGTACAGCTTGCCGCGCTCCCGATCGAATCGCAGGTTCAGCAGCAACCGGTCGCCGGGCCTGGCGAGCTGCTGGAATTTCAACACTTCCATGCCGCCGAAACGTGGCGGCAAGTCGTCGATCAATTCGCGCGCGAGGTCCATCGCCCACTCGACCTGGACGACGCCAGGCAGTACCGGTGTACGCGGGAAATGGCCGCTGAAGTGCACCAGATCGAGCGGCACGCGCAGCTCGATCCGCCAGTGGTCGTCTTGCCATTGCTGCTGCAGGCGTTCCGGTTTGCGCGGGCGCGGCGTCAGGAGCTGGGCGTCGAGTTCGGCCTGGGGCAGTTTGCCCTGAGGATTGACCGGTAGCTCGCGCACCAGCCGCCAGCGGCGCGGCAGGGCCAGCGCCTCGCAATGGGCGCTCAGCTGTTTACGCAAGGCCTGGGTGACACTGCGGCGCCCCTGATTGCGTAGTGCGAACACCCCTGCATCGCTCAGCGCCACAAGCGCGCCTAGATAGGCCCGGTTGTCGTGAATCACCCCCAGGCGCGCTTCGCTGACGAACGGATGTTCGGCCAGCGCACGTTCCAGCATCGGCAGCGAGATGCGCTTTTCTTCCAGCTTGACGATGCGGTCCAGCCGGCCGCGCAGGGCGAAACGACCATCGGCGTGCAGCTCGGCGCCGTCGGCGGTCTGTTCAACGTGCCCGCTGGCGAGCCAGGGGGAGGCCACGCGCAGCGCACCCTGTTCGTTCTGATCGAGCTCGACGCCCGGCAGCGGCTGCCAGAGTTCGCCTCCCTGACGCCAGGCGATGCCGCCGGTTTCCGAGCTGCCATATATTTCCGTAGGCCACTGGCCAAGGCGCTGTTGCAGCAACTTGCCGGCTTCGGTTGGCAGCGGGCCGCCGGAGGAGAACACCCGGCACACCTGACGCAATGCCGGCCAGTCGAGGTTGTCGCCCATGCGCTTGAGCAGTGCAGGGCTGGCGACCCAGCAGAACGAGCGCTGCTCACGGCTGGCCCGTTGCATGTCTTCGGCGAACGGCAGGGCACGGCGCAGAAAAGGGCGGCCAGCACAGAGTGGCCAGAGCACCCGAAACAGCAGCCCGTAGATGTGCTGCGTGGCGACGCTACCGATCACCGCGGAATCGCCAAGGTCTGCCCCCCACAGGGCCTCCAGTGCTTCGACTTCGTTGGCGAGCTGATGCAGGCGCTTGTCGATCAGCTTGGGCTCGCCGCTGGAGCCCGACGTGCAGAGCGTCAGGCCGAGCAGCTCGCAGTCGAGCTCGGCCGCGGCAAGAGGGGCCGTCTGCAGATCGGTGAGGGCTGTGTCGCCAGCCTGATCAGTCAGCCAGAGCTCCGCCAGCGGGCTTAGCCGTGCCCGGCTGGCCGGCTGCAAGTCGGCAGGCAACATCACGCGCACCCCGGCGCGCCAGGCACCAAACAGGGCGACAGCCAGCTGCCCGGCGTCTTCCAGGTGCACGGCGATGGTCCGCACGCCGCGCTCCTGCAAGCCGCCGGCAAGGCGCAGCGCCTCCTGCTGCAGCTGGTCGAGCGCAAGCGTGGGGGCGTCGGTTGCCGGACGCGGCGCGCTTCGAACCAGCAGTTCGCACAGCCCAATCCAGTTCACGGACGACTCCTGACACGCTGACGCACCAGCCACTCGCCGGCGAACAGCAGGCCCATCAACAGATAGGCGATCAGTCCGTTGTACAGCGTCCACCAGACCAGCGGCGCCCACAGCGTCAGGGCGGCGGCGATGGTGCCGTTGAAGATGAAAAAAACCACCCAGACCCTGGTCACCTGCCGCGTATAGCGCACGCCGGCTTCCGCCAGGTCCGGCTCCTGCAGTCGCGCCAGGCGCTCGATCACCGGCATTCCGCTGAACAGGCTGCTGGCGAACAGTATCAGCATGGCCGCGTTGATCAGCAGCGGATACCAGCGCAGCAGGGCGGCGTTGTCGAGCAGCCCGAGCAGCAGGCAGAACAGCAGCGCGGTGCCGGCCGTCCAGCGGCTCGCGGCACCGCCGTCACTCAGCAAGCGGGTCAGCCAGAGCGCTCCTAGTAGCGCCGCGAAGATCCGCGGCGAGAGGTGCTCGATACCGAAATAGACGGCAAAGGGATACGCCAGCCCGATCAAGAGCAGCACGAAACCTGCCATCCGCGTCACGCCGGGCGGAATCTTGGAAAGAGATGTCAGCATCAGAAAAGTCCGGAAATGCCTTGGGTACGCTGCGCGTCACACCTGTGGTGACGTCGCTCGCGCCGGTCAGGCTGTCTCCGCATTGGTCAGGCGGTAGACCGCCTCGACTACATCGCCCACGGTGCGCACGGCTTTGAATTCTTCCGCGGCGATCTTCTTGCCGGTCTGGCGCTTGATGTGGTCGATCAGGTCGACGGCGTCGATGCTGTCGATCTCCAGGTCCTGATACAGGTTGGCTTCGAGGGTGATGCGCTCGGGTTCGAGCTCGAACAGTTCGACCAGGGCGTCACGCAGGGTCTGGAAAATCTCGTTGCGGCTGTTCACGGGAGATGCTCCTCAGGCGATGGCGCGGTTGGCGCTGACGAAGGCCGCCAGGCTGTCGACGCTAGCGAAATGCTTGCGGGTGTCCTTGGCGTCCGCATCGATCTTGATGCCGAAGCGCTTCTGGATCGCCAGACCCAGTTCCAGGGCGTCGACCGAGTCTAGCCCGAGGCCTTCGCCGAACAGTGGCTGATCGGCGGCGATATCGTCCAGGCCGAGGTCTTCCAGGCCCAGTGCGTCGATGATCAGTTGCTTGATTTCACGTTGTAGTTGTTGGCTCATCGAGTGCGAGCTCCTTTATGAAGTGTCGGTGCAGATGGTCATTCAGTCGCCGCGAAGCGATCGGTGCAGCGCCTTGGGCGGCGAACGCCTGCGGGTCGATGTCGCTACCCACGCGCAGATGGAAGTGAAAACGCCGTGACGGAATGCGATACCAGGGTTCGGCCTTGGTCAGCGTGGTTGGCGTCACGCTGATGACAACCGGCGTCACCAGCCTTGCGCCGCGCAGGGCGATGGCCGCTGCGCCGCGGTGAAATTGCGGCGGCTGTCCGGGCACGGTGCGGGTGCCTTCGGGAAAGATGATCAGGGTCTGACCTTGCTGCAGGGCCTCGGCGGCTTCGTCGAGCATTTCGGCGCTGCCGTTGTTGCTGATGTACTGCGAGGCGCGGATCGGGCCTCGGGTGAAGGGGTTGTCCCACAGGCTTTGTTTGACCACGCAGTTGGCGTCGCGGATCAGCGCGATCAGCACGACCACATCGATCAACGACGGGTGATTGGCGATGATCAGCTGGCCAGGACGTCCCAGCCGCTCGGCGCCTTCGACTTCATAGGTCAGTACGCCGCTGCGGTACATGAATTGCACGAACAGCCAGAACAGCCTGCTCACCGTCTGCCGCGCACGGCGACGTTGGATGGCGGCATCACCCGGAAGCAGCGAAAGCAGCGGGAATATGATCAGCCGTAGGCACAGACCACCGATGCCAAACAGGACGAACAACAGGCCGGTGGCGATGAGCCGCCACAGCCACGGCGTGTTGGGCCGCTTCAGCGAGTCCGCTGCCAGTTCCATTTGCGCGTCTTCCAGTGATGCGTGAATTGGGCATGGTCGTGGAGCAGAGCACGGATCAGTTGCAGAGCATGGACTTGCGGTTGCAACGGGCTTTCATCGGTGGGCTGCAGTTGCAGTTGCCAGCTGTCGCCGGCGGTCAGTCGTAGCGCCAGTGCATAGGGGATGCTGCGGTCGTCTATCCAGGGGCGGTAGGCCTCGGGAGGTGATTCTTCGGCTATCACCAGCAGTACGGCGGGCGCGCCTTCGTTCAGCAGCAGGGCAGCTTCGAGCACTGCGTGTTCCAGGCCATCGCCCTCTGCTGCGATCGCGGTCATTTCGCTGGAGTCGCCCTGGAAGATCGACCAGAGCCCGACGATCGCATTGTGTACGGACAGGCTGAACTGGGTTGGCGAGAGCGGCTGTGCGTTAGCCAGATCGCTGAGCAGGGCGAAATTGCGGGTGGTTTCCCCATGGCGCGAGGCGTACACCAGCGGCATCGGGGGGCGGCCTTCGGTAAGTGGCTGGGTGACGGCGAACACCATCCGCGCCAGGCGACTCAGGCGGCGACGCTGCATCGCCGGCAGAAAGGACACATCCGGCTGCGCCTCGGGATCGTCCGGCCACTGGCTGGCGTTCGCCCAGCGCGCCCAGTCGGCCTGGCAGGCGCGGCCCGGAGCCCAGGCCTGCCATTGGTCGATGTCGAAGCATATAGCGCTCATGCTCGCGCAGCTCTCGTAGCGAGGCCAGCGTGCAGACGTCCGTGTATTGCTTGCATTGGAAGTGCCGCTCGAAAAGTGCGGGCATTATCCAAGTGCCATGAACGCTACGCAAACATTGCGATACATATCCTGATAGGAGGTCGCGATTGATGCGGAGTTCGTCACCTGGGCGACTATCCGCGCAACCCACCGTGATCAGCTGATGCCGTGCTGCGCCAGCCATGCCATCAGCTGCGGCAACGGCATGGCGCCGCTCTGCCGGGCGACTTCACGGCCGTTGCGGAACAGGATCAGGCTGGGAATCGAGCGGATGCCAAGTTGCGCCGACAGCTGAGTGTTGGCCTCACTGTCGAGCTTGGCCAGACGACAGCGGCCCTGGAGCTGATTGGCGGCCTGCGCAAAGGTCGGGGCGAAGCTGCGGCAGGGCCCGCACCAACTGGCCCAGACATCCACCAATAGCGGCAGGTCGCCCTTGATCTGGTTGGCGAACTGGTTCTGTTGCAGATCGAAAGGCGTGTTCGGCAGCGCCTCTGCCTTGCAGCGACCGCAGCGCGCTGCGTCGTGCAGTCGGTCCGCGGGGATGCGATTGAGGCTGGCGCAGTGCGCGCAGGGGACGATCAGGGATTCGGTCATGACGAGGCTCCACGGCGGTATGCCGTTAATGTGGAGCCTCGGCGGCGGATATCAAGCGCGGGTCAGCCCTTGGACGCGCTCAGCGCCTGGGCCAGATCGGCGAGGATGTCGTCGATATGCTCGATGCCGATGGACAGCCGGATGAGATCCTGCGACACACCGGCGCGGGCCAGTTCCTCGGCATTCAGCTGACGGTGCGTGGTGCTGGCCGGATGGCAGGCCAGGGACTTGGCGTCGCCGATGTTCACCAGGCGTACCACCAGCTTGAGCGCGTCGATAAAGCGCGCGCCGGCTTCCATACCGCCCTCGATGCCGAAGCAGAGGATCGACGCCGGCATGCCGCCCAGGTAGCGGCGGGCCAGTTCGTGCTCGGGATGATCGGGCAGTCCGGCGTATTTGACCCAGGCCACTTGCGGATGAGCCTGCAGGAACTCGGCGACCTTCAGCGCGTTCTCGCAGTGCCGTTCCATGCGCAGGGCCAGGGTTTCCAGCCCCTGCAGGATCAGGAACGAGTTGAAGGGTGAAATCGCTGCGCCCATGTTGCGCAGCGGTACCACGCGGCAGCGGCCGATGAACGCGGCGGGGCCGAACGCTTCGGTGTAGGTGACGCCGTGATAGGAGACATCGGGCGTGTTCAGCAGGGCGAAGCGCTCCCTGTGCTGCGCCCAGGGAAACTTGCCGGAGTCGACGACGATGCCGCCGATGCTGGTGCCGTGGCCGCCCATGTACTTGGTCAGCGAATGTACGACGATGTCTGCGCCGTGCTCGAACGGCCGGCAGAGTATTGGCGTGGCGACGGTATTATCGACGATCAGCGGCACGCCATGGCGGTGCGCGGCTTCGGCCAGGGCGGCGAGGTCGATGATGTTGCCGGCCGGGTTACCGATGGATTCGCAGAACACCGCCTTGGTGCGCTCGTCGATCAGCGCTTCCAGGGCGGCGATGTCGTCGTGGGCGGCGAAGCGCACCTCGATGCCCTGACGCGGCAGGGTATGGGCGAACAGGTTGTAAGTGCCGCCATAGAGCTTGGCCACCGAGACGATGTTGTCGCCGACTTCGGCGATGGTCTGAATGGCGTAGGTGATCGCCGCCATGCCCGAGGCAACGGCCAGCGCGGCCACCCCGCCTTCCAGTGCCGCGACGCGCTGCTCGAGCACGTCGGTGGTGGGATTCATGATGCGTGTATAGATGTTGCCCGGCACCTTCAAGTCGAACAGGTCGGCGCCATGCTGGGTGTCGTCGAAGGCGTAGGAGGTGGTCTGGTAGATCGGTACCGCCACGGCCTTGGTAGTCGGGTCCGGGCTGTAGCCTGCGTGGATGGCGAGGGTTTCCAGTTTCATGGCGCGCTCCTTGTTCTTGTTCGTCGGGGGCAAAGGTCCGAGAGCATGAAACTGAACGCCTGGACGGTCAATGATCCAGGGCAAGCCTTGTCGTCAGAGCGGCGCGAGCGGCCAGAACAGCGGAATCACCAGCGTCGCCACGCCCCATAGCAGCAGGTTCAACGGTATGCCGACCTTGAGGAAGTCGGTGAAGCGATAGCCACCGGCGTTGTAGACGAATGTGTTGGTCTGATAGCCGATCGGTGTGGCAAAGCTGGCGCTGGCGGCGAACATCACCGCGACGACGAACGCTCGCGGATCCACGCCCAGGTGCTGCGCGAGACCGATGGCGATCGGGGTGATCAGCACCGCCACTGCATTGTTCGACAGCATCTCAGTCAGCAGTGAGGTCAGCAGGTAGATGAACGACAGCATGAACAGCGGGCCGGCCCAGGGCGTGAATGTGGTGACGTTCTGGACGATAAGCTGTACCAGGCCCACCTTGTCCATGGCGATGCTGATCGCCAACATGCCGAAGATCAGGCTGAGAATCTTCCAGTCGACGGCCTTGTAGGCGTCCTCGACGTCCAGGCAGCGCGTCGCCAGCACCGTAGCCGCGCCAATGATCGCCAGGCCTTCGATAGGCATCGCGCCAAAGGCTGCCAACAGCATGACTGCCAGGGTGGCGATGATTGCGATCGGCGCCTTGTCGCGGCGGAACGCTCGCTCCTGCACGGCGTTGAGGCTGATCAGCTCACCGTTGTCGGCGAACCGCTTGATCTGCGCAGGCGTGCCCTCGACCAGCATCACGTCGCCGAACTGCAGCTGGAAATCGTCGAAATTGCCCTGAATGTTCTCGTCCTGCCGGTGCACAGCCAGCACGCTGATGCCGTAGCGGGCAGACAGGTCGAGATCGCGCATCGGGCGATGGCTGTAGCGCGAGCCGCGACCGACGATGGCCTCGGCGAGGATCACGTCTTCGCTGCTGATGGTCTCGAAGGCGTCACCGCGGTTGAAGGTGAGGTGACCGCTCTCACGCAGCTCCACCACGTCCTTGACCTGGCCATGGATCATCAGTAGGTCGCCGGCGGTCAGGGTGAAGTCATGTTCCGGACGGCTGAACAGCTGCGCGTTGCGATTCACCTGCAGAACCTGCAGCCCGCTGCCGCCGTTCAGGTTGGCCTCGGCGATGGTCTTGCCGATCACCGGCGAGTTCAGCGGCACACGCAGCTCGGTCATGAAGTTGCGATCAAGGCGTGGGCCGAGCAGCTTGGACAGGGTGTCGCGTTCCGGCAGCAGATGCTTGCCGATGGTCAGCAAATAGAGCATGCCGGCTGCGGCCAAGATCAGTCCCGCCGCGGTGATCTCGAACATGCCGAAGGGCGCAAGGCCGGCCTTGCGCGCCACACCGTCGACGAGGATGTTGGTCGAGGTGCCGATCATGGTCAGCGTGCCGCCGAGAATCGTCGCGTACGACAGTGGAATCAGCAGTTTCGAGGGGGTTGTGCCGGCACGCTTGGCCAGGGAAATCGCCACCGGCGTGAGGATTGCCACCACCGGCGTATTGTTCAGGCAGGCGGAAATCACCAGCGCGGTGATCGTCAGGCCGAACAAGACTCGTGCAGGGCTGGTGCCCACCAGATTACCCAGCCAGTTGCCCAGCGCATCGATGCATCCGGTTCGCTCCAGCGCCGCCGAGATGATGAACATGCAGGCAATGGTGACAGGCGCCGAGTTGGACAGTACGCCCAGCACCTCACCAGGTGTCAGCAACTGCGTTGCCAGCAGCACCGCCACGGCGATCGCCACGACGATATCGGGACTCCAGCTCTCCCTCACGAACGCCACCAATACCCAGAGCAGCAAAGCGCAGACGAACAACAGCGACAGCGATTCTGGAAGCATGGACGTCCTTAAGGGTGGCGACTGAGGCACGTCGGAACAACGGGCCCGCGGCGCAAGATAGAGACGTCAGCTTAGAGAGTCCAGAAACCTTTTCTGATGTTTATATTCATTATGGTTATTAAAGGCGAGGGCTCTGGCCGGCTTCTACAGCGCAGCGGTTTGAGGCTGTTGGCCGTTGTTTGGCGGTGACAAACAGGTGAACCTGGACTGGCCGCAGATTGCCGTCAGAAGGGCGCTCGATCCGCTACCTAAGGGGCGAGGTGCGGCAGGACGTTGCGTGCCTGGCGGACTTCAAGTGGCGGAACCAGCGAACGGCGACGTCTTGTCCCGTTGTGGGATGGCTATTCAGGGCCTGCTGAGGTTCGGCGTTCCGTGGTCCGCCAGCCGCTGCCGAAAATCGAAGCCGTCGTTGGCTTCATTGCGGCGCGGCTGGCCACCAGCCCAGGCTGAGACAGGCTCGTCTGTCAGCGCTGTGCTTCGCGGATCATGTTGCGGGCGATGATCACCTGCTGGATCTGGGTCGTGCCCTCGTACAGGCGGAACAGCCGCACGTCGCGATAGAAGCGCTCGATGGCATATTCGCTGACATAGCCGGCGCCGCCGTGGATCTGCACGCCTCGGTCGGCCACGCGACCGCACATCTCGGTGGCGAACATCTTGGCGCAGGAGGCTTCGGTGCTCACGTTCAGGCCTTCGTCGCGCTTGCGCGCGGCGTCCAGCACCATGCAGCGGGCGGCGTAGATCTCGGCCTTGCTGTCGGCCAGCATGCCCTGGATCAGCTGGAACTCGGCGATGGGCTGGCCGAACTGCTTGCGTTCGATGGCGTACTGCAGCGAGTCGGCGAGCATGCGTTCGGCGGCGCCGACGGAGAGCGCGGCGATATGCAGACGGCCTTTGTCGAGCACCTTCATGGCGGTCTTGAAGCCGACGCCTTCCTTGCCGCCGATCAGGTTCCCGGCCGGCACGCGGACGTTCTCGAAAATCACGTCGGCGGTGTGGGCGCCTTTCTGGCCCATCTTGTGGTCGCGCTTGCCGACGGTGACACCAGGCGTGTCGGCCTCGACGATGAACGAGCTGATGCCACCGGCGCCCTTGATTTCACGGTTGGTTCGAGCCATCACGGTGAAGATTCCGGCTTGCGGTGCGTTGGTGATGAAACGCTTGGTGCCGTTGATGACGTAGAACTCACCGTCGCGCACGGCAGTGGTCTTCAGGGAGGCGGCATCGGAGCCGGAGTCCGGCTCGGTCAGGCAGAAAGAGCTGAGGAACTCGCCGGCAGCCAGTTTGGGCAGGTACCTGGCCTTCTGCTCCTCGGTGCCGTCGAGCAGGATGCCGATGGAGCCAATGCCGTTGTTGGTGCCGATATAGGAGCGGAACGCCGGGGACGTGCGGCCCAGTTCGAAAGCGATGTTCACTTCCTCTTCCATGGTCACGCCCAGACCGCCGAATTCCTCCGGTATGGTCAGGCCGAACAGGCCCATTTCCTTCATTTGCTCGACGATGTCCGTCGGCATCGAGTCGGTTTCGGCGACCTCGTTTTCGCGCGGGATCAGCGCTTCGTTGACGAACTGGCGGATGGAATCCAGCAGGACTTGCAGCGTTTCCGGATCGCGGATCATGTGTGCTCCTCGGGGGGTCCGATGGTCGGACGCGTCATGTCGTCGAGGCACGACCCGCATCTCCATCAGCGGGTGCTGGCCTCGATGTTGCTAACCATGTGGACCAGTCGCGGTCCGATGTCCTCTTCCAGCTTTTCGCGCGAGAGCTGGAAACTCGGGCCGCCGCAGTTAAAAACCAGCAGCCCGTGCTGCGCATGCACCATGGGCACGGCAACCGCATTCACATCCCGGTGCCATTCGCCGATCGACAGGCAATAGCCATAGTCGGCGTAGTCACGGAAGGCCTTTTCCAGGCTCTTGCGGATCTTTGGCCAGTCCTCCGCATGCCGGGTCCGGACGTGGTCCAGCAGAAAATCGCATTCGCTTTCCGGCAGGCCGGCCAGGCATGCACGTCCCGCCGAGCTCAGATGCAGGGGCAGATGGGTACCCACCTGGCGCCGCATCGTGAGGTTGCCCTGACCGTGCACGACGTCCAGGTAAACCATCTGTAGCCGGTCCCGAGCCGCCATCGCCACCGCCGCATTGGCGTGGTTGGCCAACTGTTCCATCAGCGGATGCGCCACAGCCCGAATCGACAGGTTGGAGAGCATCCCGTAGCCGAACGACATCACACCGACATCCAGCTGGTATTTGCCCTGGGGCAACTGCTTCAGATAGCCCAGGCGCGTCAGCGTGTAAGTCAACCGGCTGACGGTCGGCCGCGGCAGGTTGGCCTTGCGGGCCAGCTCCTGATTGCTCAGCACGCTTTCACGCGGGTTGAAGCAGCGCAGCAACTCCAGGCCCCGGGCTAGAGCGGTGACGAACTGGCGGTCCTTTTCCTCCTCATCGAGGGTCGACATCGGATCGATCAGTACCCGTTCGATCTCCGAAGCTGCGTCCTTGTCAGGGGACCGATCCTTGATCTTGCGTTGCATGGTAGAGCCTCCATTTTCATAAAATCAAGTTTTCGAAATTCTATTCCGCATAGCGGACATTCGGCAACTGCGACATACGGAAAGTTTTTTGTTTCTCAAAGGCCCGTGCAGTGGGCCTTTGCTGAGAATAACGACGTATCGACAAGAAGTGACATTTACAAAAAACGAAATTGGAACTTATTATTCGGTCAAAGTGTGGAATGGGATTTCGCATAGCGGACATTGCTGCATGATCAAACCGGAGCCGAAATGAGTCAACCAATCGATCCAGTCGTGCTGCTGGAGTACCCGGCCGACGGTGTCGCTCTCGTGCGTATCAACCGCCCCGACGCCAAGAACGCGCTCAATGCGGCCGTTCGCCATCAGCTGGCCGAGCACTTCCGCGCGCTCGCCCGGCGCGACGACATTCGCGCCGTCGTGCTTACCGGGGGTGAGCAGTTCTTCGTGGCGGGGGCGGACATCAGGGAATTCGCCAGCGCCTCGCCGATCGAGATGTATGGCCGTCACTCCGAGCTGCTATGGGAGCCGATTGCCCGCTGCCCGAAGCCGGTCATCGCCGCCGTCAACGGCTTCGCCCTAGGCGGCGGCTGCGAACTGGCGATGCACTGCGACATCATCGTGGCCGGCGAGTCAGCCTGCTTCGCCCAGCCGGAAGTCAAGCTCGGCCTGATGCCGGGCGCCGGTGGTACCCAGCGCCTGATTCGCGCGGTCGGCAAGTTCCAGGCCATGCGCATCGCCTTGACCGGCTGCATGGTCAAGGCGCCAGAGGCATTGGCCATTGGCATGGTCAGCGAAGTGGTGCCGGACGACCAGACCCACGGGCGCGTCCTGGCCCTGGCCGGCGAAATCGCCGCGCTGCCGCCGCTGGCGGTGCAACAGATCAAGGAAGTGATGCTGGCCGGCGCCGACCTGCCGCTGGACAGCGCACTGACCCTGGAGCGCAAGGCGTTCCAGCTGCTGTTCGATTCCGCCGATCAGAAGGAAGGCGCCGCCGCCTTCTTCGAGAAGCGCAAACCCACCTACCGCGGAGAATAGGCATGGCTCGCTCGATCAACATCATGGGGCTGGTCGGCACCGGAGTAATGGGCGCCGGTATCGCCCAGATCGCGGCACAGGCTGGCGTGCAAGTGCGTCTGTACGATGCCCGCGAAGGCGCGGCCAGGGACGCTCGCGACAACCTCGGCGCAACCCTCGGCAAGCTGGTTGCCAAAGGCAAGATCGCCCAGGACGCCGTCGACGCCGCCCTGGCGCTGCTCAAGCCGGTCGCCACCATCGAAGAACTCTCGGGATGCGACATGGTGGTGGAAGCCATCGTCGAGAATCTGGATGCGAAGCGCGGCCTGCTGACCCAGCTGGAAGGCATCGTCGACGCCGAGTGCATCCTGGCGACCAACACCTCGTCGCTGTCGGTGAGCGCCATCGCCACCGCCTGCCGGCATCCGCAGCGGGTCGCCGGCTTTCACTTCTTCAACCCCGTTCCGTTGATGAGGGTGGTGGAAGTCATCGACGGCATCGCCACTGTTCCGGCCGTCAGTAATGCCCTACTGGAGCTGGCCCGGCGCATGGGGCACACCGGTGTGCGCGCCAAGGACACTCCCGGTTTCATCGTCAACCACGCCGGCCGTGCCTACGGCACCGAAGCCCTGAAGATCCTCGGCGAGGGTGTCGCCCAGCAAGGCGAGGTGGACCGCATCTTGCGCGAGGGCGCCGGTTTCCGCATGGGCCCGCTGGAGCTGTTCGACCTCACCGCGCTGGACGTTTCCCATCCGGTGATGGAATCCATCTACAACCAGTTCTACCACGACCCGCGCTACACGCCGTCGCCGCTGACCCGCCAGATGCTGGTGGCCGGTCGCGTGGGTCGCAAGGTGGGGCAGGGCTTCTACCGCTATCAGAACGGCCAGATGGTCGATGCGCCGCAACCGCAACCGGTGCCGAGCGTCGAGCAGTTGCCGCCGGTGTGGGTCGCCACCGAAAACGCGAACGACCGGCAGAAGCTGGTCGAGCTGCTCGACCAGCTGGGTGCGCAGGTGGAGACGGGTGAGCATCCCTCCGAGCAGGCGCTGTGCCTGATCGCCCCCTACGGCTATGACGCCACCACCGCCGCCGGGCGCTTCGGCGTGGATGCAGCGCGCACCCTGTGCATCGACTTGCTGACCGACCTGTCTCGCCATCGCACGCTGATGATGACCCCAGCCACCCGTCCGGAAATGCGCGCTGCCGCCCATGCCCTGTTCGCCCGCGATGGTGTGGGCGTCAGCGTGATCCGCGACAGCGTAGGCTTCGTGGCCCAGCGCGTGCTGGCCATGGTGGTCAACCTGGCCTGCGACATCGCTCAGCAGCGGATCGCCAGCCCCGAGGACATTGACCAGGCCGTGCGCCTGGGCCTGGGTTACCCGCAGGGTCCCCTGGCCTGGGGCGACAGCCTCGATCCACGTCGCCTGCTGACCATACTCGAGCGGATGGTGAGCGTGACCAACGACCCGCGTTACCGCCCGAGCCCCTGGCTGCGTCGTCGTGCCCAGCTGGAGCTGTCGTTGCGCCTGGATGAGCCGTCCGCCGTTTAACCGCTTTCTATACAGGTATCGTCATGTTGAACGCCTACATCTACGCAGGTCTGCGTACACCCTTCGGACGCCACGGCGGTGGTCTGGCGCCGGTGCGCCCGGATGACCTGATTGCCGACGTGATTCGCGAGCTGATCGCCCGCAGCGGAATCGACGGCGCCGCCGTCGACGACGTGATTCTCGGCAATACCAACCAGGCCGGCGAGGACAGCCGCAACATCGCCCGTCACGCCGTGCTGCTCTCCGGCCTGCCGGTCAGCGTGCCCGGCCAGACCGTCAATCGCCTGTGCGCCAGCGGCCTGGCCGCGGTGATCGATGCCGCCCGCGCCGTCACCTGCGACGAGGGCGAGCTGTTCGTGGCCGGCGGCGTGGAAAGCATGTCCCGTGCCCCGTTCGTCATGGCCAAGGCGGAAAAGGCCTACAGCCGCGACTTCACGATGTATGACAGCACCATCGGCGCGCGCTTCCCGAACCCGAAGCTCATCGAGCGGTTCGGCAACGACAGCATGCCGCAGACCGGCGACAACGTGGCCCGCGAGTTCGGCATCAGCCGTGAAGCGGCCGACACCTTCGCCGCCGCGTCGCAAGCCAGGTTCGAGGCCGCCCGCCAGGCGGGGTTCTTCGCCGAGGAAATCCTGCCGGTGAGCGTGCCGACCGGGCGCAAGACCCCGCCGAACGTGATCGCCGAGGACGAGCATCCGCGTCCGCAATCCGACATGGCCGCACTGGCCAAACTGCGCCCGCTGTTCGAGAACGGCGTGGTCACTGCCGGTAATGCCTCGGGCGTGAACGACGGTGCCGCCGCGCTGCTGATCGGCAGCCAGGCCGCGGGTGAGAAGCATGGCCTCAAGCCCATGGCGCGCATCCTGTCGGCGGCGGTCGCCGGCGTGGAGCCACGCATCATGGGTGTCGGCCCGGTGGACGCCATCAACAAGGCGCTGGCCCGCGCCGGCCTGAGCCTGGCCGACATGGACATCATCGAAATCAACGAAGCCTTCGCCTCCCAGGTGCTGGGTTGCCTGAAGGGCCTGGACGTGGCGTTCGACGATCCGCGCGTCAATCCCAACGGCGGCGCCATCGCCGTGGGCCACCCGCTGGGGGCTTCTGGCGCGCGGCTGGCGCTGTCCACCGCGCGTGAGCTGCAGCGCAGCGGCAAGCGCTATGCGGTCATCAGCCTGTGCATCGGTGTCGGCCAGGGCCTGGCCATCGTCATCGAGCGCGTCTGAGCAAAAGGCCTTTGGCCATGTGAACCAGGCCGGCGGAGTTCTGCGCCGGCCGCGTTAGAAAGGTAAGAGACATGGGTGCATTGAATGGGATTCGGGTGCTGGACCTGAGTCGTGTATTGGCGGGTCCCTGGTGCGGTCAGGTTCTGGCCGACCTGGGCGCCGAAGTGATCAAGGTCGAGCGCCCGCGCGTGGGCGACGATACCCGTGGCTGGGGCCCGCCCTACATGAAAACCCCGGACGGCGAGAACAGCATCGAGGCGTCCTATTACCAGTCCGCCAACCGCAACAAGCTGTCGGTGGCCGTCAACATCGCCACACCGGAAGGCCAGGAACTGGTGCGCGCACTGGCTGCTACCTCCGACGTGCTGATCGAGAACTACAAGGCAGGCTCGCTGGCCAAGTACGGTCTGGATTACGCCAGCCTGTCCCAGGTCAATCCGCGCCTGGTGTACTGCTCGATTACTGGCTTTGGCCAGACCGGCCCGCGCGCCGAGGAGCCCGGCTACGACTTCATCATCCAGGGCATGGGTGGCCTGATGAGCGTCACCGGCGAGAAGGACGGTATGCCGGGGGCCGGCCCGCAGAAGGTAGGCGTGGCCGTGGCCGACGTGATGACCGGCCTGTATTCGACCGTCGCCATCCAGGCCGCGCTGCTGGCCCGTGAGAAGACGGGCCGCGGCCAGCACTGCGACATGGCGCTGCTGGACGTACAGGTGGCGGCCCTGGGCAACCAGAGCCAGAACTACCTGAGCACCGGCCGCTCGCCGGGGCGCCAGGGCAATGCCCACGTGAACATCGTGCCGTATCAGGTGTTCACTGCCAGCGACATGGATTTCATCATCGCCTGCGGCAACGACACCCAGTTCGTCGCCCTGTGCGATGCCATCGGCCTGCCGGAACTGCCGCTGGACCCGCGCTTCACCAGGAACGCCGATCGCGTGCGTAACCGCGAGGCCATCGTCGGGTTGCTCGCCGAACGCTTCCTGAAGGATACCGCCGACAATTGGGTGAGCCGGATCCACGCGGCAAAGGTGCCGGTCGGCGTGATCAACGACATCGGCCGTGCCCTGGCCGAGCCGCAGGTGCTGGCCCGCGACATGCTGGTCAACATCCCGCACGCCATGAACCCGGACTTCAGGATGGTCGGCAGCCCGGTGAAGCTTTCCGATACTCCGGTCGAGTACAAGCGGCCGGCACCGATGCTCGGTGAACACACGGAGCAGGTGCTGAAGTCCCGGCTTGGGCTTTCGGCCGATGCGCTGGAGGTTCTGAAAAGCAAGGGGGTCATCGAGCAACTCGAATAGCCCATTTCGTCAACCGGTGCGGGCTCACTGCTCGAGCCGGACGTCCAACCGGTCATGTCGCGGCATGCACCGGATCAGCAAATACCCAATCATAAGAGAGACAATATGAACAAGCTGATGAAAATGCTGGTGGCGGCAAGCACCGCCGTATTCCTTCCGCTGATGGCCTCGACTGCCCAGGCTGCCGACTGGCCGGCCAAAAACATCACGCTGGTCGTTCCGTATGCCGCTGGCGGCTCCACGGATATCCTGTCCCGTCGGGTGGCCGACCTGCTGGGCACGGAACTGGGTGTGACGGTAATCGTCGAGAACCGTCCGGGTGCCGGTACCACGGTTGCCACCGCGCAGCTGGCCCGGGTTTCCAAGCGCGATGCCGATTACCGCGTGCTGATGGCCTCGCCGGGGCACACCGTTGGCGCGAGCCTGTACCCGCTGTCCTACGATCCGGTAAAGGACTTCCGCTTCATTCAGAATGTCATCGACATCCCCAACGTCCTGGTCGTACCGGCCAAGAGCAAGTTCCAGACCTTCCAGGAGTTTGTGCAGGCGGCGAAAACCGAGCAGCTCTCCTTCAGCTCGCCCGGCATCGGCAGCTCCATCCATATGTCGGGTGAACTGTTCAAGGCCAAGATCGGCGCGCAGAACATGACCCACGTTCCGTTCCGTGGGAGCGGCGAGGCACTTCCGGCGCTGCTGGCCGGCGACGTGGACTTCTCGTTCGAGAACCTGCCGACCGTGTACCCGATGATCAAGTCCGGGCAACTGCGAGTACTGGCTGTGACCACCAGTGAGCCGTCTCCCTTCCTGCCGGACGCGCCGACCGTGCAGTCCGTTGGCGCCGAGCAGGGGCTGTCTGACTTCGCGACCTCAGCCTGGTTCGGTCTCATCAGTAGCGAATCGATGTCCGACGAGGCCTACGGCAAGCTCCAGGCCGCGGTGGGCAGCGTCATGCAAAGCCAGGCGTTCAAGGACTTCCTGCCTCAGCTGGGCGCTGTCGCCGGCAAGGAGTCGGGTGACGCGTTCAAGGCCATGGTCGAGCGGGATATCAAGCAGTGGGCTGATCTGGTTGAAGCCGCCGGCCTCGGCGAATAAACCACTGCAGCTTCGCAGGGCGTCGCCGCAGGCGACGCCCCTGTCTGACTGGGTAGATTATGAAAAACACGACTATTCACCAGAGAGCGTCCAGGCTTGCCAGCGCCGATGCGGCTGTCAGCCTGATTCTGATCGCGACATCCCTTGCGTTTCTGTTTTATCTGGTTCCGGAGTACATCGTGGAGCCTCGCCGGCTGCAGTCTCCTCTGCTGTCGCCGCTGATCCTTCCTCAGATCATGGGTTGGCTGATCCTGTTGCTCAGCATCGGCCTGGTGCTGGGCATGCTGTTCGGCCCGGAGCGCGCCCGGGTTGAAAGCAACACTCGCCTGCGTGATCTGCCGGTCCGCCAGTGGCTGCTGCCGATACTGGCCTTCGCCGTTTACTACTTCGGTTTCGAGCCGATCGGCGCGGCGGTATGCGGTGTGCTGGCCACCATGTTGCTGTTCATCGCCATGGACGTCAGGCGCATCGGCATCTATCTGCTGGGTGTCGCGATGCCGGTCGGCATCTGCCTGGCCTTCGACTATGGCCTGAATGTTCCCCTGCCTTACGGCTCTCTCTGGGGATATTGAGTTCCGCCTGATGAGACTATGAAATGGACCAGATCCTCGAGGTGCTCAGCCTTTTCCTGAGCGTGGAAAACATCCTGATGATCGCGCTCGGCGTGGTCATCGGCGTCGTGATCGGCGCCATTCCCGGGCTGACCGCAACCATGGCGGTAGCCCTGGCCCTGCCGTTCACCTTCGGCATGGAGCCGGTCACCGCGATTCTGCTGCTGGTCGGGATCTACAAGGGCGGCATGTATGGCGGTTCGATCACCGCCATCCTGATCCGCACCCCCGGTTCCCCGGCATCGGCCAGCACCCTGCTGGACGGTTACCCGATGGCGCAGAAGGGGGAGGCCAAGAAGGCACTGTCCATGGCGCTGTACGCGTCCTGCATCGCCGACTTCATCTCCAACCTGTCGCTGATCTTCCTAGCCGGCTACCTGGCCAAGCTGGCGCTGAGCTTCGGACCGCCGGAATACTTCTGGCTGATCTGCTTCTCGCTGACCATCATCATCTCCGTTTCCGGCGACTCGGTGATGAAAGGGCTGATCGCCGCGGCGTTGGGCGTGATCCTCGCGCTGGTGGGCATGGACCCGGTCTACGGCACCGAGCGCCTGACCTTCGACAATTACAACCTGATGGATCGCATCAACTTCATCCCGCTGTTGATTGGTCTGTTCGCCATTCCCGAAATCCTCGAGTTCTATCTGTCGCGCGCTCGTGAGCACATCCAGACCGCCGTGTCCGGTGCCGACGTGACCTGGCAGGAACTCAAGGGCAGCATGCGCAGCATCATTCGCGGCAGCTTCATCGGTGTGATCATCGGTGCGATTCCGGGTACCGGCGCGACTGCCGCCTCGTTCATCTCCTATTCGGAAGCACGCCGCAACTCGCCCAACCGGGACAATTTCGGCAAGGGCGAAATCGAAGGTGTGGCCGCGGCCGAGGCGGGCAACAACGCGGTCGCCGGTGCGACCATGATTCCGCTGCTGTCGCTGGGCATCCCCGGCGACGTGATCACCGCGATCATCCTCGGCGCCTTCATGATCCATGGACTGACTCCAGGACCGATCCTGTTCCAGGAAAACATGAACCTGATCTACGCCCTGTTCTGCGGCATCATGCTCAGCTCCGTGGTGCTGTTCGGTACCGGCAAGCTGGCGATCCGGTATTTCTCCCTCATTGCCGATGTGCCCAAGCAGATCCTGTTCCCCATCGTATTGATGTTCTGCATCTACGGCGCCTACGCCGTGAACAACAGCACCTTCGATATCGCGGTCATGCTGGTGTTCGGCCTGGTCGGCTTCATCTTCAATCGCACCGGATTCGCCTCGGCGCCATTCCTGATCGGCTTCATCCTGGGGCCGATGCTGGAAGACAACTTCCGCCGCTCGTTGCTGATCAGCAATAACAATTTCGATGTGTTCGTTCGTGGCCCCATCGACTGGTTCTTCATCGCCCTGACGGTGCTTTCCCTGGGCTTTGCCTTGCACCGCTACATTCAATCGCTACGCACCCATTGATCGCCACCACCCCCTGTGTGCCTGCAATCGGAGACATTCATGAAAATACTGGTAACCGTCAAACGAGTGGTCGATTACAACGTCAAGGTTCGCGTAAAGGCGGACAATTCCGGCGTTGACCTCGCCAACGTCAAGATGTCGATGAACCCCTTCTGCGAAATTGCCGTGGAAGAAGCCGTACGCCTGAAAGAGAAGGGCGTGGCGAGCGAAATCGTTGTCGTCTCTATCGGTCCGACTGCTGCTCAGGAGCAGCTTCGCACTGCGCTGGCGCTGGGCGCCGATCGCGCCGTGCTGGTCGAGTCCAACGACGAACTGAACTCCCTGGCGGTCGCCAAGCTGCTCAAAGCCGTGGTCGACAAGGAGCAGCCGCAGCTGGTCATCCTCGGCAAGCAGGCGATCGACAGCGACAACAACCAGACCGGGCAGATGCTCGGCGCGTTGACCGGCTACGCTCAGGGCACCTTCGCCTCCAAGGTCGAAGTGGCTGGTGACAAGGTCAACGTAACCCGCGAAATCGACGGCGGCCTGCAGACCGTCGCGTTGAACCTGCCGGCGATCGTCACCACCGACCTGCGTCTGAACGAGCCGCGCTATGCGTCGCTGCCGAACATCATGAAGGCCAAGAAGAAGCCGCTGGAAACCCTGACTCCGGATGCGCTGGGCGTTACCACCACGTCGACCGTCAAGACCCTCAAAGTCGAAGCGCCGGCTGCCCGCAGCGCCGGTATCAAGGTCAAGTC
>CEWF01009441.1_pt1 | contig 35320 bp, 26 predicted proteins | sample 531331 | NCBI WGS metagenome assembly CEWF01 (sample SAMEA2622676, study PRJEB7988) | marine metagenome | biome: marine biome (ENVO:00000447); feature: mesopelagic zone (ENVO:00000213); material: "saline water (ENVO:00002010), including plankton (ENVO:xxxxxxxx)" | depth 600 m | reverse complement strand
GGTGCGCCCCCCGAGTTCATGAGCACGCACCCGTCGTCCAGTAGCCGTATCGCGTCGCTGCAGGCGGCCATTCCCAAGGTGATGCCGCTGTACGAGCAGGCCCGGGCCAAGCACTGACAGGGCTGCTGCGGCGTGCATGGCACGCCGCAGATCTTCTCAGGGGAGGGCTTTTTCGGCGAAGGAGCGGGTCTGCAGGCCCAGTTGGGAGCGGAAGCTTTCCATGTCGAACATGGTGCAGATTTCCTGGATTTCGTTGCCCGGGCTCAGGGTCCAGAACGCCATGGCCGAGATGCTCAGTACCTTGTCGCTGGGCGGGTAGCCCAGTGCCGGTTTCTGGATGGTGCCGATCAGCGTGCTCCAGGTCACCACCTTGCAGCCCTCGGCGATGCACTCCTCGATGACCACCTGCAGGTCCGGCATGGCGTGGCGAATGTCCTGCACCATCTGGATGAAGCCGGCGCTGTCGAGCGGATGACCGACGAACGAACTCTTGTAGAGAAAGTCGCGAGAGTGCAGTTGCTCGGCCAGCGCCAGGCGGCCTCTGTTCCAGACCAGGTCGATGTGCTGGCACACCACCTTCTTGCGATCATCCAATGACATGTTGCCCTCCCGGCTGCTGGCGCCGCTGGCCACTGAACAGGTGACCGGGGCGCCCATGGCGGCTCCGCACCTGGCGTGCGCCGGTCGCGCACGGGTTCAGCGGCCTGCTGTTTTACGTGACGTGGTGCGCACTTTAGCAGCAGGCCAGGGGGCGATGGGATTGGCCGAAATGCCGGTTCGCTGGCGTCATGGAAGCGTCAGATCAGCCCGCTGAGCTTCAGGGCCTGGTAGCCGGCATAGATGGCCAGGGCGGCGAACGCGCAGGCTGCCAGGCGACGGATGAGCGTCAGCGGCAGGCGCTCGGCGGCGAAGTTGCCGGCCAACACCACGGGCACGTTGGCCAGCAGCATGCCCAGGGTCGTGCCAGCGACCACCAGGATGAAGTGCGGATATTGTGCCGCCAGCATCACCGTGGCGACCTGGGTCTTGTCCCCCATTTCGGCGAGGAAGAAGGCGATCAGGGTGGTGAGGAAGGGGCCGTATTTCTTCAGGCCGGACTCTTCGTCGTCGTCCAGCTTGTCCGGAACCAGCGTCCAGGCCGCCACCGCGACGAAGCTCGCAGCAAGGATCCAGCTCAGGGTTGCCGGGGAGAAGAAGCTGGCGACCCAGTTGCCGATTGCGCCCGCCGCGAAGTGATTGGCCAGGGTGGCGACGACGATGCCCCAGATGATCGGCCAGGGTTTGCGAAAGCGTGCCGCCAGCAGCAAGGCGAGCAGCTGCGTCTTGTCGCCGATCTCGGCGAGGGCAACGATCAGGGTGGGTACGAACAGGGATTCCAGCATCAGGCTTCCTAAAGGGGCGGGTCAACACGGCTTATGACACGAACGACCTTCCCGCCCCCGGGTGAGGTTGTACGTGTCATAGGTCTTGTCAAACCGCAGGTCTGTCTGAGCAGACCTTGGGTCGCATGCGCCATGCTCTGCGGAGCAAGTGTGTTGACGCATACCGGGCGAGCAGGGCGCTCGCGGGAGACTACTCCCCTAGGACGGGCGCCATTGTGCCCGCGCGCCGCGTTCGAAGCAACTCCGTTCAGCGGCGTGCGCTGTAGATGCGGAAACCATCGGCCTCGGCCAGGGTGCGGCAGGGACCTAGGTGGCGCTCGATCAACGGCGGATACTTGAGAAAGCTGTTGGCGACCAGGCGCAGCTCTCCACCCTTGACGAGGTGCCGGCCGGCCTGGACCAGCAGGTTCTCGCTGGCCTGGTAGTCGGTGTGCACGCCCTGGTGGAAAGGCGGGTTGCTGACGATGGCGCTCAGTGCCTCGGGGGCGGACTCGATCCCGCTGCCGGCAATGACCTCGGCCTCGAGACCGTTGTGCGCCAGCGTCAGCCGGCTGCTGGCCAGGGCGAAGGCGTCGACGTCGAGCAGGGTCACCTGGCTCGATGGGTAACGGCGCTTGAGTGCGGCGCCCAGCACGCCAGCGCCACAACCGAAGTCCAGCAGATGGCCGCTGGGCAGGTCCTGCAGGTGCTCCAGCAGCAGGGCGCTGCCGCGGTCGAGGCGACCATGGGCGAAGACCCCCGGCAGGGTGACGATCTCCAGGGTGCCGTCGCTCAGTTGCAACGGGTAACGCTGTGCCAGCGCCTGCAGGTCCGGCTGCTGCGGCGCCTGTTCGACAGTGGCGCACCACAGCTGGCAGTGCCGGGCGCTGTCGAGCTTGCGTGGCTTGCCGAAGACGGCCAGCTGTTTCGCGGCGCGTTCGATGCCGCCGCGTTTCTCTCCCACCAGGTACAGCGGTTTGCCGGCCAGGCGTGCGGCCAGGGCCTGCAGCAGGTAGTCCGCGAGTTCTCGCGACTTCGGCAGGAACAGCACCGCAGCGCGGTAGTCACCCGCCGGCATCTGCGTGTCGAACTGGCTGCGTCCCGGAAAGCGTGCCGCGAGCAGCGCCTGGTCACCGGCGTGCCAGGTCCAGCCACGGGCCTGCGGCAGTGCACCGAGCAGGTCATCGGCCGGCAGGCCTGCCAGCAGTACCTGGCCATCGAACAGCTCGGCCTGGCGCAGGAGAACTTCGCTTCGCGGATCCATGGGGGCACCTGCCTGAAAAAGCTGCGCAGCTTACCAGTTCGTTGAAAAACTACCTACGTTGGTACTGCTGCGTTGAAATCAGCCTCATAGCCAGAGGCCGAACCGGCATCAGAGCAGCCAATGCTCCTCACTCCCTACGTTCGCCCTTCGGGCCAGCCCGTGGCGGCTAATCCGCTGCGCCGTGTTTCGGCAGCTTCTGCGGGGTTGCCATGGGCCTTGTCTTGTCGTCTCGCCCGCGTTTCAGCGGCCTGTTACCCGACGACTCGCAGCGGCGCACCGGCGAAGAAGCCGGCAGCGTTCTCCACCACCTGGGCGACGATGCGCTGGCGTGCTTCCTGGCTGCCCCAGGCGCTGTGTGGGGTGATGATCAGGCGGGGAATGTCCGTGGCCAGCAGCGGGTTGCCATCCTTCGGCGGTTCCTGCAGCAGGACGTCGGTCGCCGCGCCGCCCAGGTGGCCGCGCCGCAGTGCGTCGGCCAGTGCCTGTTCATCCACCAGGCCGCCGCGTGCGGTGTTGACCAGGAAGGCGCGTGGTTTCATCAGCGCCAGTTCGGCTGCGCCGATCAGGTTGCGTGTCTGTTCGTTGAGGGGGCAGTGCAGGGTCAGTGCATCGACCTGTGGCAGCAGTTCGTGCAGCGGCAGGCGGTCGGCGCGCGGAGGGCGACCGGGCAGCTGGCCGAGCACCACACGCATGCCGAAGGCTTCGGCCAGGCGGGCGACCGCGCCCCCCAGTTCGCCGTGGCCAAGCATGCCCATGGTCTTGCCTTCGAGTTCGACGATGGGGTGATCCAGCAGGCAGAACTGGCTGGCCTGCTGCCAGCGACCCGCCGCGATATCGCGCTGGTAATCGGGCAGGCGCGTGGCCAGTGCCAGGAGCAGCATCAGCGTGTGCTGGGCCACCGAGGGGGTGCCGTAGCCCTGGCAGTTGCAGACGGTCACGCCATGGGCCTTGGCGGCGTTCAGGTCGATGTTGTTGGTACCGGTGGCGGTGACCAGGACCAGTCGCAGATCCGGGCAGGCGTCGAATGTGGCGGCGTTCAGCGGCACCTTGTTGCTGATGGCGACCTGTGCACCTTGCAGGCGTTCGGCGACCTGATCCGGCGCCGTATGGGCATGCAGGGTCAGCTCGGCGAAGGCCTGTTGCATCGGCTGCATGTCGAGGTCGCCGAGGTCGAGGGAAGCATGGTCGAGGAAGACGGCGCGTGGGCTGTTGCTCATCAGCTGTACCTTTTCGCAGGAGGGTCGCAAGAGTAGATTGGCGAGCCTACCAGACCTTCATCACCGATGCGGAGCCGCCATGTACTGGAGTGAATTTCTCACTGTCGCCCTGATCCACCTGCTGGCGGTGGCCAGCCCGGGCCCCGATTTCGCCATCGTAGTGCGCGAGAGCGTCGGCTATGGTCGCCGTGCCGGGCTGTTCACGGCATTTGGCGTGGGCACCGGCATTCTGGTGCACGTGACCTATTCGCTGCTCGGCATCGGCCTGATCGTGTCGCAGTCCATCGTTCTGTTCAACGCGCTGAAGTGGCTGGCGGCGGCCTACCTGCTGTACATCGGGGTCAAGGCTCTGCGTGCCCGCCCGGCTGAACCGGGCAGTGCCGAACTGAACCTGGCCGCCGGCGAGCGCAGTGGGCGCGGTGCGTTCGTCACCGGCTTCGTCACCAACGGGCTCAACCCCAAGGCGACGCTGTTCTTCCTCTCGCTGTTCACCGTGGTGATCAACCCGCATACCCCGATCGCCGTGCAGGCGGGCTATGGCCTCTACCTGGCGCTGGCGACGGCGTTCTGGTTCTGCCTGGTGGCCTGGCTGTTCAGTCAGCAGCGTGTGCGCGCGGGGTTCGCGCGCATGGGCCACTGGTTCGATCGACTGATGGGCGCGGTGCTGGTCGGTATCGGCGTGAAGCTGGCGTTCACCGAGATGCGCTGAACGAAAAAGCCCCGCAAGAGCGGGGCTTTTTCTTGAGGGGCGGGGTTACAGCAGTTCGATGGCGACGGCTGTGGCCTCGCCGCCGCCGATGCACAGCGAGGCGACGCCGCGCTTGCCGCCCTTCGCCTGCAGGGCGTTGATCAGGGTGAGGATGATGCGCGAGCCGGTCGAGCCGACGGGGTGTCCCTGGGCGCAGGCACCGCCGAAGACGTTGACCTTGGCGTGATCCAGGCCGTGTTCGCGCATCGCCAGCATGGTCACCATGGCGAAGGCTTCGTTGATCTCGAACAGATCGATTTCGTCCTTGTTCCAGCCGGTCTTCTTCAGCAGGTTGCTCATCGCACCGATAGGGGCCAGGGTGAACTCGCTCGGGTCCTGGCTCTGGGTGGCGTGGGCCACGACCCTGGCCAGCGGCTTGAGGCCGCGTCTGGCCGCTTCTTCGGCAGTCATCAGCAGCAGCGCGCTGGCACCGTCGGAGATCGAGCTGGCGTTGGCCGCGGTGATGGTGCCGTCCTTCTTGAAGGCGGGCTTCAGCGCGGGGATCTTGTCCAGGTTGGCGGTCAGCGGCTGTTCGTCGTCCTTCACGATCACCTCGCCTTTGCGCGAGGTCACGGTGACCGGCACGATCTCGTTCGCCAGCGAACCGTCGTGGATCGCGGCCTGGGCACGGCGCAGCGATTCGATGGCGTAGGCGTCCATCTCCTCGCGGGTGATGCCGTACTGGTCTGCGGTCTCCTGGGCGAAGGAACCCATCAGGCGGCCGGTACGGGCGTCCTCCAGGCCATCGAGGAACATGTGATCCTTGATCTCGCCATGGCCCATGCGCAGGCCGGTGCGGGCCTTCTCCAGGACGTACGGTGCGTTGGACATGCTCTCCATGCCACCGGCGATCATCACCTGGTTGCTGCCGGCCTTCAGCGAGTCGAACGCCATCATCACGGCCTTCATGCCCGAGCCGCACAGCTTGTTGATGGTGGTGCAGCCGGTGGCCGCCGGCAGACCGGCATTGAGCGACGCCTGGCGCGCCGGGCCCTGCTTGAGACCGGCAGGCAGGACGCAACCCATGATCACTTCCTGCACGTCGGCCGCCTCGATCCCGGCGCGCTTGACCGCTTCACGAATGGCGGCCGCGCCCAGGTCGACGGCTGCTACGCTGGCCAGGCTGCCTTGGAAACCGCCCATTGGGGTGCGGGCGCCGCTGACGATGACGATATCGGACATGGTGTCACCTCGAACGAAGATAGGGCTTGGTAAAGTCTGTTTTGATACGTTTACGTGGTGTCGATTCTAACTCGTGACCAGGATTCAAAATAGGGTCACGCGGCAAATCATTCTTTGGGCTGATTTCCCTGTACAGGCACCGCTCTAGAGTCGCTGCATACCAAACCCTAGCGTGCCTCAAGGTGACTTCATGCTGCAGACTCGACTGATCCCTCCCGCTGAAAACGCTCATGCCAATCCGCTGCTGATCAAGCGCCTGCTGTTGTCCGGCAGCCGCTACGAGAAGACCCGCGAGATCGTCTATCGCGACAAGCTGCGCTACAGCTACGCGACCTTCAACGAGCGGGTCGCGCGTCTGGCCAACGTGCTCAGCGAGGCAGGGGTCAAGCCAGGTGACACCGTGGCGGTGATGGACTGGGACAGCCACCGCTACCTGGAGTGCATGTTCGCCATCCCCATGCTCGGCGCGGTGCTGCACACCATCAATATCCGCCTGTCGCCGGACCAGATCCTCTACACCATGAACCATGCTGAAGATCGCTTCGTGCTGGTCAACAGCGAATTCGTCGCCCTCTACAACGGCATTGCCGGGCAGCTGACCACCGTCGAGAAGACCTTGCTGCTGACCGATGGCGATGAGCGCAGTGCCGAGCTGCCAGGGCTCGTCGGCGAGTACGAAAGCCTGCTGTCCGCCGCCAGCCCTCGCTACGACTTCGCCGACTTCGACGAGAACTCGGTGGCCACGACCTTCTACACCACCGGCACCACCGGCAATCCCAAGGGGGTGTACTTCACCCACCGCCAACTGGTGCTGCACACCCTGTCCATGGCCGCCACCATGGGTGGCCTGGACAGCATCCGCCTGCTGGGCAATGACGACGTCTACATGCCGATCACGCCCATGTTCCACGTGCATGCCTGGGGTGTGCCCTACGTGGCGACCATGCTCGGGGTCAAGCAGGTGTACCCCGGCCGCTACGAGCCGGACATGCTCTGCCGCCTGATCAAGGAGGAGAAGGTCAGCTTCTCCCATTGCGTGCCGACCATTCTGCAGATGGTGCTGGGGGCACCGGGGGCGCAAGGGCACGACTTCGGTGGCATGAAGATGATCATCGGCGGCAGTGCGCTCAACCGTTCGCTGTACGAGGCGGCCAAGGCGCGCGGCATCCAGCTGACGGCCGCCTATGGCATGTCGGAGACCTGCCCGCTGATCTCCTGCGCCTACCTCAACGAGGAGCTGCGTGCGGGCAGCGAGGATGAGCGCACGGCGTACCGCATCAAGGCCGGTATCCCGGTGCCGCTGGTGGAAGCCGCGATCATGGACGATGAGGGCAAGCTGTTGCCGAGCGACGGCGAGGCGCAGGGTGAGCTGGTGCTGCGTGCGCCGTGGCTGACCCAGGGGTACTTCCGCGAGCCGGAGAAAGGCGAGGAGCTCTGGGCCCATGGCTGGCTGCACACGGGGGATGTGGCGACCATCGACGGCATGGGCTTCATCGAGATTCGCGACCGTATCAAGGACGTGATCAAGACCGGTGGCGAGTGGATTTCCTCGCTCGAACTGGAAGACCTGATCAGTCGTCACGCTGCCGTACGCGAAGTGGCGGTGGTGGGCGTGCCCGATCCGCAATGGGGCGAGCGGCCGTTCGCCCTGCTGGTGGTGCGTGACGGTGAGGCGCTGGATGCCAAGGGGCTGAAGGAGCACCTCAAGCCTTTCGTCGAGCAGGGGCACATCAACAAGTGGGCGATTCCTTCGCAGATCGCCCTTGTTACCGAAATTCCCAAGACCAGCGTCGGCAAACTGGACAAGAAGCGTATTCGCGTCGAAATCGCCCAGTGGCAGGAGGCGGGCAGCGCATTTCTCTCCACGCTGTGAGTGGCGCACTGGCTGGGCGGTGAAAGTGACTGCCCGGTCAAACAAGCGTTTGGCTTGCTAATTGCTGTTTCGCGTCCATGCTTGGCTAGGCGCAGGACGTGAAACCTGCGAGCCAGAGTGCCTGGGGGCTGCAAATCACACTTTCGAGGGATCAAGCAGTACTACCCGCTGGCTATAGTCCAAGCATCCATAACAAAAAACACATGGAGTAGCGTCGATGACAACAAGAACAAAACCCTACTGGCGTTTGGCGAAACTTCCGCTGGCCGTCAGCCTCGCTTCCACCCTTGCCGCTCCGGCATTCGGCGTCACTTTCAATATCGGTGAGATCGAAGGTCAGTTCGATTCGTCGCTGTCTGTGGGTGCCAGCTGGTCCGTACGCGGAGCCGACAAGGACCTGATCGGCGTTAACAACGGTGGTGATGGCCTGTCCCAGACCACCGACGATAGTCATCTCAACTTCAAGAAAGGCGAGACCTTCTCGAAGATCTTCAAGGGTATCCATGATCTCGAGCTGAAGTACGGAGACACCGGGGTATTCGTTCGAGGCAAGTACTGGTACGACTTCGAACTGAAGGACGAGAGCCGCCTGTTCAAGGACATCGACGACAGCAACCGGAAAACCGCCGCGCAGGCCTCTGGTGCCGAAATCCTCGACGCATTCGTCTATCACAACTACACGATCGGTAACCAGCCGGGTTCGGTGCGCCTGGGTAAGCAGGTGGTGAGCTGGGGTGAAAGTACCTTCATCCAGAACAGCATCAACTCCATCAACCCGATTGATGCGGCTGCATTCCGCCGTCCTGGCGCGGAAATCAAGGAAGGCCTGATTCCGGTCAATATGTTCTACGTGTCGCAAAGCCTGACCGACAACTTGTCGGCCGAGCTTTTCTACCAGCTGGAATGGGATCAGACGGTCGTCGACAACTGCGGCACCTTCTTTGCCCAGCCAGACATCATTGCCGATGGTTGCGACAACAATCTGCGAGTACTGAGCAACAACCTGGCAGCCGGCGCGTCGGTCAACAATGCCCTGACCAATCTGCTTGGTCGTCCGGACCTGGTGATCGACCAGAACTCCGAGGGCGTGCTGGTTCGACGCAGCGGTGATAGAGACGCTCGTGACAGCGGCCAGTGGGGCGCGGCCTTCCGCTATTTCGCTGAGGAGCTGGATACCGAATTCGGCCTCTACTTCATGAATTACCACAGCCGCACGCCGGCGTTCAGCGCCGCCGCACCGGGTGCTGATGTATACACTACTGCAGGGCTGACAGGGGCCGCGGCACCGCTGGTGGTGGCCGGTAACTCCACCTACTTCCTCGAGTACCCGGAAGATATCCGCCTTTATGGCCTGAGTTTCTCGACCACTCTGCCTACCGGTACTGCCTGGAGCGGTGAAATCAGCTACCGACCCAATGCGCCTGTTCTGCTGAACACCACCGATATCCTGTTTGCGGGTGTTCGTCCGCTCGGGGTCTCCATCTTCCCCAATGCGTCCCTGATCGACGGGCAGCCTGGTGATGAGGTCAATGGCTACCGCCGTAAAGAAATCACCCAGTTCCAGACCACCTTCACTCACTTCTTCGATCAGGTCATGGGCGCAAGCCGCCTGACTCTGGTCGGTGAGATCGGTGTCGTGCACGTCGGAGGCTTGGAGAATTCAAGTGACCTGCGTTATGGCCGTGACCCGGTATTTGGCCCAGGTCCTCTGCCTGCGACTGGCTCTGTAGATACCTGCCGTGCGCTGAACACCAGCACCCTGGGCAGCGCCAGTGCCGAGAACGTCAGCAAGTACTGTGAAGATGACGGCTTTGTAACCAGCACTTCCTGGGGATACCGTGCGCGCGCAATCTGGGACTATCCGGACGTTTTCGCCGGTGTGAACCTCAAGCCCAGTGTTTCCTGGTCGCATGACGTGAATGGCTACGGTCCGAATGGCCTGTTCAACGAGGGGGCCAAAGCCGTCAGCCTGGGGCTGGATGCCGAGTACCAGAATATGTACACGGCCAGTCTGTCCTATACCGATTTCTTCGGTGGCAAATACAACACTGCAATTGACCGTGACTTCGTCGCGCTCAGCTTCGGCGTGAACTTCTAAGCGGCCAGGAATTTCGAGGAATGAAGATGCAAACGAAAACAACAAAAAAACTGTGGCAAAGCGGCATCCTGACCCTGTCTCTGCTGGCCACCAGCGTGATGGCGGCGGTGTCGCCGGACGAAGCGGCGAAGCTGGGTAACACGCTGACCCCGGTTGGCGCCGAGATGGCCGGTAATGCCGATGGCTCGATCCCGGCCTGGACCGGCGGTCTGCCGGCCAATGCCGGCACCGTCGACGGCAAGGGCTTCCTGTCCGACCCGTTCGCCAACGAGCAGCCGCTGTTCACCATCACCGCGCAGAACGTCGACCAGTACAAGGACAAGCTGACGCCTGGCCAGTTGGCCATGTTCAAGCGCTACCCCGACAGCTACAAGATGCCGGTCTACCCGAGCCACCGTTCGGCGAGCCTGCCGCCAGCGGTGATCGAGGCGGCCAAGCAGAATGCGGTCAACACCAAGATGGTCGAGGGTGGCAACGGCCTGGAGAACTTCCAGACCGCCAACCCCTTCCCGATTCCGCAGAACGGCCTGGAAGCGATCTGGAACCACATCACCCGCTACCGTGGTGGCAGCGTGCGCCGTCTGGTCACTCAGGCGACTCCGCAGGCCAACGGTTCCTACTCGCTGGTCTACTTCCAGGACGAGTTCACCTTCCGTGATGCGCTGACCGACTTCGACCCGAGCAAGGAAAGCAACGTCCTGTTCTACTTCAAGCAGCGCGTGACCGCTCCGTCGCGCCTGGCGGGTAACGTGCTGCTGGTGCACGAAACCCTCAACCAGGTTAAGGAGCCGCGTCTGGCGTGGCTGTACAACGCCGGTCAGCGTCGTGTGCGTCGTGCCCCGCAGGTGTCCTACGATGGTCCGGGTACTGCAGCTGACGGCCTGCGTACCTCCGACAACTTCGACATGTACAACGGTGCGCCGGACCGTTACGACTGGAAGCTCGAAGGCAAGAAGGAGATCTACATCCCCTACAACGCCTACAAGCTGGACTCGCCGAGCCTGAAGTACGAGGACATCATCAAGGCTGGCCACATCAACCAGGACCTGACTCGCTACGAGCTGCACCGCGTATGGCATGTGACCGCGACCCTCAAGCAGGGTGAGCGCCACATCTATGCCAAGCGCGACTTCTACCTCGACGAGGATACCTGGCAAGCGTCGCTGATCGACCACTACGACGGTCGTGGCACCCTGTGGCGCGTGGCCGAGGCGCACGCCCAGTACTACTACGACAAGCAAGTGCCGTGGTACACGCTGGAAGCGCTGTACGACCTGCTGTCCGGCCGCTACCTGGCCCTGGGTATGAAGAACGAGGAGAAGCAGGCCTACGACTTCAACTACAAGGCCTCCAGCAGCGACTACACGCCGGCGGCCCTGCGCCAGGCGGGCGTTCGCTGATAGTTGCACGCACCACGAAAAAGCCGGCCTTGTGCCGGCTTTTTCGTTACGGACTGTAGCAAGCGCTTCTAAAGGCCACTGCAAGTCGCTAGGCTGAGCTCAGATCGAGCCCCAGACAGAAGACTTCCAAGAATCGGCCGATGACAGACCTTTCCCGCTCCCCAGCCTTCCCCTATGCACCGGCTACGCCGGCGGAGGCGCGTTTCTATCGGCCACCGCTGCCGGCCGGGCACATGCCCAGGCCCAGGTTGTGCGAGCGCCTCGAGGAAGGGCTGCAAGGACGCCTGCTGCTGGTCAGCGCGCCTGCCGGCTTTGGCAAGAGCTCGCTGGCGATCGAATTCTGCGAACGCCTGCCGAATCACTGGCGCAGTCTCTGGCTGGGCCTGAGCGAGCGGGATCGTGATCCCGGGCGCTTCCTCGAACGGTTGTTGCAAGGCCTGCAGCAGTCGTACCCGGGCCTGGGCGAGGACGCCCTTGGCCTGCTGAAAATGCGCCAGCGCCATCAACCCTTCGCCTTCGAACAGTGGCTCGACGGCCTGCTCGATGAGCTGACTCGGCAACTGGACGATGGCCAGCCGCTGCTGCTGGTGCTGGACGATTACCACCTGGCGCAAGGGCCGGTTCTCGATCGCTGCCTGCAGTTCTTCCTCAATCACCTGCCGCCCGGTGTGCTGCTGCTGGTCACCAGTCGTCAGCGACCCGACTGGCACTTGGCGCGTCTGCGCCTGTCGCGGCAGTTGCTCGAACTCAACGAGCAGGATCTGCGCCTGACCGCCGCGGAGCTGGATGCATTACTGGCGAGCCAGGGCACGCGCCTGGAGCGGCAGCAGGTCGCGGGTATCCTGCAGCGCAGCGAGGGCTGGATCGCCGGCCTGCGCCTCTGGCTGCTGGCTTCCGAGGAGCTGGGGGCGGGAGCCTGTCTGCAGCTGCACGGCGGTGAGGGGCTGATCCGCGAATACCTGCTCGAAGAGGTGATCGAGCGCCAGCCCGCCGAGGTGCAGCAGTTCCTTTACGACACCGCGTGCCTCGAGCGCTTCTGCGCCGATCTGTGCGATGCGGTGCGTGACAGCCACGACAGCGCTGCGATCATCCGCCAGCTGCAGGCCAATCAGGTGTTCCTGGTGCCGCTCGACGAGCAGGGCAACTGGTTTCGCTACCACCACCTGTTCTCCGACCTGCTCAATGCGCGTGCCGCGGATGGCCCGAATGCTTCGCGTGGCGGTGCGCATCTGCGTGCCTGCCGCTGGTTCGCCGCGCAGGGCATGCTGGACTCTGCCATCGAGCAGGCCCTGGTGGCCGGTCAGGCCGATGTGGCGGCCAGCCTGGTGCAGAACCTCTCGGAAGAGAAGATGCTCGCCGAGCAGAACGTCGCCATGCTGCTGCGCTGGAAAACCAACCTGCCGGACGACCTGCTGGCCAGTACCCCACGGCTGATCATGCTCTATGGCTGGGCCCTGGCGCTGGCCTGTCAGCTGGATGCGGCGCAGGAGTTGCTCGAGCAGCTCGGGCGATTCCTGCCCGCAGCCGATGCGGCCAGCCAGTGCAGTCTGCTGGCGCAGTGGCAGGCCCTCGATGGGGTGATCGCCCGTGGCCGTGGCGATGGGGCACGGGCCGAGCGGCAGTGCAGCGAAGCCCTGGCCTGTCTGCCCAGCGAGCGTTACGGTCCGCACTTCCTGTGCCTGTCGGCGCTGTCCAACCTGGCCATGGTGCATGGCGACCTGTGGCGTGCGCGGGGGCTGAATCGCGATGCGCTGGAGCTGGCGCAACGTATCGGCAATCCGTTGTTCGAGGCCCTCGCGCATTACGAGCGTGCCCGCGTACTGCAGGCACGTGGTGAGGTGTTGCGAGCGCAGGACGAAGTGCATCAGGGCTTGCTGCTGGTGCAGCGGCTACCGACCCAGCGCAGCTATTCCGTGCGTGCGCGGTTGACCCTGTACCAGGGCTATCTGCTCAGCCTGCGTCTGGATGCCCGGGCGGCCGAGCATCTGCGTGCGGGCATCGCCGAGGCCCGTGCCTGTCGCGATGTCGGCGTGCTGATCGGCTATTGCGTGCTGGCCTGCCTGGAAGGGCGCGAGGAACGTCCTGCCGAGGCATTTGCCCTGCTCGGCGAGGCCGAGCGTCTGATGCATGTCTGGGATGTGCCTGCGATCTACTACCTGGCGATGATCACGCTGATCAAGTGCGAACTGTGGCTGCGTCAGGGTCAGGTCGAACTGGCCGCAGCCTGGCTGCCTCAACTGGCGGAGACCTACGGCGATCAGGGGCGGGCGTTGGCGCCGGAGTTCCACCCGCAACTCGCCATGCACATCGACCTGCAGCACGCCGCGCTGGAGCGTCTGCAGGGCGCTGTGGACAACGCCGAGCGGCGCTTGCGAGTGTTGCCGCAGCGTGCCCAGGGGCTGGGCGGGCAACTGGTTGGCCTGATGGCGCAGGCGCAGCTGGCACAACTGTTGAAGCAGACCGGGCGTGAGCGCGAGGCGCAGCAACAGCTCGATAGCTGCCTGGATGCCGCTCAGGGCGGGGCGTTGCTGCCGTTCGTCGAGCTACTGCAGCATCAGCCGCACTGGTTGCGCGAGCGCTTGCTGGCGCGTCCGTCCAGCCCGCTGCGTGACGAGCTGCTGGCCCAGTTGCCGGTGGCGGCGCAGTTCGTCGTCGAGCCCGAGCTGGAGCAGGAGCCGTTGGCGGAAAAGCTCAGCAGCCGCGAGCTGGCCGTGCTGCAGCTGATCGCGCGCGGTTGCTCCAACCAGGAAATCAGCGAGCGGCTGTTCATCTCCCTGCACACCGTCAAGACGCACGCCCGCCACATCAACAGCAAGCTCGGGGTCGAGCGGCGTACCCAGGCGGTCGCCCGCGCCAAGGGCCTTGGCCTACTGCACTGAGTCCGGCGCCGACAGGTCCAGGCTGGGCGCCTTCTTCGCCGGTTTTGCCGGTTGCGCCAGCTGGGTCTGCACGTCCTGGTGGATCATCTGCAGGACCGGTAGCAAGGTGCTCATGTCCTTCCGTACCTGCGGGTAGCGATGCCCGCTGGCCAGGCCTTCGAGGCGGGCCAGCAGTTGTGCCTGCACCCCGACCGGCAGATGCACGAACAGCTCGGGTAGCTGCTGGCTCAGCTCGGCGCTGTACAGCAACAGCTCGTCGCGGCCGAAGGCCTGGGTCAGCTCCAGGTAGTCCAGGGCGCTGCCGCTGAGCATGGCCGCTGCGGCCTTGGTTTCCTGCAGGCCCTGCAGGCGCACCGGGTTGCTTTGCTCGCCCTGCGACAGGGTCATCCAGAACTCGGTGGTGAGGGTGAAGAGAATGGCCTGCTGGCGCAGCGAGTAGGTCATCAGCCCCAGCGCTTCGGCGGCGTAGGGTTGTTGCCGGGCGCGGAAGTCGAAGTACAGGCGCATCAGCTCCTTGAGTTCGAACAGCACCTCGCGTGCCTCGTTCTGGCGCAGTTCCAGGGGCGCGTAGATGTTCAGTTGCGGGCGAAAATTCTCCGGGGCAACCATGCGCTGGTAGATCGGCCCGGTGAATTCGCCACTGCGACGCGGCAAGGCATTGGCCTGCGTCCCGTCGATCTTCTCCAGCGCCTCGCGCAGTTGCCGGTAGTCGCCGCTGCGCCAGGGGGTGTGGATATCCGGGATGCGCTGGCCGAGGTAGAACAGCTCGGCCGCCGTAACCGGCGACAACCAGACCAGCAAAAGGATGGCCAGCGGCCAGGACAGGCGACGTGCTAGGGTCGGGGACACATTCGATTTCCGCGGTTGAAGGCGGCTCCAGAGTACTCAGCTGGCGCGGTCACGTCACCCGCGCCTTGGTTGGGACGGGGCATGGACGAGTTGGCCGGGCACGGTGCGATACGGGCGGTATTCGAGGACCTGGGCGGTTACGGCGCGCTAGCCTCGCAACAGGGCGAAGGCGGCGAGGGGCCGCTGGTCGGCCATCTGCAGCGTACCAACATCCAGCTGGCGGCCATCGGCGTGTTCGCCCGCAAGGGGGTGGAGCAGGCGACGGTCAACGACCTGCTGGACGCTGCGCAGGTGTCGCGTCGAACCTTCTACAAGTACTTCGCCAACAAGGCACAGGTGCTCGAAGGCATCTACCAGACTTCGGTGCTGCTGTTGCTCGCGCGTTTCCGCGAGATGCAGCAGGTCGCCGGGAGCCCGCAGGAGTGGTTGCGGGCGATGGTCGGGCGCTTCTTCGACTATCACCTGGCGGTCGGGCCGATCATTCGCCTGATGCAGGAGGAAGCCTTGCGTGCGCAGTCACCGCTGGCGGTCCATCGCCAGCGAGCGCACCAGGAGATGCTGCGACTGCTGGTCGAGCGTCTGGAGCCCGAACTCGCACCGCGCGATCCGCTGGTTTACCAGGCGCTGATCTGGGCGCTCGAGGCGGCCTCCCTCGACCTGCTCGGGCGCAACGCCAGCCGCGTGGAGATCGAGCAGGCCAAGACCGTCCTGGGGGACTTGCTGATCGCGTCGCTGTGCCCATGCTGAGCGGGAACAGTCCCAAGGTTGGGCACTAACGCAGCGCGACTCATGCTCTGATGCACGTTACCTACAACAAGATCGAGGTACCGTGCATGACCGCCAACAGCCTGTCCCTGCAACCGCCGCTCGCTGCCGGTTTCGCCCGCCTGGGCTTCGGCGCCTTGCCCCTGGAACGCCTCAAGGAGCGTTACGGCAATGCGCAGCAGGGCTCACGCTACATCGAACTCGACGGCTTCAACATCCATTACCGGGACGAGGGCAGTCGTGGCAAGCCGGCGCTGGTGATGATCCATGGCGTGGTCGCCTCGCTGCATACCTGGGATGCCTGGGTGCAGGCATTCGCGCCCGACTACCGCATCATCCGCTTCGACGTGCCGGGCTTCGGCCTGACCGGCCCCGCGCGTGATGGCCGCTACTCGGCCGAGCGCATGATCCACGTGCTCGGTCTGTTGCTCGATTACCTGCAGGTGGAGAAGGCCGATATCGCCGGCAACTCCCTGGGCGGCTACATCGCCTGGAACTTCGCCCTGGCCCAGCCGCAGCGTGTGGGCAAGCTAGTGCTCATCGATCCGGCCGGCTACCCCATGCGCAAGGTGCCCTGGATGATTGCCGCCGCGGCGTTGCCTGGCGCCACCCTGGCCATGCCGATGTGGATGCCGCGCGCGCTGATCGCCCAGGGCATCAAGGAGGTCTATGGCGAGCCGGGGCGTATCAAGCCCGGTGTGGTCGATCGCTACTACGACCTGTCACGCAGGCCGGGCAATCGCCGCGGCATGATGGATATCTTCCGTGTGCTGCTGAAGGTCAACAAGGAGGAGTTGCACGCGACGCCCGAGCGGGTCGCGCAGATCCAGGCCCCGACCTTGCTGATGTGGGGCGAACGCGACCGCTGGATTTCGCCCCGTCACGTGCCGCTGTGGCAGCGTGATCTGCCGGGGATCGAGGTCAAGGTCTATGCCGGCGTCGGGCATATCCCCATGGAGGAAATCCCCGAGCAGAGCGCCGCCGATGCCATGAGGTTCCTCAAGGGCTGAGCGCGCACTGGACATGAAAAAGCCCGGCCAGAGCCGGGCTTTTTCATACTTCGCCTGGCTGCGGCAGCGCCTCAGGCGGCGCTGGCCTGGACCTGCGGGCTGCCGTCGAACTCTTCGCGGGTGGCGTGCAGTAGGTCGAGATTGTCATGCTCCCAGGGGTGGAAACCGTCCTTGAAGAAGTCCAGATAGGTGCCGATCAACGGGCGGAAAACACCTTCCTTGCCCCACATCCAGCGGATGCCGTCGCGCCATACGCGCCAGTTCCACAGCAGGCCGTCGACCTTGAGCATGTGCGCCAGACCGCGGGTGGTATCGAGCACGAAGAAGAAGGTGCCCATGAGCATTGCCCGGCGCAGCAGCTTGCGGCTGCCACACACCTGGTTGTAGACGTCGAAGGCGACGGCCTTGTGCTCGGTCTCCTCCAGCGCATGCCAGCGCCAGAGGCGGGCCAGGGTCGGATGCGCGTCGGCCATCTGCACGTCGTTTCTCAGCAGGCCGTCGGCCATGATCGCGGTGATGTGTTCCAGTGCGGCGGTCGCCGCCAGTTGCCGCTGCGGCGAGAACTTCTTCTGCGTGTAGCGGATGCGCGCGCGGGCACGCTTCTCGATGCGCTCGACGTTGTAACCCAGGTCACGCAGGCGTTGGCTGTACTCGAGATGCTCGCGGCTGTGATGGCCTTCCTGGCCGATGAAGCCGCGAATCTGCCCCTTGAGCACCGGGTCGTCGATGCGGTCGCGGAAGTGGCGCACCGAATCGATGAAGAAGCGTTCGCCGTCGGGAAACAACACCGACATGGCATCGAACAGGTGGGTCTTGAAGGCGTCGCCGCCGTTCCAGTGGCGCGGCAGCGGGTTGGGCAGATCGAAGTCCATGTGTCTGGGGCGAATCTGCAATCCTTCCGGTGTGGTGCTGGCCATGAGGGCTCCATTGCGCTGTTTGACTGGCGTCCACTATGAGCGCCATGCGCGGCTCGTCACAGGTTCGTAACAGCCAAGGTGACAGTCATATCTGGCCAGCTCGTTTTTCCAGCAGAAAGTTAGGGGGGCAGTGCGACCGCGAACAGCGATGTGCTGGGTTAAGGTCTGCGTTCAGGACGGTCATTTACGGCCAGTCGCCGGAACAACCCCTCAATGAAGCACGCCCTCAATCTCACCGCCGAACTGGTGCCCGTGGCCTACGCCGAGGCATTGCTGGCGCTGGCCGAAGAGCTGGGCCAGGCACGCGCCGAGCTGTTCGCCGCCGCACGGGTCCGCCCCGAAGTACTGGGCAGCCCCAATGGCCGCCTGTCCTTCCTCGATTTCCACCTGCTCACCCAGGCCGCACTGGAGCGCTGTGGTGAACCGGCGCTCGGCCTGGTGCTGGGGCAGCGGCTCAACGTTTCCACCCATGGCATCCTCGGCTATGCCGTACTGTCCAGCGCGGATCTGGGCAAGGCGCTGCAGTTCGCCTTGAAGTATTACCGCGTGCTGGGCCTGGCCTTCGACCTGGAACTGGTGGAGCAGGGCGATGCCATGGAGCTGCGTGCGGTCGAGTCGTTCCCCATGGGGCCGCAGTCGCGTTTTGCCGCCGAGGGGCTGCTGACCAGCATCCACACCATCGCGCGTTTTCTCCTGGGCGAAGCGCTGCAGGGCCTCGCGGTCGGCTTCGCCCATGCCGCACCGGACTATGCCGGGCGTTATGCCGAGGTGTTCGGCGTCGCTGCGCAGTTCGAGCAGCCCTGCCACTGGCTGCGTCTGCCGCGGCACTACCTGCAGCGCCCGATGGCGCTGGCCAACCCGGCCACGGTGCAGATGTGCGAGCAGCAGTGCGAGGCGCTGCTGGCCAGCCTCGATGTGCAGGATGGTCTGCTCACGCGCGTGCGCCGGTTGTTGCTCGCCCGCCCTGGCGACTTTCCCGATCTGGACAGCGCGGCAAGCGCCCTGCACACCAGCGGCCGCAGCCTGCGCCGGCACCTGGCACAGATGGGCACCAGCTATCAGCAGGTGCTGGATGACGTGCGCAGGCGCCTGGCGCTGCAGTACCTGACCACCACGCACCTGCCGCTGTATGAAATCGCGCAGCTGCTGGGCTTCAGTGACCCGTCCAACTTCCGTCGTGCATTCCGCAAGTGGACCGGTAAACTGCCCGTCGACTACCGCAACGAGGCCCCCTGATGAGCACCGCCGAACGCCCAGCCCTGATCCGCGAAACCTTTCCCGTCGGCCCGCTGCAGTGCAACTGCACCATCATCGGTGATCCGCTGACGAAGAAGGCCATCGTGGTCGATCCGGGTGGCAACCCCGATCTGATCATGGCGCGCCTGGATGCCCACGGGCTCAAGGTCGTGAGCATCATCCACACCCATGCCCACCTCGATCACTTCCTAGCGTCCGGGCAGATGAAGGAGAAGACCGGAGCGACGCTGCACCTGCACAAGGAGGATCAGTTCCTCTGGGACAACCTGGAGATGCAGTGCAGCATGTTCGGCGTGCCCTACACGCCGGTGCCGGCGCCGGACCGCTGGCTGGATGACGACGAGGAGCTGGCCTGCGGCTGTGGCGTGGCCCTGCATACGCCCGGGCACACGCCCGGCTCGATGAGCTTCTGGTTCGAGGAGGCCAAGCTGCTGATCGCGGGGGACACGCTGTTCCGCCGGGGCATCGGCCGTACCGACCTGTGGGGCGGTGACTACGCCACCATCGAGCGCTCGATCAAACAGCGCCTGTATCGTCTGGATGAAGAGGCCACGGTGGTGACCGGCCATGGTCCCGACACGCGACTGGGCGACGAGATGCGCGAGAACCCCTTTATTCGCGCCTGACGGGGCACTAATCGAGCGAATGCCGATCAAAAGGCCATCATCCCACGTTCATGGAGATGCCTTCATGTTCCGCTCGACACTGATTGCCCTGTGTTCCTCCGCGCTGCTGCTGGGTGGCTGCGCTTCGCAGAATCCCTATGACCAGAGCGCCCCCAGCTCCAACCGGGCCGCCACCTATGGCGGTATCGGGGCGCTTGCGGGCGCCGCGGCCGGCGCCTTGATCAACCACGACAACCGCGGCAAGGGTGCGCTGATCGGCGCCGCCGTCGCCGGTGCCGCTGCGGCGGGCTACGGCTACTACGCCGACAAGCAGGAAGAGGAGCTGCGCCGCAGCATGCAGGGTACTGGCGTGGAGGTGCAGCGCCAGGGCGACGTGATCCAGCTGGTCATGCCCGGCAACATCACCTTTGCCACCGACTCGGCACAGATATCCAGCAGCTTCTATCAGCCGCTGAACAACCTGGCCAACTCGTTTCGCCAGTACAACCAGAACAGTATCGAGATCGTCGGCCACACCGACAGCACGGGTTCGCACGCCTACAACATGGACCTGTCGCAGCGCCGGGCGCAGAGCGTCGCGGACTACCTGCTGGCGCAGGGCGTCGATCCGGGTCGCCTGAGCACGCGGGGCATGGGGCCGGACCAACCGCTGGCAAGCAATGCCACGGCCGAGGGCCGGGCACAGAACCGGCGTGTCGAAGTGACCCTGCGGCCGCTGCCGGGCGTGCAGTGACACCCGCGCAACGAGTGGCCGGATTGGCCCTGTGTCGCAGTCCTGCCATGCGCCGGCTGCTAAGCTAGGGTTGAACTTCGCGGCCCTCGAGGCGCTCGAAGACTGCGGCATGTCTGCCCGATACCAGAAGAAATCTCAAAGGAAACCTTATGAAAACTAGGCGTAATCTGATCGCAGCCACTGCGCTCATGGCCATGTTGGCTGGCTGCACCACCAATCCCTACACCGGTGAGCAGCAGGCTGGTAAAGCCGGTATCTATGGCGGTGTCGGCGCGGTGACCGGCGCGGTGATCGGTGCGGCGACCTCGAGCAAGAAGGATCGTGCCAAGGGCGCGCTGATCGGCGCAGCCGTCGGTGGCGCGGCGGGCGGCGGCTACGGCTACTACGTCGACACCCAGGAGGCCAAGCTGCGCCAGACCCTGCAGGGGACCGGCGTGCAGGTCCAGCGCAATGGCGACGACCTGAAGCTGATCATGCCGGGCAACATCACCTTCGCCAGCAATTCCGCCGACATCTCCAGCGGCTTCTACCCGACGCTCAACTCGCTGGTGCTGGTGTTCAAGGAGTTCGACAAGAACGGTGTGAACATCGTCGGTCACACCGACAGCACCGGTTCGCAGGAGCTCAACCAGAGCCTGTCGCAGCGTCGCGCGCAGAGCGTGGCCAACTACCTGACGGCCAACGGTGTACCCGGCCAGCGCATCTCCGCGTACGGCGCCGGCCCGAGCCAGCCGATCGCGAGCAACGCCAGCGAGGCGGGGCGCGCGCAGAACCGCCGTGTCGAGATCAACCTGCGCCCGCTCTGACGCGTCGCCAGGCTGACGAAAGCCCCCGCTCCGGGGGCTTTTTTGTGTCCGCCGCGCGGGCCACCCGCCGCCGGGCTGGCACTTGTCGTCGCGTTTTCTGACCGCCTGTCGTATCTCCCCTGGCAAAAGGCCAGTCATTCAAAACCTGACTAGAATGCTTTTTGTGGTTCTGTAAAGCCCGCGGGCAGCTCAGCTGCCGGTGTTGGTTCTGGATGACCGAAGGAGTGTGAATGGACGACAGAGCTGTCAAGCGGCCGCCACGGCCCTGGACACCGTTGCTGGTGGCGCTCGGTCTCATGCTGGGGCTGAGTGGTCTGATCTTCTGGCAGTGGAATACCCTGCAGGAGCGCGAGCGGGAGGAGAGTCAGAGGGGGTTCCAGCAGGAAGCCCAGGATATAGGCCAGCGTGTGCTGGCACGCATGCAGGCTTACGAGATGGTGCTGCGGGGCATCGCAGGCCTGATGATCGGCAGTGACCAGGTCACGCTCGCGGAGTGGGAGCGAGCCGTGGATCAGCTGCAACTGCAGGACCGCTATCCCGGTATCCAGGCTGTCGCCTGGTCACGCTACCTGACGCCCGAGCAACTGCCCGACTTCGCCGCGGAGGTGAAGGGCGACGGGCGCCTCGACTACCAGATCTTCCCCAGCGGCGATCGCGAGCATTATCTGCCGATCGACTACGTCAGCCCGCTGGATTGGCGCAACAGGCGCGTGCTCGGCTACGACATGCTCAGCGAGACGGTTCGCCGCACAGCGGTCGAGCGAAGTGTCGATACCGGCGAGGCGAGCCTGAGCGGGCCACTGGTGCTGCGCCAGGAGGTGGATGTCAACGTCCAGTCCGGCGTGCTGCTCTACCTGCCCGTGTATCGTCCGGGGGTGCCGGTCAATTCCGCCGAACAGCGCCGGGCCGCCTTGCTGGGGCTCGTCCACGGCGCATTTCGCAGCCAGGACCTCATCGAGGGGATTCTCGGACGGCAGACACGGCTGTTCGACATTCAGCTCAAGGACCCCGGCGCCAGCGACCTGCAACTGCTCAGCCAGGAGGTCGGTGGCAATGACTGGTCGCCGCTGTTCAGCTATCAGCAGGAACTGTCGTTGTATGGCCGCACCTGGCAACTGGAGGTGTTCGGCACGCCGGAGTACGAGCGCGGGCTGATCGATCGAACCGGCACGCTGGGGCTCTGGGCGGGGTTCGCCGCGGCCCTGATGCTGTCGCTGCTGGTCGGCGCTTTCCTCTATCAGCGCGAACGCAAGCTGAAGATCAGCGAGATGGCAGGGCAGGCCCTGCAGGAGCGCGAGGAACGCTTCCGCCTGCTGGTCGAGCGCCTGCCGGTCGCCACGCTGCTCTGCGACGCCGAGGGGCGGATCGAGATGGCCAACCGCAGCGCGGCGGAGCTGTTCGACTGCCCGCTGAACGCGCTGCACGGCGAATCGGTCCTGCGCATGCTGGCCAATATCGAATCGCCCAAGGACCTGCAGCAACAGCTGGCCGAGAGCGACGAACGCACGGTGCGCACGCTGCGTGGCGAATCGATTCCGGTCAGCATCAGCCTGAATCCGTTGCACGAGGGCAGCAGCTACCTGATCAACCTGGTCGACCTGCGTGCGCGCAAGGTGGCGGAGGAGCGCTTCCGCCTGGTGGTGGAGGCGTCACCCAACGCCATCCTGCTGGTTGACGGGCTCGGTCGTATCGCCATGGTCAACCGCCAGACCGAGCTGCTGTTCGGCTACGAGCGGCAGATGCTGCTAGGTGAGCCGGTCGAGATGCTGCTGCCGGCGGCGCAGCGCGGCAGCCATGTGGCCATGCGCCGTGGCTACCAGGCCATGCCCGAGCAACGGCGCATGGGTGGTAATCGCGAGCTGTTCGGCCTGCATCGCGAGGGGCGGATGATTCCCCTGGAGGTGGGCCTTTCGCCCATTCGCAGTGGCGACGAGAGCCTGGTGCAGGCGGTGATCATCGACATCAGCGAGCGCAAGGCCGCCGAACAGAAGCTGCGCGAGCAGGCCGAGCAGCTGCTGCTGGCCAACCGCTACAAGTCCGAGTTCCTCGCCAACATGTCGCATGAGCTGCGCACGCCGCTCAACAGCATTCTGATCCTCAGCGACCAGTTGCGGCAGAACCTGGCGGGCAACCTGACGGAGAAACAGAGCAAGCATGCCGACATCGTGCACCGTGCCGGCAGCGACCTGTTGCAGCTGATCAACGATGTGCTCGACCTGGCCAAGGTCGAATCCGGGCGCATGCAGCTCAAGCTCGAGCCGATCAACATGCAGGATGTGCTGGTGGAGCTGGATGCCAGCCTGCGGCCGATGGCCGAACTCAAGGGGCTGCGTCTGCATACGCAGCTCGACGCCGGCGTACCGCGCGTGATCCATACCGACCGCGTGCGTCTGCACCAGATCCTGCGCAACCTGCTGTCCAACGCGTTGAAGTTCACCGATCACGGCGAGGTCACCCTGACCGTCAGCAGCGAGGGACGCCAGGACGACGAGCGCGAGCTGCTGTGCTTCAGCGTGCGGGACAGCGGGATCGGCATCGATCCGGCGCAGCACGAGCAGATCTTCCAGGCCTTCCAGCAGATCGACGGTTCCACCAGCCGCCGTTTCGGCGGTACCGGTCTGGGGCTGGCGATCACCCGCCAGCTGGTCCTGGCGCTGGATGGCGACATCAGCCTGCAGAGCGCGCCGGGGCAGGGTTCCACCTTCACCGTCAGGTTGCCGGTGCAGGTCGCGCCGATGAATGTCGAGGCGCCTGTCGAAGGGCCGCAACGCGCCGGCGAGGGGCCGCCGTTGCTGATCGTCGAGGATGACGCCAATTTCGCTGCGGTGATCGCCGAGGAAGCCCATTCCCACGGCTTCTCCAGCGTCCACTGCCGCACCGGTCTGCAGGCGCTGGGGGTGTTGCAGCAGGAGTCGTTCAATGCGGTGATCCTCGACATCCTCCTGCCGGATCTTAGCGGCTGGCAGCTGTTCCGGCGGCTGCGTGCCCAGCCGACGCATCGTCATACACCGGTGCACATCATCTCCTGCGTACCGCAGCCGGCGGGCTGGAACGACGACGGCACGCGCTACCTGGTCAAGCCGATCGGCACCGACGAGCTGGAACAGGTCTTCATCGAACTGCAGCATGGTGCGGCGCAGGAGGCCGCGCTGTTGCTGGTCGAGGACGTGGATGTGGAGCGCGAGCACTACCGTGAGCAACTGACCGCGCTGGGGTTCAAGGTCTGCGCGTGCGCCGACGGCGAGCAGGCGCGCCTGGCGTATGCGCAGGGGCAGTTCTGCGCGCTGGTGATCGACCTGGACCTGCCCGACCAGGACGGCTTCGCCCTGCTCGACAGCCTCAACCAGATGCGCTCGCTGCAGGGGACGCGCATCGTCATCAATACCGGGGTGGACGTGACCCAGCAGACCCTGCAGCGCCTGCGTCGCTACAGTGCCGTGGTGGTACGCAAGCATGGCGACGATACCCAGGCGCTGTGCCAGGCGGTGCAGGGCTTCCTGGGCGACGTGCGCGCGCCGCAGCAGGCCGAGCCCCAGGCCGGCAGCCTGCAGGGGCGACGCATTCTGCTGGTCGATGACGACGTGCGTAACGTCTACGCGCTGACCGCACTGCTCGACGAGGCCGGGTTGCAGGTCAGCTCGGCCACCGATGGGGTCGAGGCCATCGCCAGCTACCAGCGTGAGCCCTTCGACCTGATCCTGATGGACATGGCGATGCCCAACATGGATGGCTATACCGCGACACGCCTGCTCAAGCAGGAACATGGCTGCGTGATCCCGATCATCGCCCTCACCGCGCACGCCATGAAGGGCGATCGCGAGAAGTGCATCACCGCGGGCGCCGACGACTACATGGCCAAGCCGGTCAAGCGCGATGAGCTGCTGGCCATGCTGGAGCACTGGCTGGGCATGTCAGCCGTGCCATCGACCGGCAATGATCTACCCTGATCTCAGGAGCAACTGATGCAAGGGCGAAGGATAGAGGAGTAGTGATGGCCCAGGCGCAGAGCAAGACCGCTGCCATACCCGCCAAACAGACGCTGCTGGTGGTGGACGACCGTATAGAGAACCTCGAGGCCATGCAGGCGCTGCTCGAGGATGGCGAGTGGCAGCTGCGCTGTGCCAAGTCGGGCGAGGAGGCCCTGCGCTACCTGCTCGAGGACGACGTCGGCCTGGTCCTGCTGGATGTGCAGATGCCGGGCATGGACGGCTTCGAGGTCGCCCGCCTGATGCGCGGCAACCCGCGCACCCGGCTGACGCCGATCATCTTCGTCTCGGCCATCGCCCAGACCCATGAAGCGGTGCTGCGTGGGTACAGCACCGGTGCCGTGGACTTCGTCCTCAAACCCTTCGACCCCAGCGTGTTGCGGCACAAGATCCAGAGCCTGCTGGAGCACGAAAGCAACCGTATGGAGCTGCAACACCTGTCGCTGCAGCTCGACCGTGCTCGCGCCTTCAATGCGTCGGTCCTGGCCAATGCCGCCGAAGGCATCCTGGTGGTCGGGGAGGACGGGCGCATCCAGTTCGCCAACCCGGCCATGGCGCAGATGCTCGGCGGCGAGGTGGGGGACCTGGAGGGCGTCGACCTGCTGTCGTTTCTCAAGAATCCTGCCTGCGAGGGCGGCTGGCAGCAGTCCGAGTTCTATCTGCACTTCAAGCGCGAGGCGACCTACCGCGTGCACGAGGCGATGATGCGCACGCTCGATGGCGGTTGCCTGCCGGTGGCGCTGTCCTGTTCGCCGCTGCCCAGGCTGCAGCGGGCCATGGTGGTCATCGCCCTGGACATGTCGGTGGTGCGCAATCTTCACGCACAGCTGGAATCGCAGGCCGTGACCGACTCCCTGACCGGCCTGCTCAATCGGCGCGGTTTTCACCAGGCCCTGGAGTCGTCGCTGGCGCGCATCGAGCGCAGTGGCCAGCGGCTCGCGGTGCTCTATCTGGATCTGGACGGCTTCAAGCGCATCAACGATTCGCTCGGTCATGATGTCGGCGACCAGTTGCTGCGCCGGGTCGGCGAGCAGCTCAAGGCCTGCCTGCGGCCATACGACAGCCTGGCACGCATCGGTGGCGATGAGTTCACCGCATTGCTGGACAACCTCGGCCACCCGGAAGACGCCGCGCGGGTGGCGGAGAAGCTGATCGAGCTGGTGTCGGTGCGCCACACCCTCGACGGTGTCGATGTCACCCTGGGCGCCAGCGTCGGCATCGCCTGCTTCCCCGAATGCGGGCAGAACGTCGAGGGCCTGCTGCGTTCCGCCGACATGGCGATGTACGAGGCCAAGCGTGCCGGGCGCCAGCAGTACCGCTTCTTCTCGCCGGAGATGAACGGGCGTGCGCGCTCTCGGCTGATGCTCGAGGAAAGCCTGCGCCATGCCATCGAGAACGACGATTTCGTGCTGGTCTACCAGCCGCAGTTCGAACTGGCGAGCGGACGCCTGCGCGGCTTCGAGGCCTTGCTGCGCTGGCAGCATCGGGTCGCCGGAACGGTGGCGCCCAACGTGTTCATCCCCTTGCTGGAGGAAACGCGGCTGATCAATCGCCTGGGCGAGTGGATATTCCGGGAAGGGGCCAGGCAGCTGGCGATCTTCAAGCGCCAGTTCGGCGAGGACATGGTGCTGAGCCTGAACGTCAGCCCGGTGCAGTTCGGCATGCCACAGCTGGTCACCGACCTGCAGCGTGTCCTCGACTCCCATGGCCTCAAGCCCAGCCAGCTGGAGGTCGAGGTGACCGAGAGCGCCCTGATGCAGGACCTGGAGCTGACCCAGGCGCAGCTGCGTCACCTGCGGGAACTGGGGGTGAAGATCGCCATCGACGATTTCGGCACCGGCTATTCTTCGCTGGCCTATTTGCGCCACTTCGAACTGGATACGCTGAAGATCGACCGCCTGTTTATCGCCAACATGCTCGATTCACCGCGCGATGCCGCAGTGGTCAGCACCATCATCGATCTCGGCCGCCATCTGGGCCTGGAGGTGATTGCCGAAGGGGTCGAGACCCAGGCCCAGCGCGAGTGGCTGGTGCAGCATCACTGCAACTTCATGCAGGGCTTTCTGGTGGCGCCGGGGGTGCCGGCCGGCACTGCCTTGCGGGTGCCGGCCCAGCTGGACTGGAGTACGTTGCCGCTGCCGCGCGAGGACTGACCCCGGCGGCGTCGCTCAGGCCTGCTGGTGCAGGCTGGCGAGCTCCGCGTCCTTCTCTTCCCACAGACGGTTGACCCACTGCTGGAAGGCCCGGCGGTAGTCCTCGTCCTGGTCGTAGTTGCGGCCGATGAATTCACGCGGGATGTCGACCTGCCGGAAACGCACCTGGACGGCGTCCAGGCGACCGCAGAGCAGGTCCCAGAAGCCCGGCACGCCGTGCGGGTAGTGAATGGTGACGTTGACGATGGCGTGCAGTTGCTCGCCCATGGCGTCCAGCACGAAGGCGATGCCGCCAGCCTTGGGCTTGAGCAGATGCCTGAACGGCGATTGCTGCTGGGCGTGCTTGGCCGGGGTCAGGCGGGTGCCTTCGAGGAAGTTGAACACCGCCACCGGGTTGGTCTTGTAGCGGGCGCACGCCTTGCGAGTGGTGGCCAGGTCCTGGCCGCGTTTCTCCGGGTACTTGGCCAGGTACTCCTTGCTGAAGCGCTTCATGAACGGAAACTCCAGCGCCCACCAGCACAGGCCGATCACCGGGACCCAGATCAGCTCCTGCTTGAGGAAGAACTTCAGCAGCGGCATGCGCCGGTTGAGCAGGTACTGCAGCACGAGGATGTCGACCCAGCTCTGGTGGTTGCTGGTCACCAGGTAGGAGTGCCGGGTATCGAAGCGCTCCAGGCCCTGGACGTTCCATTCGATGGTGCCGACCAGGCGCATCCAGAACTTGTTGACGCCGATCCAGCTTTCCGCGATGCCGTGCATGACGAAGCGCAGCGCGCGCTGGATGGGGGCGAACGGCAGCAGCAGTTTCAGCAGGGCGACGATGAACAGCGGCCAGCACCAGAACAGCGTGTTGAGTGCCAGCAGCAGCCCGGCGATCAGGCCGCGCAGTGGCGCAGGGAGAAAGTGCAGCATCGGGCGAACGCCTCCGTAGGCAGGCTGCACGCCCGGCGGGCAGCCTGAGAATGGGGCTTTCGCTGAGCCCCGTTGCGGTTGAAAGAGCTGCGGCATTGCGTGCGGCGAGCTGGTTCGGCGCCAAGGTTAACGGCTGTGCACTGACCTGCAAGTGCCAGCCATGACCAGGGGGTTTCGTCAGCCTCGGGCTTGCGCCATGCACGCCGGCCGCCAATGCGCCCGGTTCGTTGCGGTACATGGCGCATTCCCGGGGTCAGCTCGGCAGGTCCGCCGCCTGAATCGCCGTCAGCGCGATGGTATAGACGATGTCATCGACCAGCGCACCGCGCGACAGGTCGTTCACCGGCTTGCGCAGGCCCTGCAGCATGGGGCCGACGCTGATGCAGTCGGCGCTGCGCTGCACGGCCTTGTAGGTGGTGTTGCCGGTGTTCAGGTCGGGGAACACGAACACCGTGGCACGCCCGGCGACCGGGCTGTTCGGTGCCTTCTGCCGGCCGACGCTCTCGATGGCGGCGGCATCGTACTGCAACGGGCCGTCGAGTGGCAGTTCCGGGCGTTTCTCGCGAGCCAGGCGGGTCGCTGCGCGGACCTTCTCCACTTCCTCGCCACTGCCGGAGTCGCCGGTGGAGTAGCTGAGCATCGCCACTCTCGGCGCGATGCCGAAGGCCTGCGCGGAGGCGGCGCTCTGCAGGGCGATCTCGGCCAGTTGCTCGGCATTCGGGTCGGGGTTCACCGCGCAGTCGCCATAGACCAGCACCTGGTCCGGCAGCAGCATGAAGAACACCGAGGACACCAGGTTGTAACCAGGGGCGGTCTTGATCAGCTGCAGGGCCGGGCGAATGGTGTTGGCGGTGGTGTGGATGGCGCCGGACACCAGGCCGTCGACCTCATCCAGCGCCAGCATCATGGTGCCCAGCACCACGGTGTCTTCCAGTTGTGCCTCGGCCATCGGCGCATTCAGGCCCTTGCCCTTGCGCAGTTCGACCATCGGCTCGACATAGCGACCACGAATCAGGTCCGGGTCGAGGATTTCCAGTCCGTCCGGCAGCTCGATGCCCTGCGCACGCGCCACGGCCTGCACGTCTTCCGGCTTGGCCAGCAACACGCAGCGGGCGATGCCACGCGCCTGGCAGATGGCGGCAGCCTGTACGGTACGCGGTTCGCTGCCCTCGGGCAGGACGATCCGCTTGGCAGCGGCCTTGGCCCGCTGCACCAGCTGATAGCGGAATGCCGGTGGCGACATGCGCAGTTCGCGCGGCGTGCCGCAGCGGGTGCGCAGCCAGTCATGGTCGATGTGCCCGGCGACGAAGTCGGAGACCTTCTCCGAGCGCTCGCGGTCATCCAGCGGGATTTCCTTGTTCAGGCGGTTGAGGTGAGTGGCGGTGTCATAGGAACCGGTGCTTACCGTCATCACCGGCAGGCCGCTGGCCAGGGCTCCCTGGCACAGCTCCATGATGCGCGGGTCGGGGGCGAAATCGCTGCACAGCAGCAGGCCGGCCAACGGCACGCCGTTCATCGCGGCCAGGCAGGCCGAGAGGATGATGTCGTCACGGTCACCGGGCGTCACCACCAGGGTGCCGGGCTTGAGCAGCTGCACGCTGTTGGCTACGGCGCGGGCGCAGAGCACGATCTTCATCATGCGCCGCTGCTCGTAGTCACCGGCATTGAGGATGCGGGCGCCGAGCAGCTCGGCGACGTCCTTGGTGCGCGGCGCGTTCAGTTCGTCCTGCCAGGGGATGCAGCCGAGCAGGCGGAAGTCGCCGCTCTTGAGCAGCGGCGACAGGTCTTCCAGGCGCTCGGCGAAGGCATCGATGCCGTCCTCGCTGCGTACCTTGTTGAGGATCACGCCGAGTACCTTCGGGTCCTTCGGCCCACCGAACAGCTGGGCCTGGATCTCGACGCGGTCGGACAGTTCGGTGAGGCTCTCGTCCTCCGGGGCGCTGACCAGAATCACGTCGGCGTCCAGGCTCTTGGCCAGGTGGAAGTTGACGCGCGCGGCGTAGCTGGCGTGGCGTGTCGGCACCATGCCTTCGACGATGACCACGTCCTTGCCGGCGGCTGCCTGCTGATAGAGGCTGATGATCTCTTCCAGCAGCTCGTCCAGCTGGCCGTCGCCGAGCATGCGCTCGACATGGCTGAGTGGCAGCGGCTTGGGCGAGTGCAGGCCATGGGTGCGGGCGATCAGTTCACTGGAGCGCTCCGGCCCGAGGTCACCGGCATGCGGCTGGGCGATGGGCTTGAAGAAGCCGACCTTCAGGCCGCTGCGCTCCAGGGCACCGACCAGGCCGAGGCTGATGGACGTGAGACCGACACCGAAACCGGTGGGGGCGATGAAGAATGTGTGCATGAAAAAGCCTCAGTCGAGCAGGGCAAGGGTGTCGAGGGCGATCTGCCGCTCTTCATTGGTGGGCACTACCAGCACGCGCGGGTGGTCTGGCGCATGAATCGCGCCGGCGATGCCGCGTATGCAGCGGGCGTTGGCCTGTTCGTCGAGCTTCAGCCCGAGCAGGCCGAGATGGTCGAGGGTCTTGCGCCGGATCAGCGCCGAGTTCTCGCCGATGCCGCCGGTGAAGACCACACCGTCGAGACGCTGCAGGGCGCAGCTCATGGCGGCCAGCGACTTGGCCAGGCGGTAGCAGAACACCTCGATGGCCAGGGTGGCGCCGGGGTGGCCCTGCTCGCGCGCCAGCTCCAGCGTGCGCATGTCGTTGGACAGCCCGGAAAGGCCGAGCAGGCCGCTGTCGTGGTTGAGCATGGCGTCGATCTGTTCCAGGCTCCAGCCCAGGGTTCGCGCCAGGTGGCTGTGCAGGTTGGGGTCGACGTCACCGCTGCGTGTGCCCATCACCAGGCCTTCCAGCGGGGTCAGCCCCATGCTGGTGTCACGGCTTAGGCCGTTCTCCACGGCGCAGGTGGAGCTGCCGTTGCCCAGGTGGGCTACCAGCCAGCTGCTGGCCTCGACCGCCAGGCCGCTCATCTGCGCGGCCTTCTGGCTGACGTAGCGGTGGCTGGTGCCGTGGAAACCGTAGCGGCGCACGCCATGTTCGGCGTACAGCGCCTGCGGGACGGCGTAGCGGAAGGCGTGTTCGGGCAGGGTCTGGTGGAAGGCGGTGTCGAAGACCGCCACCTGGATCAGGTCCGGGAACAGTTTCATCGCCGCTTCGATGCCCTGCAGATTGGCGGGGTTGTGCAGCGGCGCCAGTGGTGCGATCTGGCGGATGCTGTGCAGGCTGGAGGCATCCAGGCGGCTGGCGCCGGAGAAGTGTTCACCGCCGTGCACCACGCGGTGGCCAATGCCGTGCAGGGCGCCGGCTGCGGCCTGCTGCACGATCGGTAGCAGATGGGACAGCGCCTGACGATGGTCCGCGCCTGGCAACGCCAGGCTGTCCTTGTGTTCGCCCAGGCGCCAGTGCAGGACCGCCTCGGGGCTGCCCAGACGCTCGGCCAGGCCGCTGAGGATGAAGGTTTCTTGTGCCTCGTTGACCAGCGCGAACTTGATCGACGAACTGCCGCAGTTGATCACCAGAATGTTGCGTGCCGACATTTAAGCTTCCTTGGAGGGTTCGTGCGACCGATCCCTGGCGCACCAGCCACAGGCGAATGGGCTGCCCAGCCTGGCCTGGCGCTGTTCGGGATCGAGTACCCAGGGCCGATTCTGCCAGGGCGGTCGGTGGCGTACATGCTGAGTATGACCACAAGACAAGACTGCCAGCCAATCGCCATGTTCGTCCTGACGAAAATCAACGATCCATGCGGCCCGTTTGTCCGGGGTCGGGTCGCAATCGCGGCCAGCCTTGGTTAGACTTGACCGTTCATTTCTCTTTCGCAAAAGGTCTCCACATGCTGATCGCCGCCAACAAGGCCGTCTCCATCGACTATACCCTGACCAACGATGCCGGCGAGGTGATCGACAGCTCCGCTGGCGGCGCGCCGCTGGTGTACCTGCATGGCGCCGGCAACATCATCGTCGGCCTGGAGAAGGCCCTGGTGGGCAAGCAGGCGGGCGACGAAGTCGAAGTCTCCGTCGAGCCGGAAGAAGCCTACGGCGAATACAGCGCCGAGCTGGTCGCGACCCTGAGCCGCGCCATGTTCGAAGGCGTCGACACCCTGGAAGTGGGCATGCAGTTCCACGCGTCCGGCCCGGACGGCAGCATGCAGATCGTCACCATCCGTGATATCGACGGCGACGACGTGACCGTCGACGGCAACCACCCGCTGGCTGGCCAGCGCCTGAACTTCAAGGTCAAGGTCGTCGACGTGCGTGAAGCCAGCGCCGAAGAAGTGGCCCACGGTCACATCCATGGCGAAGGTGGTCACCACCACTGAGTTGCCTGTCGGGCGACTTGCGGTCGTTCCCCTTGGCGGAACCACTGCTAAGCTGAAGTTTGCGATAAAGGCGCCTCAGGGCGCCTTTTTCATGCATGCCCGTTGGTCTTCGGGCCAGCCGTTTCAGGGCCACGCGCCCGCTGCACTGAATTCGCTGAGGAAGTTCGTCATGAGTGCCTTTCACGATCTCAATCTACGCGCGCTGGACGGCCAGGAACTGCCGCTGGCGCCCTACAAGGGCCAGGTGGTGCTGGTGGTCAACGTCGCCTCCAAGTGCGGCCTGACCCCTCAGTACGCCGGGCTGGAGAAGCTCTACCAGCAGTACAAGGGCAATGGCTTCACCGTGCTCGGTGTGCCCTGCAACCAGTTCGCCGGCCAGGAACCCGGCAGCGAGGAGGAAATCCGTGAGTTCTGCAGCCTCAACTACGGGGTGAGCTTTCCGCTGGGCAGCAAGCTGGAGGTCAACGGCCCTGGGCGCCATCCGTTGTATCGCCTGCTTGCCGGTGAGGGCGCCGAGTTTCCGGGCGACATCACCTGGAACTTCGAGAAGTTCCTGGTCGGCCAGGACGGTCGCGTGCTGGCGCGTTTCTCCCCACGCACCACGCCGGACGACCCGGCGCTCATCCAGGCCGTCGAGAAAGCGCTCGGCCTCTGAACCATGGGCCTGCCAGCTCGAACGAGCCGGCAGGCGTGGCGAATCGGCCAAAACCACGGCCATTTCCTCATGCACCCTTGTTCATGCGGTCGTCCGCTTGCTTAATCGGACGACTTGCCGAGGAGTGCGACCATGACCAGCTTTCCCAATGAGCAATTGCCTGCCATGGCGTCGCCGGCCGAGTTGCGCGCGCTGATCGAAGGGCGCCGTGCCGTGCGCCGCTTCACGCCCGAACCGGTGGCGGAGGAGGTGATCCGCGACTGCCTGGAGCTGGCCGTGCTGGCGCCGAATTCCTGCAACCTGCAGCCCTGGAGCTTCCAGGTCATTCGCGACCCGGGCCTGCTGGCCCGCCTGCACCCGGTCTGCATGGGCCAGAATGCTGCTCGGGCGCCACTGATCATCGCCGTGCTGGCCCGTCCTGACACCTGGCGTCAGGCGTGCCGCAACGTCATCGACTACTGGCCGGAAGCCGAGGTGCCGGCGCGCATCCGCAGTTTCTACAGCAAGACCGCGCCGTTTCAGTACAACCAGGGGCCGCTGGGACTGCTCGGGCTGTTCAAGCGCCAGCTGGTACGTCTGCTGGGGCTGCGCAAGGCCCTGATGCGAACGCCCAACAGCCGGGCGGACATGCGCCTGTGGGCGGTGAAGTCCACTGCGCTGGCGGCCGAGAACCTGATGCTGGCTTTCCACAGCCACGGTTACGCGACCTGCCCGATGGAAGGCTTCGATGAAGTGCGCCTGCGCCGCGTGCTGGAGATTCCGCGCCAGGCCATACCGATCATGCTCCTGGCCGTCGGCCGTCAGGGCGAGAAGGGCGTGTACAACCCGCGCTTGCGCTTCCCGCTGGAGCAACAGGTCACCTGGCTGTAGCCGCGCTTGACCTGGATCAAATCGCCTGATCTTGAATACGGCGTAATCGTCCTTATCTAGTCTTCATCTCGGCGGGTATCGGTTTTCGGGGATGTTGTCCCGGCCCGCTCTTCTGGAGGAAGGACATTTATGCGTATCGATCGTTTGACCAGCAAGCTGCAACTTGCACTCTCCGACGCCCAATCCCTGGCCGTGGGCATGGACCACGCGGCCATCGAGCCGCTGCACCTGATGCAGGCCCTGCTCGAGCAGCAGGGCGGTTCGATCAAGCCCCTGCTGATGCAGGTGGGCTTCGACATCAACAGCCTGCGCCAGGGCCTGACCCGCGAGCTGGACCAGCTCGGCAAGCTGCAGAACCCCACCGGCGACATCAATCTGTCGCAGGACCTGGCGCGCCTGCTCAACCAGGCCGACCGCCTGGCCCAGCAGAAGGGCGACCAGTTCATTTCCAGCGAGCTGGTGCTGCTCGCCGCCATGGACGAGAACACCAGGCTGGGCAAGCTGCTGCTCGGCCAGGGCGTATCGAAGAAGGCCCTGGAAAATGCCATCGCCAACCTGCGTGGCGGCCAGGCCGTCAACGACCCCAATGTCGAGGAGTCGCGCCAGGCGCTGGACAAGTACACCGTCGACCTGACCAAGCGTGCCGAGGACGGCAAGCTCGACCCGGTGATCGGGCGTGACGACGAGATCCGCCGCACCATCCAGGTCCTGCAGCGGCGTACCAAGAACAACCCGGTGCTGATCGGTGAACCCGGTGTCGGCAAGACCGCCATCGCCGAGGGGCTGGCACAGCGCATCATCAACGGTGAGGTGCCCGATGGCCTGAAGGACAAGCGCCTGCTGTCGCTGGACATGGGCTCGCTGATCGCCGGCGCCAAGTTCCGTGGCGAGTTCGAGGAGCGCCTCAAGGCGGTGCTCAACGAGCTGGCCAAGCAGGAAGGCCGGGTGATCCTGTTCATCGACGAACTGCATACCATGGTTGGCGCCGGCAAGGCCGAAGGCGCGATGGATGCCGGCAACATGCTCAAGCCGGCGCTGGCGCGGGGCGAGTTGCATTGCGTTGGCGCCACCACGCTGGACGAATACCGCCAGTTCATCGAGAAGGACGCCGCGCTGGAGCGCCGCTTCCAGAAGGTGCTGGTGGACGAGCCGAGCGAGGAGGACACCATTGCCATCCTCCGTGGCCTGAAAGAGCGCTATGAGGTGCACCACGGGGTGACCATCACCGATGGCGCGATCATCGCCGCGGCCAAGCTCAGCCATCGCTACATCACCGACCGTCAGCTGCCGGACAAGGCCATCGACCTGATCGACGAGGCCGCCAGCCGCATTCGCATGGAGATCGACTCCAAGCCCGAGGAGCTGGATCGCCTGGATCGCCGCCTGATCCAGCTGAAGATCGAGCGTGAGGCGCTGAAGAAGGAAGACGACGAGGC
>CEWF01008908.1_pt1 | contig 35559 bp, 34 predicted proteins | sample 531331 | NCBI WGS metagenome assembly CEWF01 (sample SAMEA2622676, study PRJEB7988) | marine metagenome | biome: marine biome (ENVO:00000447); feature: mesopelagic zone (ENVO:00000213); material: "saline water (ENVO:00002010), including plankton (ENVO:xxxxxxxx)" | depth 600 m | reverse complement strand
AATGAATATCTTCACGGCGGGGATCAATACTGGGCATAGGGCCTCCACTTATTATTATTGGCTGCGTCGGTCTTCCCTGAGTTGGGCGGCACACAGGCCACCACAGAGGCAGCGCCACAAACAGGGTCTCGCCCCGCTGCGGCGCTGAAGCGCTTACACGCCAATACTGGCGAGCTTCACCATAATATCCTTGAGAATACCGGCAACCGTCGGGTGTTCTACTTCAAACGTCGACACCATGTCGTCGAGGCGGTCCTGGATACCGGTATCTTCCAGCACCAGCTCCGGACCGCTGCCCAGTTCGCGATCAATATCGTCGATCAGGGCGTGCAATTTGGCGTGTTCATCGCTGCCCACGGGCAGGCTGTCGATTTCAGTCTGCAGGCGGTTCAGCTGGTCGTGCAGGTGTTTAAGGTCCATTTCGTGACTCCTATGGCTTTACGCGCAGCATAGCAAGAGCACGACAGCTCGCCTACTCGGAAACACCGCAATCGACTCAGTGACCGCAATCGACTCAGTGATAGCAGCGTGCCAACAAACGCTTGCTCTCTCGACGGCAGTGGGTCAATTCGTCCAGACAGCCCGCATCGCGGTAGTAACGCTCCAGCATCTGCAGGGAAATATCCACATTGTGTTTCAATGGCAATCGCCGTCCCCGGGCATTTCTCAGGGCCTGCAACAGCCGGTAATGCACGGCGAGCAAGCAGTGACGCTGCAAATCACTCTCGCCACAGCGGGCAAAGCACTCGGCGAGATAGTGTCCGGAAATCATATGACGATCGAGCTCGGGGACATCCGGCTGATGATTGCCTTTCATCATCAGTTCACTCAGCTCAAAACAGCACCCTAGGAATCGCAATGCCGGCAGCCAGTCGCGGCGGCTGTACGCCTCACGCCCCGCTTCCATCCACTCATACCAGCGCTGACAAGCGATCGCCTGACTTTGCTGTAGCTGTTCTCGATGGACATCACACAGAAATCGAATACTCATAGTTGGCACTCCCGGCAGTTGTTGTTCGCGTTCCCCTTTTGCGCGAATGATAATGATTATCATTTGATGATATCAAGTATTATTTCTGGTTGTTAGCAAATGACTGTTTCACTCAAATGACCGCTGCTCTCAAATGACTATGGCAAGACCGCTTTGGTCATTGTCGCGGTTTGTCGGTGCGGGCAAGCTGCGCCCTAGTTGTTTCAAGCTCATCTCGAAAAAAGCAATAAACAAGAGGAGTGACGTTTATGAACCCGGAATCTCTGTTTTCTCTGAACGGTCGCGTGGCCATTGTTACCGGCGCGGGCCGGGGTATTGGTCGCGGCATTGCTCTGCAATTTGCCGAAGCCGGGGCCCGTGTGGTCTGCGCCGCACGCACACAGGCCGATATCGATGCCACAGCTGCGCTGTGCCAGCAGGCGGGCAGTGATGCCATCGCCGTAAGCTGTGATGTCGCGGATGAGGCCCAGCTAAAGGCGCTGGTCGACACCACCGTCGAAAAATACGGTGGCATCGACATTATTGTGAACAATGCCGGGGGCGCCTGGCCCAACGACCCACTGAAGACCGATGCCAAAACCTTCAACCGCGATTTCGACTTCAACGTCACCACGGCGTTCAATCTCTGCCGACTCGCTCAGCCGGAATTGCTGAAGCGCAAGGGCAACATCATCAACATCACCTCGGCGTCCGCCCGCTACGCGCAAAAGGGCTTTAGCAGTTATGGCACCGCCAAGGCCGCGCTCACCCAGCTAACAAAACTGCTGGCCGCCGATTTTGCGCCGGATATTCGTGTTAACGGCATCGCGCCCGGCACCATTCTGACCGACGCCTTACAGCAATTTCTCGACGCGGACACACAGGCCAAAATGTCTGACCTCACACCGATGGCCTGCCTCGGCGAGCCGCAGGATATTGCCGCCGCTGCGCTGTATCTCGCGTCTCCCGCAGGGCGCTGGGTGACGGGAAAAATTCTGGAGGTCGACGGGGGAGCAGAGTCGACGACCTGGCCATTTTGAGCGCAGAGCCATGCGCTCATCGCACATTCTCTGAGCACCGCGAACTAGAGGTAGATCACGAAATTTGCTTGAAGCGCCGACGGCAGACATGTCTATAATCACGGCCATTCCCTTTAATCATCACAAGAGGTTTGAATGGACCAGCAAGCAGTTCAAGACTTACTCGATAAATACGGCCCGGAACTTGTCGACATTGGTATCCACGCCGCCGGCGCGCTCGCCATTGTTCTGGTGGGCTATTGGCTGGCGAAGCTGGTATCCGGCTTTACCCGTGGAGCGCTGGAAAAAAAGAGTTTTGATCCGACGCTGACCGCGTTTATCGGCAAATTGGTTTTTATCATCATCTTTGCCGTCGCACTGATCCCGGCCCTGGCCCATGCAGGTATCCAAACCGCATCCGTCATCGCCGCGCTGGGTGCTGCCGGCTTGGCGGTTGGTCTCGCCCTTCAAGGCTCACTGGCAAACTTTGCCGCTGGCGTATTGCTGATCGCGTTCCGCCCCTGCCGGGTGGGAGACTGGATTGAGGCCGGTGGCTGTTCAGGCACCGTCGAGAGCATCAGCCTGTTCTCCACCATTCTGATCAGCGGCGATTTCAAACGCATTGTGATCCCCAATTCGCAGATCATGTCTGGCCCCATCACCAACTACAGCATGAAGCCTCGCCGCCGCGTAGACCTGCTGGTTGGCATTTCTTACGACGCCGACATTAAGCTGGCCAAAGAAATTCTTGAGCGACTGGTGAACGAGGACGAACGCGTCCTGAAAGATCCCGCACCCCGCATTGCCGTTGCGGCTCTGGGCGCATCCTCCGTAGACCTGATCTGCCGCCCCTGGGTGAAAACTGACGATTACTGGCCCACCTATTGGGACCTGACCGAGAGAATCAAACTGGCCTTCGACGAAGCCGGTGTCGGTATTCCCTATCCACAAATGGATGTTCACTTCCACAAAACCGAGCAATAAGCGCGGTCACAGCGGGGAGAGCCCTCTCCTCGCTGTTCCCTCCCTGTTTTTTCCCGCTGTATTTCTGCAAAAAACCAAATCCAATTGCGCAATAAGCTCGTAGTGAACCGTAAGGCTGTCTGGATGCTCACAACGATAAGATGGACGCATGGATACTGCGCACTGCCATAGGGTTAGAAGACTCACGCAAGCGACGCATCGGATACTCGACACATCTGAGTGGCGACTCCTGCTCGCAGCAAGCTCCCCTATCTGCCTCCTTCATTGCACGACAGCCACCTCACAGCGGGCATCCGCTCTCGCTGCACCCCCCAATCGTGCCTATGGAGGCTTCAATGATGATAACGACGCGATTCAGAATCCGTTCGCTGGCGGCCGCAATAATCGGCGCTGGCGCATTCGGATCAACGACACTGTATACGCCGAGCGCTCACGCGTTCGAATGTGACAATGTCGGCACTGCCGCCACGATCGCCCCGAACGATAATGGCGATGCCACCAATACCGCCTGCGGCGATGGCGCCAATGCCAGTGGCACCGAGGCCACAGCGATAGGCAACAATGCGACAGCAGCGGGCACCGACGCGCTAGCCGTGGGTACTGTTGCCACAGCCACCGGCCCCTCAACCAGTGCCGTTGGCGGTGAGTCGGTAGCCACCGGCCCCGGCGCCACGGCCTTTGGCTGGCGCTCCGGTGCCAACTCGGAACGCGCCACAGCCTTAGGCCACCTGGCGCAAGCCGATGGCGTTCGCTCCACCGCCGTGGGTGAGGCCGCCAGCGCCGTCGGCGAGCAAACCGTCGCAGTAGGCAACGAGTCCTCCGCCACCGGCGTTGACGCCATCGCCGTGGGCACCCAGTCAGTTGCCAATGGCAACTCCACCACCACGGTTGGCGGCGAGTCCGTCGCCACCGGCCCGGGCGCCACCGCCTACGGCTGGCAATCCGGTGCCAACGCTGAGCGCGCCACCGCGCTGGGGCATCTGGCTCAGGCCGATGGTGTTCGCTCAACAGCTGTTGGTGAAGCCGCCAGCGCCGTGGGCGAACAATCTGTCGCACTGGGCAATGAATCCTCTGCCACGGGTGTCGACGCCATTGCCATGGGTACACAAGCCGTCGCCAACGGTAATTCCACCACTACTGTCGGCGGCGAGTCCGTGGCAACCGGTCCGGGCGCCACCGCCTACGGCTGGCAATCGGCTGCCAATGCTGAGCGCGCGACCGCACTGGGCCACTTGGCTCAGGCTGATGGCGTTCGCTCGACGGCTGTTGGTGAAGCCGCGAATGCGGTGGGCGAGCAATCTGTCGCTCTGGGCAATGAATCTTCCGCCACTGGCGTGGATGCCATCGCCATGGGTACACAGGCCGTCGCCAACGGTAATTCCACCACCACTGTCGGTGGCGAGTCGGTGGCCACCGGCCCCGGTGCCACGGCTTTTGGCTGGCAGTCCGGCGCCAACTCAGAGCGCGCAACCGCATTGGGTCACCTGGCTCAGGCTGACGGTATTCGCTCCACCGCCGTGGGTGAAGCCGCCAGCGCCGTCGGCGAACAATCCGTCGCAGTAGGTAATGAATCCTCCGCCACGGGTATCGATGCGATGGCCATGGGTACGCAAGCCATCGCCAACGGCAATTCCACCACCACGGTCGGCGGAGAATCTGTCGCGACCGGTCCAGGCGCAACTGCCTATGGCTGGCGTTCAGCGGCCAATGCCGAGCGCTCGTCAGCGCTTGGCCATCTGGCACAAGCTGATGGCGTTCGCTCAACGGCTGTTGGTGAAGCCGCGAATGCCGTGGGCGAGCAATCCGTCGCCATTGGTAACGAGTCCTCAGCCACAGGCGTCGATGCCATGGCAATCGGTACACAGGCTGTCGCTAACGGGAACTCCACCACCACCGTCGGCGGTGAGTCCGTAGCCACCGGTCCGGGTGCCACGGCATATGGCTGGCGGTCAGCCGCAAATGCCGAGCGCTCCACGGCCCTGGGTCACCTAGCCACCGCGAACGGACTGCGATCTACTGCCGTCGGTGAAGCTGCTCAGGCCGATGGCGCGCGCGCCGTGGCCATTGGCGATGGCGCCGTTGCCGCCCACGACGATTCTGTTGCATTGGGTGCAGGTGCCACTACAACCCGCGCCAATCAGGTCGCGCTGGGCACCAGCAGCAGCACCTACACCATGCCGGGCATCACCTCGCAGGCCAGCCGGAACGCTCAATCCGGGCCGACACAAATCGTCACCAGTGACGCCAATGGCAATCTGGCTACCGATGGTGGCGCAACATTCGCCGCAATTGAGTCACTGAGCACAGAGTCAGACCGTGCCCGTCGCGATATTGAAGAAAACCGTCGCGGTATCGCACTGGCCATGGCCATGAAAGCGCCCTACGTCCCGACCGGGAAGCGCTTTGCCTTGAGTGTGGGAGGTGGCTACTTCGAAAGCGAGGAAGCGGCGGCATTGTCTGCGGCCCTTCGCGCCTCGGAGTCGGTGCAATTTGAGTTCGCTGTCGGCAGCGCGCGCGAGTCCACCGTCGGTGGCCGCGTCGGGTTTACTGCAGCATGGTAAGCCCGTCCCGCCCATCAGTCCTGCGCTTCGGCGCAGGGCTGTTCCTTGCCACCCTGCTCACACTGATACCGCTTCGCGGTCAGGCCGATATTCGCTTTCTGGAATATGGCGAGGCGCTGCCGCTGCTGTGGTCCACAATGATCGCCATAGACCAGGCCAACGACAGCGAGAACTACGCCGTACTGATCGGGATCGCCGCCCCCGATTTCCAGAAAACCAATGCGGAAGCGGACCTTCGCGCCATGTTTGAGGAATTGCGCGAGGCCCGCATCAGCCTGCGGCAAACGCTGCTGATGAAGCCCAAGTTCGAAATTGAGCCCCAGATTCGTGAGAGTGGCTTGCTGCGCATGCGCGGCGAGTTCGATCTGAACCCGGTAACGCTGAAATTCGACCTGCTGTACCAGCGAATCTACGGCGAGTGGCGAATGATCGGTGTTGCGGTCGTCACAGGCGAACTCAACGACAAGAAAATTGCCGAAGACTGGTTCAGAAAACGCCGGTGGTAGACGTCCACTGCGCGACAGCAGCTCGCTGCCGCGCATTTTCTCCACTTTCCCGAACAAATCTGCCCCTTTGACACCCCCGCTTATTGACGCGGTCATTTTGCGCATTAACATGCACAGCCAACCGTACGTGACCGGCGACCAACTAAGGAAGAACCATGAAACTTCAAACCAGCCTGCTGCTGTCCATGCTGGCGGCAAACACTGCTATCGCCCAAAGTGAGCCCCCGAAGTGGGAAGGCGATATTGAATTCGGCTATTACCAGACCGATGGCAACAGCAACGAAACCAGTGTTCTGGCGAAAGGTCAGGCAAATCGCAAGGACGGTTTGTGGACAAATCAAATCAAAGGCAACGCACAGAACAGTGAAGTTGAAGGCGTGCGCTCTGACGAGCAATACTTCCTCTCAGACCGCCTGTCCTACGATGTCAGCGAGTACAACTACACCTTCGGCTACGCCTCGATGAACAAAGACCGCTTCAGTGGTTACGTCTATCAGGCCACTCTCTCCGGTGGTTATGGTCGACGCCTGCTGAAAAACGAGCGCGTGACCTGGGACGCCGAAATCGGCCCCGGTTACCGGATCAGCGAGTTTGACGGCGCGGGTGAAGACGGCAAAGACGGCATGGTTGAGGAGCTCATCGTGCGCCTGTCTACCGAGCTGAACGCCAAGCTGTCTGAAACCGCCAGTTTCGAGCAGACACTGTCGGTAGAGAGCGGCGACGAAAACACCTACAGCAAATCCGTTACCGCGCTGAAAACCAAAATTGTCGGCGGCTTTGGCCTGAAAATCAGCTACACCATCGAGTACAACGAGACGGTTCCGCAGTCCAACCTGCATATGGATCGCCAGACAGCCGTTACGCTGGTATACAGCTTCTAAGGCTCAGCCCTCACTGGCTTCACGGCGCAGCGCATCTTCATCGAGGATGCGCAGGCGCCCATAAGCCAGCGCCACAAGCCCCGCCTTTTCCAGACGTTTCAGTTCACGACTGACCGCCTGTCGCGATACCCCCAGCATTTTTGCCAGATCCTCCTGCGGCAGATGTACCGCCAGTTGGCCGTGCTCATCACAGCCGTAGAAGGTTTTGATATCCAGAAGTCGAAGTACCAGCCGCGAGGCCAGCGGTTGCAATGCCGCCGCTTCCACATACGACAGCGCCAGCCGCAATTTTCGACACAACATAGGCAGGAAATAACGATACAGCTCCGGGCGTTTGGCCAACAGTTCATCGAGGTCGCTCTTGGCGATGCTCAGTAGTTGCGAGGCGCCTCTGGCAACCGCATCATGGCTGCGCGGACCGCCATCAAACAGCGAGACCTCACCAATCCAGTCCCCCGGCTCTGCCATCATCACTAACAGTTCTCGACCACTGCGACTGCTGTTACCCAAAGACACGCGGCCACTCAACAGGCCGTACATGGCTTCCCCGGCATCCCCCTGCTTGTACAGGTATTCACCATCTGCAAGATGGCGAAACTTGCAGCGGGCCAGCAGCGCTTCCACCAGCTCCGCCGGCAGCCCCACCATCAGCGGATTCCCCCGCAATATATTGCGTTTGTCGACCAAGCCACCCTCCACAGCCCGGCGGCGCCCTGCAGCCGAGGGGCCACTTTCGGAAAACTGTCAACGGAGTGACAGTTCTACTCGGGCAAAGCCCGCAAAATAACGCTATCTTCTACTGGATAATAAAAGAGGAGCAACACAATGTCCGCAGATGTTCGATCTCAAGTCTCGGAAGAGGAATGGAAACTCCGCGTCGACCTGGCCGCCGCCTACCGGCTGGTCGCCCTGTTTGGCTGGGATGATCTGGTTTTTACCCATATTTCGGCGCGGGTACCCGGCGAGCCGGGGCACTTTTTGATTAACCCCTACGGCATGTTGTTCGAGGAAGTCACCGCCTCATCGCTGGTAAAAATCGACCAGAATGGGGAGAAGGTGATGGACTCCCCCTATCCCGTCAATCCCGCGGGCTTCACCATTCACAGCGCCATTCATGCCGCCCGCGAAGACGCTCACTGTGTGATGCACACCCACTCGCTCAACGGCGTCGCCGTCTCGACCCAGCGCGAAGGCCTGTTGCCCATATCCCAGCAATCCACACTGGTACTGGCGGCTCTGGGTTATCACGACTACGAGGGCATCGCCCTGAATGAAGACGAAAAGCCGCGACTGGTGGCCGACCTTGCCGATAATACCTTCCTGATGCTCCGCAACCACGGCCTGCTGACCGTGGGCAATACGCCTGCCGATGCCTTTCTCGCCATGTATATTTTTGAGGCGAGCTGTATGATTCAGGTACGCGCACTGGCCGGCAATCGGGAACTGGTGCCGGTTCAGCCGGAGATTGTCGACGGCGTGAAAGAAGCGGCTCGCATCGTGACAAAGGGGCTGTTTGGCGACCTCGCCTGGCCGGGGCTGTTGCGCCGACTCGATCGCAAAAACCCCGGCTACGATGAATAACCGTCAGGAGGTAGATATGAACGACCAGACACTGCCAACACACTTCAACAGCTTTGCGGAGTTCTATCCCTACTATCTGTCCGAGCACCAGAACCGTACCTGCCGCCGCCTGCATCTGATTGGCAGCCTGCTGGTACTGGCGCTGCTGTTTGGCAGCATAGCCACCGCCCAGTGGCAATGGCTGTGGCTGCTCCCGGTTGTGGGCTACGGTTTCGCCTGGGTGGGTCACTTCTTTTTCGAGCACAACAAACCCGCCACCTTCAAACATCCGCTCTACAGCTTTATCGGCGACTGGGTGATGGCCAAAGACCTGCTTACGGGTAAAATCCCTCTGTAAGTAAGCACCTTGAACGGAGCCCGATGATGGACCTGCATGCACTGGAAGCCCTGCTCTACTACTGCTGCCTGATCAACGGCGGTCTGCTGCTGATCAGCGCGGGGCTGCTCATGGGCTTTCAGGACTCGCTGCTGGCGCTGCACAGTCGTTTACTCGGCGTGCCGCCAGCACGCTTGCGGGTACTGTACGTGCAGTGGCTCGCCGCCTATAAAATTCTCTTCCTGCTGTTCAACCTCAGTCCCTATCTGGCTTTACGACTGATGAGCTGATGACTCCGCGCCCCATGAAAAACTCGGCAGCACGTGGCAAATACGCTAAAGTGTGACACTTGCCATCACCCCGGCCGCCAATAATTTCATAATGAACAGGGGCAATTATGCGACAGATACAGGCTGGCAGACTGCTCGTACTATGGATACTCGGGCTCAGCAGCACACTGTCAGCAGCAAGCGACAAGGAATTTCGCAATCGCTATATCGCAGAAGTGAACGGCCAGACTTGGGTACTGAACCTGGACAGTCGCCGCAGTTTCGCATCGATGATCAGCGCCAAGCTGCAAATGGGCGACGCCCTCAACCGCATGATTTTACTCGGCAATATCGATGAGGGTCTGATCACCGGCACCTACAAGCCGCTGCGCGTCAGCGCCATGGCCGACGAGAAAATCTTTACGCTGCAATGGGTCGATGATCGCAGCGTACGCCTGACACTCGACGGCGCCAATGCGCTGGCCAGACATGGTATTACCCTGCGCGCCGACGCAAACGTAAACCCTGTGGATGACGCCCTGGTCGGTCGCTGGTACAGCGATGTCACACCCGGCATCGACGCTCAGAATCCCTATATGGGGCAGCAGTGGAGTATTCAGTTTCAAGACGACGGCAGTCTCTGTGAGGATTCGCGACGCGTTGACAGCCGCCAGCCTCCGCAGGACTACTCTCCCTGTGAGCAGGGGAGCAAACACCTCTGGAAAGCCGAGAACGGCAAAATTCATATCGCCGACGACAACGGCAACTGGTCTCTGAAATTTGATTACCGGCTGATGGGTGGCCGCCTGGTAGTCAGCTATCCCGACGGTCAGCGACGCATCGCCAGCCGCCCGGATCAGCGCCTAAGCGCGCAGTAAGGCCAATAGTTCCTCGCCACTGAAATCGCGGCGTCCGCCCTGCTCAGCCGCCTTGATTAACTCCCGCACCCGCTCGTTCGCCGTCGCGACCAAACCGTGGCGCCGGGCTAAGTCAGCCACCTCACCATTTAGCCAGTCCACCTCGGTGCGGCGACCCAATTCCAGGTCCTCCCACATGGACGACCGCGCCAGGGGGTCCATTCGCAACATGGGCTGAGCCACTTTACGGAAAAGCCAGTCCGGGCTGCGCAAGACCCAGGGCAACACCGACGGCGGCACGGCGGTCAATTTCAACAGTGGCAGACCCGCCGCACGAATGGCCTGCAGTGCCTCGGTTTGCAGCAGGGCTAGGCAACGACGGTAAGCCCGCTGCGACAGCTCGTCCTTCAGCGGCAAGCCCGACAGCGCATTAATGGGATTATTCAGATTGAGCAGCAGCTTGGACCACTGCACCGCCACCATATCCGGCTGCCACTCAAACGGCGTCTGCGTAGCGGCAAACAGCGAGGCCAGCTCATCCATCGCGGCGCACTCCTCCACCATGATCGCGCCGTCGGTACCGGCATGAAAATGCCCCTCACCACAGTTCAGAACGTTGAAGGCAATCATCCCCGCCAGCACCGGCTGATTGGGTAGCGACTGACGAAGCTGGGCAGCATTACCCACACCATTTTGCAGGCTGACAATCGTTTCGCTGCCGTTGAGTACGCCGGCCAGTTGCTCTGCCACCGCCACCGTATCGGCGGATTTTACGGTGACAAACAGGCAATCCAGCCCGGTCATCGCCGCCGCCTCGGTGTGCAGGTGCAGCAACTCCGCGTCCAACTGCCGATCCAGACCACGCAGATCGCTCACTCGCAACCCGTGCGCCGACAGCGTTTCCGCCATGCGCGGGCGCAGCAGAAAGTGCACCTCTGCGCCCGCCAACTGCATTACCGCTCCCACGTAACAGCCTATGCTGCCCGCACCGACGATTCCGACCTTCACAGGCACGACCCTCTACTTGTTATCATGATCGACATTATACGGCCATTCCCAGGCAGCCGCCGGTCAAATCCCCTATTGGCAAGCTGGCGCCACCGGGCAACACTGCTGTGACGCGAACAGCACAATGTCATCTGTTTGTAACTGTCATTGGTTTCAGGCATTCGCTACACTGAGCCGCTGAAATTCTGAGATTGAACGCTAAACGGCGATAGCTCTAGCATCAACACGGTGACCCCATGTCCGAGAACACTCCGCAGACTGCCCAACACGATAGCAAGCCGCCCCTCCTGTGGCTGCAGACTATCCTGTTCAGCAGCACCTTTCTGATCGCCGCTATCGGCGTGCCCTGGTACGGCCTGACCCACGGTTTTACCGCGGCGGGCTGGATTGCCTTTGTACTGGTACTGGGCGCCAACGGCATGTCGATCACCGCTGGCTACCACCGCCTCTGGGCGCACAACGCCTATAAAGCCCACTGGAGTCTGCGCCTGTTTTTCGCACTGTTCGGTGCCGCGGCGACTCAGAACAGTATCCTGATCTGGGCCAGCGGCCATCGCCGTCATCACCGTCATGTCGACGATGTTGAACACGATCCCTACTCCGCCAAGCGGGGTCTGTGGTTCTCTCACATCGGCTGGATGCTTCGCGACTACCCGGCCAGCAGCGAAGATTTCTCCAATGCCCGCGACCTGCAACGCGACAAAATTGTCATGTGGCAGCACCGCAACTATCTGGCGCTGGTAGTCATCATGAACTTTGCGCCCGCGCTGGCGCTCGGCTTTGCCACCGGCAATATGCTGGAGCACGTGCTGCTGGCCGGTGTTCTGCGCCTGGTGGTCAGCCACCACACCACATTCTTTATTAACTCGCTGGCCCACTACTGGGGTCGCCGTCCCTACACCGACGAAAACACCGCCCGCGACAACGATCTGCTGGCCCTGTTTACCTATGGTGAGGGCTACCACAACTACCATCACATCTTTCAGAACGACTACCGCAACGGCATTCGCTGGTGGCACTACGACCCCACCAAGTGGCTGATCAAAAGTGCTTCGTGGTTGGGCCTGACCTGGGATCTGAAGCAAGTCCCCGACTTCAAAATTCAACGCGCAGTGCTGACCATGCAGTTCAAACGCACCGAGCAGGCCCTGCGCAAACGTGTGGTGGAAGCCCCGCACCTCAAAGAGTTTCTGGAGCAGGAATACCAGCAGTTCCGCCAGACGCTGGCCGACTGGAACACCGTTAGCCAGCAGTGGATGGACGCCAAGCGCGCCACACTGACCGCTCAGAAAAATGCCCTGCAACAGAACCTGCACGAACACAAAGAACAGCTTCAACACAATCTGGCTGAAGCCTGGGAACACGCCACGCTGCGCAGCCGCTTTAAAGAGTTGGAGTACGCTCTGAAAATGCAGCGCAAACGCCTGCAACTGCTCAGCGCACAAATGGCATAAGCGGGGCGCAAGCGCCGCACAAAGCAACGCCCCAACAGGCCCTCTTCGGAGGGCCTTGTTGTTTCTGCCTGCCGCATTATCTAAGTCGATCGATATCCGTCAAATTCCGCTTGTCGCGCCTCGTCAAACCCGTTAATTTCTATTGGCGTTTTTTCAAGGAAGCAATAACTATGCAGGGACTCTTTCGATCCATCACGCTGGCAAGCGCCGTCATTCTACCCGTAGCCGCACAGGCACAAGTCTTATCGCCAACGTCGCCAGAACCGGTGTTTCGCGGCATCGTAAATGCGGCCGTCACTGACGGCGGTGATGACCTCGCCAAAGTGCAGTTCAAGAATGCCAGCAGCGAGAAAATCAAAGCCGGTAGCTTGCTGATGCTGGGCGGCGGCGTACTGATTCAGCCTCGTGGCAGCGCTTTTTCCTACCAGCTTACGGCCAACTACCATTTCGACAGCATTACTGCGAAGAATGGCGACGCCAGCTTCGACCGCTTTCCGCTGGAGGCCTTGGTGTTTTACAACAATGGCCAGCACCGCTTCGGCGTCGGTGTGAGCCACCACCTATCTCCCGAAGTGGAATTTGATTTCGATGACTTTGCCAAGGAAACCGTCGAATTCGATGATGCCACCGGCTTTGTCGTTGAGTACAACTACGAGATCTCTGAGAGAGTATGGCTGGGTCTACGACACACCTCGATCACTTACGAGGTCAGTGATATCAATGGCGCCGAGGTGGATGGTGACCATTTTGGCCTGACCGCCCACTTCGCTTTCTAAACCACGCTTCAACAACGCTCACCGCTGGGCTGTCGCCGAATGCGGTGAGCGGGCGTCTGGTGCAAATACTGCCCGTCACGCGACACAGCAACCGCCCAAAAGTCTGTATAACAGGCCGCCACATGATGGCTGTGCTGAATCAAGCAGCCAGAAACTGGATGCTGACAAGACAGACGTGGTTAACTGTACAAAGCGATTCCTCAATCCCGGGATAGGTCGCCGAGCCGTAAAGCAGGATTGACATGAAACGCTACAAAATTGTGCATCAAACCCAATACAGCTTTTCCGGCCCTGTTCTGCTGCAACCACACAGTTTGCGCTTGCGCCCAAGAGAGGGGCCGGAGCTGCGCATCGAAAGCTCAACACTAGATATCTCGCCAGCGGCGACTCTGCGCTGGCAGCGAGATGTGGAGGGCAACGCCGTCGCTACAGCGACCTTCTCAGGCAGCACCCAGAGCCTGCGAATACAAAGTGACGTGATTATTCAGCAGTACGACCAGGCCCCACACGACTTCCTGGTTGCCGATTACGCAGTCGATTACCCGCTGTACTACCGCGATGAAGACAAGGTGCTACTGTCACCGTATGTGCGCTTACCCTCCGCGGCCGACAGCGGTCTGCTAACAAACTGGGTAGCCGGTATCTGGCAGCCTGGTGAGACCATTCAAACCTTTGCATTATTACTTCGCCTGAATCAACGCATTTATCAAACCCTGACCTACCGAAGGCGTGAAGAAGAAGGCGTACAAAGTGCAGAACAAACCCTATCACTAGCCTCAGGATCCTGCCGGGATTCCGCCTGCCTTTTTATGGCTGCAGCACGACACTTGGGCTTCGCCGCCCGCTTTGTCAGCGGCTACCTCTATGCCAACGCCATCCCCAATGCGCCGGGTGAGCCGGGGTCTACCCATGCCTGGGCGGAAGTATTTATTCCAGGCGCTGGCTGGAAAGGGTTTGACCCAACCCTGGGCAGTATTGTGGGGGATGAACATATTTCGGTCGCTGTTGCGCGGCTGCCGGAATCGGTGCCGCCTATCGCAGGCGCTTTTCACGGCCCGTATGGCGCCAACATGGTAGTCAATGTCTGGGTGACTGCTCTAGGCCCCCTCTGACCACAAAGGACAGTTTCACTATGTGGCTACAAACCAGCTGCGAACTACAATTTCTGATCGATATTCCAACGCCGATGATCCTGATGCTTCGCCCCCGGAGCGGCGCCCAACAATGGATTGCCAGCGAAGAGTATCTGCTCTACCCCAGTGTTTCCGCCGTGGAATTTACCGATGATTACGGCAATCTTTGCCAGCGGCTGACCGCTCCCCCCGGGGACTTCCTGCTATCGACATCCGCCCGCATCCTCACCACCGACAGCATCGATGAGGCCCACGGTAGCGGCTTTGTCGACATTCAGAACCTGCCTGACGGAGTGCTCAAATACCTGCTGCCTAGCCGCTACTGCGAGTCAGACCGGTTTGGTGAAATGGCGGCAGAAATCGTCAAAGACCAGCAGCTGGGCTACGACCAAGTTGCTCAAATTGAGCACTGGCTGCACACCTCCATCGGGTTCCAGCCGGCCAGCAGTTTTTCCTCGCTGTCGGCCATTGAAGTGAATCAACAGAAATCCGGTGTGTGCAGAGACCTCGCGCACTTGGGCATCGCCCTGTGCCGAAGCCTGAGCATTCCGGCACGCATGGTGGTGGGTTACTTCTACCACCTCGAACCTATGGAGTTGCACGCGTGGTTCGAGGCCTACGTAGGGGACCGCTGGTACACCTTTGACGCCACCCAAACCGAGAAGAAGGGGGGGTACGTGGCCATCGGCTACGGCCGTGATGCCGCCGACGTAGCCATTTATAACCAATTTGGACCGGCCATCACCCTGATACATCAAAAAGTTCGAGTACGTTCAATTTAATGCTTTTTCAAGCCCCCAAAAAACGGGTTCGGCTCTAGGTGAAAATCTACGCCCAGGTTCAATATGAACAAAAAACCGCCGGCATCCACCAGATCAACGCCTCATGGAGAAGGCATCCATAGTGGCGCCGACAGCAATTCTCCTTGCCAAGCATCGAGAGTGGATACCGGGCTGCGGTAACGCAACTGCAAACGCAGGGGCGCACTACGTCGCTGCAGTGCGGGGGCATTGCCTTTTGCGTCGGTCTCACTCAATTGCCACTGACGAGACAGCACCCTCAGCGAAAACTGGTAATCACTACCGGCATCGATACGCTGCGGCTCCGGTGTTTCGCAGGGAGAACGCTGTACCACCGCCGCCGTCTGTTCACCGGTAAAGGCGAAGGCACAATGCTGAGGATCATCGATCAGCCAGACCGCCTTATCAGCAAAATTATGAATACGCACCTCAAGTACGTTCACTGCATTGTCGGTAAGCGGCTTGTCGCCTTCTTTCCAATTCACCGAGATACCGAGGTCAGCCCAGCGATAGCCCCTGATCAGGGCACGCCCTTGCTCATCGACGGCCAGCTCAATATCCAGTGGTCTCGGAACCGACTCGCCGCCACGCTGCATCAGTTCCATTGCCTTGGCTTTGTCCTGCTGCCGATAGAGCTGTTCAATGCCGTAGCGAAGCCGCAGCTGCTCATCAAAGCGACGATCGACACGCCCCTCAATAAAGATGTCACCGGCAGGCGGTTCTGAATACAAAGCTTTCAGGTGGTAAACCCCTTCCTGCCCCGGCCGCAAGGCAGCATAGATTTTGTCACCGCGCTGGAGAACGTCCAACGGCGCCGGACCGCGATAGGCACTGGCCGCAACAAGATTAATATCGTAATTCAAGGTGAGGTAATCACCGCGAAAGGGATCGCGGGGGTCCAGAGGTTCGGTGCGCAGATACACGGTATGGCCGTCGTGGTAGAGGCGCTCCCACATCATTGCGAACACCGCCAGAAACAACAGTTGCAGCAGGATTGCCGCCGTCAGCAACTTAGCGCGCATGGGGCTTCTCCAATTTACGACGTTCCTGCTGACGGCTGTAGCGCAGCCCGGCCAGCAAAAGCAGCACACCCAGCAGCAAGAAGACCGAAGCCCGGGCTAACAAGCTGTGGAACAGGTCGTTGAAGCGCAGCAAGGTCAGCACGGCCAGCAAGATGCTACCCGCCGCAAGACTGCCGGGACGAATGTCCTCACTCCCCCGGTAAATAAACAAGAGCGCGTAGGCCAGCAAGGCGAGATTGGCCACGGCCTCTAACACGCCGGGGATTGGCGAGCTGATGCGACTGTACAAAATCGCTAACAGCGGCAACCACAGCAGCAGATACTCCAGCCACTGCTGCAGGCTGCGGGGCCGCAGTCGCTGATCGAACAGAGTCACGCCCGCTGCGGCAAACAGCAACAGCACCATGGTCGCCGTGAAGGCCTGCGCCAGCGGCTGTGCCGCCAACGCCGAGGGCAGTGCAACCACCTCCGCCAGTTTACTGAAGCTCAGCAGTAACAGGGTCGCCCACCAAAGTGCCATACCGCTTTGGTAAAGCGGGGTGACACTCTGGGTCCACGGCAGTCGGGGGGCCAGACGTTCGGCACTGAGGTAAATCGCGCCCAGCAACAGGCCGTAGAATAACGCTGCGTCTTCATCCACACGCCAGGCGCTGGGCAGAAAACACAGGGGCAGTGCCAGCAACACCATCCTCAACAGTGCCTGAGAGCGAAGGATATGCGCCAGGGGAAGCACGCCCACCAGCAGCAGAACACTGCCCTGCAGATGCAAACGTTCGAAATCGCCCGCCTCGGCCAGCGTCCAGCAAGTGATCAGCACAACCGCCAGCAGAGCCTGCCCCACCGAGGGCAGCAGCCACGCCATCAGCAGCGCCGCAAAGGCCCAGAACATAAACGCGTCAGGATAGTGGCGATCGACATGATAGATCTGTGCAATCAACCAAACGGCGGCACCGAATATCATCGTACCCAGCAGGTGCAGGGCCTGACTCAAACGCGGTTGGCTGCGCAGGGCGGCGGCGGCCAGATGGCTGAGCACAAAACCACCGAAAATCATGCCCAGCTTGCTGTAGCGGTGCATGGCCTCCCAGTTGTAGGCAATCAGTAGAATTACCCCCAGCCCCAGCATAATGGCGCCCAGCGACGCAAAAATGCTGCGCGCCCGCGGTCGCTCTACGCGCGATACCGCCGTATCCGGGTAGCGCTCGTACAGGCGGTTAGCCTGCTCGTCATTGATCAATCCTTCGCGCAGCCACTGGGCAATTTCGGCACGCAGCCAGGGCTTGTGGTTATCCATAATGGCGGTGATTCTCTTAACAAATAGTTTTTGTCGATCTCGGAGTGCGCCCGCTCAGGCCACCGCATTCGCGCCTTCGGGTGTATCGTCCAATGCGTCGAGCACACGCTCCGCAAAGCCGTGACCGGCTTCCGCATACAGATTGAAGCTGATACACCCCATGTCACGCAACTCTCGCTGCTGGTCAGCAAAGCGGGAAATAACAGCGATGTCGCCGCGATAGCCCAGCGACTGTAGCATACTCACCACCCGCACATTTTCGCTGTGGTTACTCAGGCAGACCAGCAGCAAGCGACGGCGAGATAATTCAGCGCGCTCGAGAAAATCTCGGTCACTGGCATCCCCCGCCACACAGCGCATACCTTCGCGCTGCAACTGCGCCGCCTTCTCGGCACTTTCTTCAATCCCCATAATGCGGCCAGGATAGTGCTGGCTCAGGTATTCATAGGCACCACCGCCAATGCGACCCATACCAAAAATCACAATCTCGGCATCGCCCAGATCAACGCCCTGCTCCGCGGCCAGCAGTTGCTGACGCTCGAAACCCTGCAAGCGTGCGCCGTGACGCCCGTAAAACTGATGTGCCAGCTTGTTAAGCGGCGCCGATATAAACAGCGACATCGCCATCGACACCGCCAGAATCGTCAACCATTGCTCCGGCAACAATCCCTCTTTCACCGCCAGCGCAGCGACGATCAGACCAAACTCGCTGTAGTTGCTCAGCGACAGGCCCGCCAACAAGCCCGTCCGGGCACGCAGCCGAAACAGCATGAGCAGCCCGAAATAGATAATCGGCCGAAGCAGCACCAAGATCGCCAGCAGCAGCGCCAGTGCCAGCATGCCGGCATCCGGCAGACCGTAATAACCAATGCTGAGGAAAAATGCGGTGAGAAAGATATCCTTCAGGGTGAGCAGCCCCTTGTACAGCTCCACGCTCTTGTCACTGTTCGCCAGCAACACGCCAAACACCAGTGCACCCAACCCCGCCTTGAGGTGCAGCGCCTCAAACAGCCAGGCACTGGCCAGTGCCATAGCAAGCCCATAGAGCACCAGCAGTTCGCCGTGCCCCGCCATATCCAGCAGTTTCAGCAGCGGCCGGCGCAGCAGTGGCAGCGCCACCAGCATCAGTGCCCAGGGACTGGGCCAATCACCGGAGGAGAACAGCAGAAAAGCCACCGCCATGATGTCCTGCACAATAAGAATGCCGATGGCAATCTGCGCGTGCAGTGCCGCACCCTCGCCGCGCTGTTCAAAAATTTTGACCGCGAAGACCGTACTGGAAAAGGACAGGGCAAACGCCAGCACCCAGGCCGTTTCGGTTGGCAATGCCGTGTATTTGGGCAGCAGAAAATGCAGGCTGAGCAGCACTAGCGTGGTGAGAGGCACCACTAACAGCGCATGCAGCGATGCGGTCGCCCAAATCTGCGGCGCCAGCAATTCACGTATCTTAAGTTTGAGGCCGATCGTAAACAGCAGCAGAACCACGCCGATATCCGCCAACTGGTTGATCACATCTCTGTCACCCAGTTCCAGCGCACCGGCCATAAAACCGGCAAGCAGAAAGCCCAATAGCGGAGGCATATCCATGCGCCGGAAGATCAGGCCAGCGAGAAATGCCAGGGCAAGTAACAGGGGCTCGATCATTGCTGAATCCATGCAGTGGTGGGTAAAAATGCGGCGCGGCGCTTCTGCACCGGATAAGCAATTATTATGCACACAGATGCACGCAGTTTAAATCGCAGGCCAAGCGCGATTCGCAGCAATGCTAACGTATACTGCAAAAGCGTTCCGCGACAACGACGCCGCGACGCCTGCCAGCAATAACAGGAAGCAGCACTATGTCAGAGAAACACCCCTTACGCCGGGCCAACTTCCCTTCAGCACGGGAAGACCGGCACCCCCACGAGAGTGAATTTCCCCCCGCCTATCGCCTGGCTTTCGCCGATGAAGATTTCCTGCTGCGCGATGAACTCAGGGGATTGCGCTTTCATCTTGAGCTGCAGAAACCCGAAATGATCTTGCAGGAAGCCGGCGTGGAATCGACGATTGCCGTCTTCGGCAGCGCGCGCTTTCTATCTCCCGATGATGCCCGCACTGCGCTGGAAGAAGCCGAGGCCAGCGGCGACCCGGCCCGCATTCGCGTTGCCAAACGCCAGCAGCGCAACAGCCACTATTACGAACAGGCACAACGGCTGGCGGAACTAGTCACCCAACACTCGCTCAACTGCGCCGAGAATGACCAACTGTATATCTGCACCGGCGGCGGCCCCGGCATTATGGAAGCGAGCAATCGCGGTGCACAGGCGGCAGGCGGACGCTCGCTCGGCCTGAATATCGTGCTGCCGCACGAACAGCAGCCCAACCCCTACATCACGCCGGAATTCTGCTTCCGCTTCCACTACTTCGGCATCCGCAAAATGCACTTCATGTTGCGTGCACGCGCCGTGGTCGTATTCCCCGGCGGTTTCGGCACCATGGACGAGCTGTTTGAAGCACTGACGCTTATCCAGACCGGCAAATCACGGGAGGTGCCGGTGATTCTGGTCGGACATGAGTTCTGGCGTCAGGCGCTTAACCTCGAGTTTCTTCGGGACGAAGGTCTGATCAGCCCGGAAGACGTCAACCTGATCAAAGTGGTCGACACCGCCGATCAAGCCTGGCAGGAAATTGTCGAGCACTATGAAATTACGCCGGGGCAATGCCCCCGCTGCTAGCCCTGCCATCAAGCGGAGCGCGGTCGCGCTGTGATATAGTCGCCTGCGACTTTCACAGCGCGCCTGAGTTTCCATGTCTGAATCCCTCGTCCAGCTCGACAATATCCGTTTTGCCTATCGGCTCGATCCCATTCTCGACGACTTTGATTGGCAGTGGCCGCCGCACAAGCACATTGCCGTACTCGGCGGAAACGGCTGCGGTAAAACCACCCTCGCAAAACTGATTACCGACCAGCTGCGTCCCAACCGCGGCGAGCGCCACTATGCCGACGGCATTGCACCGGGCGATATTGCGCACATCTCCTTCGATCAGCACCGGGAACTGATGGAGCACGACCGCCGTTTTGACGACAGCGAAAACCGCGCAGATGCCTTTGATATCGGCACTCGGGTGCGCGATGCCATCCTGCAGGGACATCCCGCCTCGGCGGGGTTTGACGCGCTGTGCGAACGTCTGGGCATCGCGCATATTCTCGATCGCGGCATCCGCTTTATCTCCACCGGCGAAAGCCGCAAAACACTGCTGGCCCGCGCCCTGTATTCATCGCCCAAGGCCCTGATCATCGACAATCCGCTGGAAGGGCTGGACGCCAAGGCCCAGCGCGAAATGCGCCGCTTGCTGGATGAGCTGGTAGCCTCGCCCACACCCGTACTGCTGCTCACCAAATCAGCAGCCGATATTCCCGACGCCATCGACGACGTACAGATCATGGAGAAGGGCCGCATCAGCGATCACTGCAGCGTTCAGCAGGCCCGCGAACGCTTTGCCCCCCGCGCGCACTTCAGTAAGCCGCTGCCGGTTCAGCCGGGTATAGACTGGCCCGCAGATCAACCGCTGTTTGCACTGGAAAATGTTGAGGTCAGTTTTCGCGGCACGCCGGTGTTGCGTGATATCAACTGGCGACTGATGCCCGATCAGCATTGCTGGATCAGCGGTCCCAACGGCGCGGGCAAATCCACCTTACTCGGCTTGCTGTGCGGCGAAAATGACAAGGCTTACGGCCAGCATGTCGAACTGTTCGGTCGTCGTCGCGGCAGTGGCGAGAGCATCTGGGAGATTAAATCCTGGTTCGGCCTGCTCAACACCAGCATGCAGCTCAACAGTCTGAAGCGCGTAAAGGCGATGGATGTGATTGCCTCCGGCTTCTTCGATTCCGTGGGGCTTTACGAAGACCCGAGCCCCGCGCAACAGCAACTGGTGCTGCAATGGCTGGACGCCTTGGAGTTGCTGCCACTGCGGGAGCAGCGTTTTGAGCGCCTCTCATTCGGTCAGCAGCGCATGATTCTGCTGGCGCGGGCCATGGTGAAATCACCCCGGGTATTGATTCTCGACGAGCCCTGTATCGGCCTTGATGAAGAACAGAAGGCACGGCTGCTGGGCGCCGTGGATCAGATCGCCGCGCAGGGCCAGACCCGCATGCTGTTTGTCAGCCACCGGGAAGATGAGATTCCCGACTGCATCAACCAGCAGTTGCGGCTGGTACCGGCTGACGGTGGCGGCTACACCGCCGAGGTCGTCAACGCGCCGCGCCGATAAGCGCGGCGGCAAGTCGTTTAATCGAAGAGCTGTTTTATCCAGTTAAACATCTTCTCGCCATCGGGTGCGCAACCGCCGCGATCACGTGGTTCGCTGCCTTTGATAAAGGGCATATAGCGCGCCCCGTCACACCAGGATTGACTGAGTCTGCCGCTCTCGCTGTCCACCCACACATACTCGATATTGGACTGGCGCATAAACGGCATCTGTTCCGTACTGGCCTCGGCCATAAACTGACGCCAAACCCGCAGTGCACCACTGGCCCCGGTCAGACCGGTTGAGGCATTGTTATCCAGCCCCATCCACACCACGGCAAGATAATCCCCGGCAAAGCCTGCGAACCAACTGTCGCGAGTGTCGTTACTGGTACCGGTTTTTCCCGCTACCCGATAGTCTTTGGGCAGCACATTGTAGGCCGTCTTGCCGGTCCCCTCGCGCATGGTTTCCAGCATGGCGTACTGCAAGAGATGCACCGGCGCCGAATCGATCACCTGCCGGGGCTTTTGCGGGTAGCGCGCCAGCGGTTTGCCGTCGGCGTCGGAGACCGCATAGATCGTGCGCAGCGGCGTGTAACGACCATCGGCCGCAATGGTTTGATACATCCCTGCCACTTCAATCGGTGCCAGCGCCGCCGCGCCAAGCAGCATGGAGGGCACTTCCAGCAAGGGGCGGTGCACACCCAGACGCTTGAACATCTCCATAACCTTGCTCAGCCCGACATCCAGGCCAAGATTGGCCGTGGACAGGTTGTAGGAATGCGACAGCGCCTCGTGCAAAGGCACGCGACCGTGAGCTTTCTTCCCATAGTTCTGCGGTTTCCACAGACTGCCATCCGCATTCGGTACGCTCAGCGGCTCATCCCGCAGCGGGGTCATCAGCGTATAGCGGTTGGGCTCGTTGAGCGCCGTGAGGTACACCGCCGGTTTAGCCAGGGAACCAATCGGGCGAAGGGCATCCAGCGCACGGTTGAAACCCGCATAGCGCGGTTGGCGTCCGCCGATAACTGCCACCACATCACCGCTGTTCACAGCGGTGACCACCATTGCCACCTGCAGGTCCTTTTGGCGGGATTCGAGCTGCTTCAGAGCTTTGCTGGTAGCCGCCTCGGCGCGCCGCTGCAGGGTGGGATCAAAAGGCGTAAAAATCCGCAGCCCCTTCTTCTGTAAATCCTGTCTGGCGTAATCGCGGCTTAACTGGCGACGCACTAGGTCGACGTAGGCGGGATACACCCCCGCCAGCGCCGAGCTTTTCGACAGGCCCAGCGGCTCTTTTTTCCACAGGGTCAGCTGCTCTTCCGTCAGCCAGCCTTCTTCCGCCAGCTCACCCAGCACAATATTGCGTCGCGAGATCGCCCGCTCGGGATGACGCCAGGGACTGTAATACGAGGGCCCTTTGACCAGCCCCACCAACACCGCGACCTGAGACAGGTCCAGTTCCTTAAGCGGCCGGTTAAAGTAGTGCCGGGCGGCCAGACCAAAACCGTGAATGGCGCGATTCCCCTCCTGCCCCAGATACACCTCATTGAGATAGGCCTCGAGAATCTCATCCTTGCTGTAGTGCACTTCGGTCAGCAGCGACATCGCCGCCTCTTTCATTTTGCGCCACAGGCTGCGCTCATTGGTGAGCAGCGTATTTTTAACCAGCTGCTGGGTGAGTGTGCTCCCGCCCTGCACCGTGCGACCTGCCTTGATATTGACCAGCATGGCCCGGGCAATACTGCGCGGCGAGATTCCCCAATGTTCATAGAAGCCGCGATCTTCGACCTGCAACAGCGTTTCCACCAGCATTTCCGGCGCATCTTCCAGAGACAGCATCAGCCGGTCTTCGTGACGATCCGGATACACCCCCCCGATCACCGTCGGGTCGAGCTGCTCCTCGGCGATCCGCTCACCCAGCTCGTTGCGCACCACGCCAACAGTGGTTGCCCCCATCGTCACCGTGACCTTGCGTGCATCGCGGCGACCATCAGCAAAATCGAAAGGCCGTAGATAGATCGTAAAGGTATCGCCTTCGCGGCGATAACTGCCCGGCTCGCTGACCATGCGCAGGCGGCGGTAGCCGAGGTTGCGCAGCTCTTCTTCCAGCTCATAGGCCGTGAGCACCGCGCCCGAGGCCAGCACCAGCGGTCGCGCATAGACCTTGGCGGGTTGATCGTAGCGGTCAGAGGCGAAGGCATCGCGTACCTGCGCATCGCAGTAGGCGAAGAAAATGAGTAAGGGGACCAGACCGGCAATCGTCAACTTGAGCAGTAAGCCCCGCCAACTCCGTGGACGAAGTGCTCGGAGACGGGTACGAAGCGATGTTTTTTTCTTGGGCATAAAAGCTCTCGTTGAATTGCAAATCCGGTCTGGGCACGGATAATAGCCGCACTTTACGGCAAGTTATTGGCAAATAAGATGAAAAAGTATCATGTTTACGGCATCGGCGCGGCGCTGGTGGACACCGAAATTCAGGTCCAGGACAGCGAACTGCAAACAATGGGCGTCGAGAAAGGCTTGATGACCTTGGTCGATGAAGCCCGCCAACAGGAGCTGTTGGACCAGCTCGAAGGCCATCTGGTTCACTCCAAACAGGCCAGCGGCGGCTCCGGCTGCAACTCGGTAGTGGCCGCCGCCTACTTTGGCGCCAAAGGCTTCTACTCCTGCAAGGTTGCCAATGACGAATTCGGAGAAGTTTTCCTGAACGATATCCGCGCGGCGGGTGTGGACGCCAACTTCGACGACGACCGCGATCACGGCCAAACCGGCAAGTGTCTGGTACTGATCAGTCCCGACGCCGAGCGCAGCATGAATACCCACCTGGGTATCAGCGCCGAGCTGTCGGTAAAAGAATTGAACGAGGCAGCACTGGCCGATTCGGCCTACTACTACATGGAAGGTTATCTGGTCACCTCCGACACCGGCCGCGCCGCTGCCATTCGTGGCCGTGAAGTGGCGGAACAGAACGGCGTAAAAACCGCGCTGAGCTTTTCCGACCCCGGCATGGTGGAGTTTTTCCGCGAGGGTATGGCCGAGATGCTGGGCAACGGTGTCGACCTGCTGTTCTGCAATGAAGACGAAGCCAAAGGTTGGGCACAAACCGATTCCATCGACGATGCCGTGGAAGCCCTGAAAGCCGTTGCCAAAACGTTCGCCGTTACCCTCGGCGCCAAGGGCGCGCTGGTGTTTGACGGTGAAACGCTGCACAGCATTGCACCCTATCGGGTCGATGCCGTCGACACCAATGGCGCGGGCGATATGTTCGCCGGTGCCTTCCTCTACGCCATCAGCCACGGCCACGACTTTGCCACGGCAGGCAGACTCGCCAGCCGCGCCTCAGCCGAAGTTGTTTCGCAATACGGCCCGCGCCTTCCGGGTGCTGCCCACACGGCTCTGCGCGACGAAATCCTCAGCGCCTGAACCGCCGGGTAAACACGGTTATTGAGGGTCGAAGGCCCTCGCCCCCGGACCATATTCCGCTGCGCGATCTTCCGGGTTGCGCAGCGGACAGTCCGACACCGACAGACAACCGCAACCGATACACACCGTCAGCTTGTCCTTCAGCGCCGTCATTTTCTCGATGCGCGCTTCCAGCTCTTCCCGCCAGATCGACGACAAACGATTCCAGTCTGCCGCACTGGGCGGCGCGTCCTGCGGCAGGGTTTCCATGTGCTCGCGAATTTCTGACAGCGACAAGCCCAGACTTTGCGCCACCTTAATCACCGCGAGCTGTCGCAGAATATGTCGCGGATAACGCCGTTGATTACCCGCGTTACGACGACTGCGTATCAGGCCTTTGGTCTCATAAAAATGCAGGGTCGACACCGGAATACCGCTTCGCTGCGATATCTGCCCCACGCTGAGCATTTGCATAGCCACTTTGGGCGGACTTTTTTCCATTTTTTATTTATAGCCCATCTATTGACCTAAACCAAGGTTGAGGTTTTAAGCTGCCCACTATCGACTCACCTACCGCCCCTTCGCAACCCTGTCGGTAGCGTCACTCTGGCTCCCGGGGGTTGATAACACACCGTTCCCGAACGCGACTTCACAGCAAGCCGCTCCGGTGCTTACGGCCTGAAAATACCGATAGCTGGAAACCACGATGAGCACACCACATTCCGAACAGGCAACAACCAAGAATTCGCGAACGCTGACCGTCACGCTGCTGAGCTTCTGCATTGCCGTCGCCGTATTTCTCTTGCTGCTGGGCTGGAAGCAGTGGCGCCAGGGCGGTGCCGCCGCCCAGCCCTATCCGCCGACCGCCGTCGCCGCGATGCGAGTCACCCCGACCGATGTCCCCAACTCACTGCATGCCGTGGGCTCACTGCGCGCCGTCCGCGAGGTCGTGCTCGCCCCGGAAGTGGCGGGCCGGGTGGTCAGTATCGGGTTTGACGCAGGCGAAACCGTGGCGGCAGAACAGCAACTGCTGCAACTCTACGATGCGCCCGAGCAGGCCGATCGCGCCGCCGCACTCGCCCGCGTGAAGCTCGCCGATGCGCAACTTAAACGGGCAGCGCGGCTGGTCGACAGCGGCGCCGAATCCCGCGAAATTCTCGACCAGCGTACCGCTGAGCGCGACCAGGCGCTGGCAGCGGTCAAGCAGTTGGACGCCCGCATTGCGCAGAAGCAGATCCGCGCGCCCTTTGCCGGTCAGCTCGGCATCCGTCAGGTCGATCTCGGCCAATACCTCAATCCCGGCGAGACCATTGCGACACTGACGGACACCTCCCAGCTATATGTGGATTTCACCGTGCCTCAGCAGGAACTGCGCTGGGTGCAACAGGGTGGCAAGGTTCAGGTCGTCAGCGATGCCTGGCCCGATAACAGCTATACCGCCACGGTCACCACGGTCGAGCCGCGCATCAGTGCCGACACCCGCAACATTCAGATTCGCGCCCAACTGGACAATCCCGGCGAGCACCTTCGTCCCGGCATGTTCGTCAACGCCAGCCTGAGCCTGCCCGAGCAGAAGGAGCAGCTCGTCGTGCCCTCCACCGCCATTCAAACCACGGCATTTGGCTCGAATGTGTTGCTGGTTCGCGGCGCCGAAACCGAAAAAGCGGGACAGGCAGAATACGTGCAGGTGCAAATCAGCCGACGCCTGAAAGATCAGGTCGTGATCAGCAGCGGGCTGAAAGCGGGCGATATCGTGGTGACCGAAGGCCAACTGAAAGTCCCACCGGGAGCCCCCGTCACCGTCACTAAACTCCGCGCGGCTGAGGAGTCATAAGCATGGCGTTCACCGATCTGTTTATCCGCCGCCCCATCCTGTCGATTGTGGTCAGCCTTCTGTTGCTGCTCGTCGGTGGCAGCGCCATGTACTCGCTGCCCATTCGGGAATACCCGGCCATGGAAAGCGCGACCATCGTAATTACCACCGGTTACCCCGGCGCCACTCAGGACGTCATGCAGGGCTTTGTCACCACACCCATTGCACAGGCGGTATCCACCGCCAGCGGCATTGAATACCTGACCTCCACGTCGACTCAGGGCAACAGCGAAATCAAGGCCAAGCTGGTGCTGAATGCCGACTCCGACCGCTCGATGACGGAAATTCTCGCCAAGGTCCAGCAGGTCAGTTACCGGCTGCCCGAAGGCACTCTCGACCCGGTGATCAACAAGATTACCGACGGCGCCTCGGCGGTGCAGTATCTGGCCTTCGTCTCAGAAGAGCTGCCGATACCCATCATCACCGACTTCGCCACGCGCGTGGCGCAGCCCCTGGTCACCTCGATTCCCGGAGTGGCCTCGGTCGACTTTGGCGGTGCACAGACCCTCGCCATGCGTATCTGGGTTGATCCCAACCGCCTCGCGGCGCGGGGCATGTCCGCAGGCGAGGTCGCCGCCGCCCTGCGCGCCAACAATATTCAGGCTGCGCCGGGACAACTGAAAGACAGCGAGACCGTTATCAATATTACTGCAGGCACCGACGCCAGCAGCATTGAGGAATTTCGCCAGCTAGTCATCAAGCAAAGCGACAGTGGTCTGGTACGCCTCGGCGATGTCGCCACCATTGAGCTTGGCGGGCAGAACTATGACTCCACGTTTGCCAGCAGCGGTCGCCGGGCGATCTCCATGGCAATCTCTCCCACCCCGGACGGCAACCCGCTGGAGATCGTCAAAGCCGTAAAAGCCTTGATCCCCGACCTTCAGCGCTCAGCGCCACCGGGATTAGAGGTCTTCAGTAACTTCGACGTCGCCCACTTCGTCAACGCCTCTATCGACGAAGTGACCCACACGCTGATCGAAGCCGTGATCATTGTGGTACTGGTGATCTTCCTGTTTCTCGGCTCATTCCGGGCGGTGATTATCCCCGTGGTCACCATTCCCCTGTCGCTGATCGGCACCGCGATTCTGATGCTGGCCTTCGGGTTTTCGCTGAATATGCTCACCCTGCTGGCGATGGTGCTGGCCATCGGGCTGGTGGTGGATGACGCCATTGTCGTGGTCGAAAACATTCACCGCCACATTGAAGAAGGCCTGTCGCCAGTCAAGGCCGCGCTCATCGGCGCCCGCGAAATTGTCGGCCCGGTAATCGCGATGACCATTACGCTGGCCGCCGTCTATGCCCCCATCGGCCTCACCGCAGGGCTCACCGGCGCCCTGTTCAAGGAATTCGCCTTTACGCTGGCCGGTTCCGTCTTTGTCTCGGGCATCGTCGCCCTCACCTTGTCGCCGATGATGAGCTCCTGGCTGCTCAGTGACAAAGTCCACGAAGGCCGACTCGCCAAACTGATCGAGAAGAACGTGGGGCGCCTCGAAGCCCGTTACGACAGGGTCTTGCACCACACGCTGTCTGCGCGCCCGGCCGTGTTGGCCGTGGGCGCGGTGGTGCTCGCCGGCATCGGCGTCCTGTTCACCGGCAGCCAGCGCGAACTGGCCCCGCAGGAAGACCACGGCTACATCTTCACCTCGGTGAAGGCACCGCAGTACGCCAACACCGACTACACCGAGCGCAACACACAGCAGATCGTGGATATCTTCAGCAGCCTGCCCGAACACCTCAACAGCTTTATGGTGAACGGTGCGGGCGGGCAGAATAATGCCTTCGGCGGTGTGGTCCTCAAGGAGTGGCAGGAACGCGAACGCAGCTCCGCCGAAATACAGGGTGAACTGAACGCCCGCGTGGCCGGATTAACCGGGGTGTTCGCGGCGATCTTTCCACCGCCGCCCCTGCCCGCAGGCAGCGGCGGTCTGCCGGTGCAGATGGTCGTGCGCTCCTCCGACGACTTCTCCGCCCTGTATCAGGCAATGGAAAAGATCAAAGGCGCAGCCTGGGGCAGTGGCCTGTTTGTTTTCGTCGACAGCGACCTCGCCTTCGACAGTGCGGAAGCACGGGTATCCATCGACCGCGCGAAAGCGGGCGAACTGGGCGTGACCATGCAGGCCATCGCCGACACGCTGGCAATTCTGGTGGGCGAAAACCTGATTAACCGCTTTAACTGGCACGACCGCTCCTACGACGTGATTACCCAGGTGCCCGCCGCTCAGCGCCTGACCCCGGACAAGCTCGGCCAGTACTACGTTAAAGCCGGTTCCGGTGAGCTGATCCCGCTGTCCACGGTCATCGACGTGAGCATTCGCCCGCAGGCCAATCGCCTGCCGCAATTCAATCAGATGAACTCGGTCACCCTGTCCGCCGTACTGGCGCCGGGCGTCACTATGGGGCAGGCCGTGACGTTTCTGCAAAACCAGCAAATCCCGCCCGGCGCGAGTATCGACTGGCTGTCAGACAGTCGGCAGTACGTCAGTGAAGGCAACCGCCTGATGGTGTCGTTTGTCTTCGCGCTTATCGTCATCTTTCTGGTTCTGGCGGCGCAGTACGAATCCTTCCGCGATCCGCTGGTGATTCTGGTCACTGTCCCGCTGGCGATCTGCGGAGCACTGATCCCGCTCTATCTGGGCTTCACCACACTGAACATCTACACCCAGATCGGTCTGGTAACGCTGATCGGCCTGATCTCCAAGCACGGCATTCTGATGGTGGCGTTCGCCAACGAAATTCAGGTGCACGACCAGGTCGACCGCGCCACGGCGATTCGCAAAGCCGCAAGGGTGAGAATGCGCCCGATCTTGATGACAACAGCGGCCATGGTCGCCGGTATGATCCCGCTGCTGTTTGCCAGTGGCGCCGGGTCGGCAAGCCGCTTCGCCATCGGCATTGTCGTGGTGATGGGCATGCTGATCGGCACCCTGTTCACCCTGTTCATTCTGCCCACTGTCTACAGCTTTATCGCCAAGGACCACCGCGCCGCCAGCACCTCCAGTCGCGCGCGGGAACTGGCCGAAGGAGAACCCAATCATGTCTAAGCCTATCGGTCTTGCGGTCGTAGCCTCGGTCCTGCTCAGCGCCTGTGCCAGCGGGCCGGACTTCCACTCCCCTGCGGTGCCCGACACCGCGACCACGGCATTCACCACGCCGTGGCCCGCAAGCGATGCGCCGGTAAGCGCACACTGGTGGAAGCTCTACAACGACGAGGCGCTGAACACACTGATTCAACAGGCACTGGCCGCCAACACCGACCTTCGTGTCGCAGAGGCCAATCTGCTGGAGGCCAGCGCCCGCTTCCGCGAATCACGCAGCCAGTATGTGCCGTCGACCACCGCCAATGCGGGCGCCAGCTATGGGCGCGATCAGCGCGTTTGGAGCGGCCCCGATCGCGCGCCAACGCAGTGGAGCTACAGCGGCGGCATGGACATCGCCTATGAGGTCGACCTGTTCGGCCGAGTGCGCCGGGATGTGCAGGCCGCCCATGCAGACCGCGACGCCGTCGAAGCAGCACGCGATGCCGCCCGCCTCGCCGTTGTCGCCGAAACCACCCGCGCTTACGTTGATGCCTGCGGTCTCGGCCAGTCGCTGCATATTGCCGAGCAGGCCGTGGCGATCGCCGACAAGCAGTTGCAATTGACTCAGCAACGCCAGACCGCCGGTGCAGCAACCCAACTCGATGTGGCCCGAGCGGCTGCCGATCTGGCGGCCACCACCTCGACACTCTCACCATTGAGCGCCGAGCGTCAGAGTCGCCTGCTCGAACTTGCGGCCCTGCTCGGTGAAACCCCCGCCAACATTCCTGCCGCCGCGCGGGACTGCGCACAAATCCCCACGCTGCTGAGCAGCATTCCCGTGGGCGACGGGGCCGCCCTGTTGCGCCGTAGGCCGGATGTGCGCGCGGCAGAGTATCGCCTGAAGGCCGACACCGCCCGCATCGGCGTGGCGATTGCCAGCCTCTACCCGCAAATCACCCTGGGCGCGTCAGCCAGCTACTTCCGCAACGACACCCTGCCCAGCAACGAGCACTGGTCCTTCAGCATCGGGCCGCTGCTGTCCTGGCACTTCCCCAACCAGTTGGCAGCGCGTGCGCAAATCCGGCAGGCCGAGGCGCGCAGTGCCGCTACACTGGCGGAATTCGATGGCACGGTGCTCACCGCGCTGAAAGAAGTGGAACAGGCGTTGACCCACTATCAGGCCACCCTGCAACAGCAGGCCACGCTGGCCGATGCACAGCGCTATGCCAGCACCGCCTACACACTCGCCAGACAGCGCCATGCTGCGGGCGCCGCCACCTTTATCGAGGTGCTGGATGCCCAGCGAACACTGATCGAGGCGCAGCGCTCAAGCGTAGCCGCAGCGCGGCAATTGGGGACCCAAGGCGTCGCTGTATTCCGCGCACTGGGCGGTGGCTGGGAAACTGAAGATAGCGCGCAACGCACCGCATTGCGCTGACGTCGGGGCATTTAATCGGCGGCGTGCATCACCATGGCAACGAAACGCTGTAACAGGCTCGCCGCCACGGGCGTGTTAGCCACGTCGTCGAGTATCGCCGACACATCACGGCCTGCCGCGGTCAGTGCATCGGCCTGCTGCTCAATGTAGGAGCGCATAATGGCGGCGGAGTACTCCGGGTGAAATTGAACGCCGTAGGCGACCTCACCGAGTCGATAGGCGTGATTGGGCTCAAAAGCATTGCAAGCCAGACGCGTGGCACCGGGTGGCAACTGCAGCACCGTCTGCGAGTGAGTAACGTGAGCAAGGAACGAGGAAGGCAAGTCACCGAAGATGACGTCGTCCTGTGCCGCAGGCAGCAACTCAATGGGCACCGTACCAATTTCCTTGCCTTGGGGATGGTAGCCCACCTCTCCACCGGCGGCCTTTGCCAGCAACTGGTGACCGTAGCACACGCCGAAAATCGGCGTTCCGGCCTCCAGCAATGTTCGCAACCAGACTTCGGTCGCCACACTCCACGGCAATTCGTCAGTAACCATCGAGTGCGAGCCGGTAATCACCACGCCCGCGCATTGCGCGACGGCAGGCAGGGCTTCACCATGCTCAACATCCACGCTCCGCACCGGCAGCGCATCACCCAGCGCGGCACGCGTCCAGTCATCAAAATCACCAAACTGCTCGCCGGTCGCCGGAAACGTCGTACCCACCTTGATAATCACGATCTGCTTCATTGCTGTCCTGACACTATGCTCGCTATCACCACCCGCCCGACCGCAAGGGGATGACCACCAACGCGGCGAGTCGGCGCCGTGCTGCCCTCCATGCATCAACACAGCGTATTCACGCAGGGTAGCCATAGCAAAATAAAGGAAAACGGCGGAATGTACAGGCTCAGGTATCACCAATTAATAAAATCGTTAGACCGGACGAAATACAAGCCCCCGGCGCTAGCCGATGTAGAACTGAAAACGAATGGCTGCGATGAATCCATCCTCTACGATGAAGTGGACACAGGTCTCAGTAACCCCGCAGTAACCGTAGTCACCATCATTGGCCGCAAACGGCAGTTGCGCCAATACCGACGACAACATGTCCACCGCGATACCGTTACTCAGCGGCCGGGACGACGAGGTCAATTCGATCGCGTAAACATAGATATTCGGAGCCGCTGACTCGGCGACAAAAGCGCTCAGCACTATTCCATCAAGTCCCCACTCCACATAGTGGCCGGGATTTCCCCCGCCATCGACGGTGCGACTGGAGACGGTTTTTGAAGTGAGGTCGCCAAACGCAGCAAGTTGCCGCTCACTGGTGGGGAAAGAAAGGGGGAACAGCTCCCGAACCCAGGTGCTCATACGCTCCAATGTCGCCAGCTCATCCGCTGAAGCAGGAAGAGACAGTGGAATCAGTATGATCAGCGCGAGTACGCGAGCGTTCATAAGGCATTCTTCCCATAGTAAACGCCGCCAAGGGAGAGGCCTGAGGCAAACATAGACATTCAATGCTCGCCGGAAACGCCTCAATGCTTGGCGTGGTAATCCGCCGCCTCCAGCAGCAAGGCCGCCAACTTTCGAGCCTCAGCCGCAGGCAGAGTGGCGGGCATCATTTGATAGCTGCCCAGCGACGTCGTGACCAGCTCCAGCCCTACCTTGTTCTCGCCACCGCCATCAATCACATGCACCTTGATCTTGCTGGCGATCATCCGGCGTTTCGCCGACACGCCGTCATAAGTCTTGATAATACGTCCGCCGAACAGCATGCCTTTCCCGCGTCGGGTGAGCATGACAAACAGCACAATGCCCAGTACGGCGAAGATAACAATTAAGGGGATAATTTCTGCCATTAGGACTCCTGATTGAAAACGGGTGGCTGATCACGCTGCAACGTCGTCATTGTTCGTCAACGACGCTACACCGAGAGCGCCACATGGCATCCAGTTGTTGGTGCGTTTCCTGCGGCATATTCCCGACAATGTATGTGAAGATATTGTTGGTTCTCACCGGCTCTTTCGAGGTATTCCTCTCCGATGGGCGGTACACAAACTGACTCACCGCCTCTATTGATACCCGATCAAAGGTCTTGTCAGGCAACGCCTTCACCACCACCGGATTGGCCACCCGCCCTTCCGAGGTAATGATATAGGACACGTTGACGCACCCTGACTTCCCTCTGCTCAAATTGCTTCTTGGGAAGTGCGGCGCCTGCTTGCTAACCGCTTCCCAATAACGCGTATCGAGCGAATTCACGACAACTTGCGGCTCCGGCACCGACGGATCGTAAACCGTGGCTGGGGACGCGCACCCGGCAAGGATGATTATCCCTGCTACAGCAGTAAGTGTGTTCTTCATAACATCACACCTGAAGTCTTATGGTTTTTCCGGGGAACGTCGCCGATACAAGGCAAGTTGATCTTACTGACGACAAGCTCGCGAATGGCAACTGCCCCATAGGGCGAAGGCAACAAAGGCGGGGAGATGCCTAACATCGGTCCTCCTGACCACAAAGCGGGGTGTTCCACACCCGGAGATGATTTCCCAGATATTGCTAGAGTTCAGAACGCTGCCAGAAAGCGACCATTTTTAGCGAAAAAAAGCGCAACGAAAATGGATCGCGCGGCCTGACCTTGTTGTGCTCAACCTCGTTCATACTACAAAAATTATCACTATCAATAGCACTAACCCTAAAAGCAGCGAGAGAGCATTACCAACTCTGCTACCTTCCGGCGGGGGATTTAGGAGCCTATCGTCGTGAGTCTGCCACCCAGCTTTCAGAAGCATCTTAGTCGAAATAAAATAGGGTACAGCCATGAATGTAGACACAGCCAGCAACCAAGCAACTATTTTCGCGCCGTCCCACCAATCATAGCCGTAATCAATCAAGTAAAGCCGAGATAGTGGAAATATCAGACCAAGGCATAACGCATAAAATAAAATTACGAAACGAAATGGCCTCGAGGCTTGAAAAAGACTGCTGTGGACTTTGGAAAGAGATATCGAGAGTCCCAAAGGGATAATAGAAAGGATTACCAACACAAAAGCTATCGCCAACGGCAGCGACTGCATTCGGCTGAACTCTGCAACAATCGTCGGAAATGACATGGCAACGAGAATTGAATCGCCCCCGGTTCTCTAGATACTCGCCAGCCGTTTTTGGTGAAGCTCTTCGTAGTCTGCTGGTGACATCTTCTCATTGAAGCCATGCCGCCGCTTCGGATTGTAAAACATTTCGATGTAATCAAAGATATCGGCTCTGGCCTGATCGCGTGTTGTATAAATCCGCCGCTTGATCCGCTCGCGTTTTAGGAGCTGGAAAAAGCTTTCGGCGACAGCGTTATCATGGCAGTTACCGCGTCGACTCATGCTACATTCCAGGTTGTTGGCTTTGAGAAATGCCTGCCAGTCCTGGCTCGTATACTGACTGCCCTGATCTGAGTGGATCATGACCCGTTGCCGAGGCTTCCTCTGCCACACCGCCATCAGCAATGCCTTAAGCACTACGTCAGCGGTCATGCGCGACTGCATCGACCAACCAATAACTCGACGCGAATATAAATCCAACACCACCGCTAAATACAGAAATCCTTCGTGTGTGCGGATGTAGGTGATATCCGTTGCCCAGACAGTGTCTGGCTCAGTAACATCAAACTGGCGATCCAGCAGGTTGGCGGCAACATGGCCCACTTGCCCACCTCTACGGCACCCAGGACGGCGATAACCTACCTGAGCGCGCAACCCAGCCTGCCTCATGAGTCGGTAGGTGCGGTTCTCGCTGCATGACTCCCCGTGGTCTCGCAAATCGGTATGTACCTTCCGATACCCATAAACACCGCCACTCTCTAGCCAGAACTGTTTGATCAGGCCTGTTAGTCGCTCGTTGGCTTTGGCCCTCGCCGATTTCGGTTCAGCAAGCCAAGCATAAAAACCGCTGGGGTGAAGGTTGAGTAGGCGGCACATCACTGATATGGGCCAGATGCCCCGATGCTGCTTGATAAAGGCATACCTCACTCGGGGTTGCTTGCGAAGTATGCCGCCGCCTTTTTTAAAATGTCCCGCTCTTCAGTGACGCGCTTAAGCTCTTTCTTCAGCCGCTGAACTTCGGCTCTCTCGGATTGTTCCTCTCGGTAAGCGTAAGCGCTCAACAAACCCCGCTCTTGCGCTCAGTCGTTTTCTAAT
>CEWF01026991.1_pt1 | contig 35760 bp, 32 predicted proteins | sample 531331 | NCBI WGS metagenome assembly CEWF01 (sample SAMEA2622676, study PRJEB7988) | marine metagenome | biome: marine biome (ENVO:00000447); feature: mesopelagic zone (ENVO:00000213); material: "saline water (ENVO:00002010), including plankton (ENVO:xxxxxxxx)" | depth 600 m | reverse complement strand
GCCGCCGGCAAGGCCGACCTGGCCGCAGACATGCTGAGCATGCTGCTGGCCGGCCTGCCGGGTGATCGCCAGGCCATCCGCCAGGCCCGGGAGGCCGGCGAGCGCACGGCGCTGATCGAGCGCGTGCACCGCCTACACGGCGCGACACGCTACTGCGGCGTGCCGCAACTGCGCGCGGCCTGCCAGCGCAGCGAGACGCTGCTGAAACAGGATGACCCGGAAGCGCAGCAGGCCCTGGACGAGCTGGATGCCGCCATCTCCCGCCTCACCGAAGCCGCGGCGCAGAGTGCCTGAGGAACCGCCATGCGTATCTGTCTGTTCAGCAGCAAGCCCTACGACCGGGAATCCTTCCTCGCGGCCGGCGCGCCATCCGACTGGCAGCTGCACTTTCACGAGGCGCGCCTGACCCTGGACAGCTCGGCGCTGGCCGCTGGCAGCGAGGTGGTCTGCGCCTTCATCAACGACGAGCTGTCCGCCCCGGTGCTGGAGCGCCTGGCCGCCCAGGGCACACGCCTGATCGCCCTGCGTTCGGCCGGCTACAACCATGTCGACCTGCAGGCGGCGCAACGCCTGGGGCTACCGGTGGTGCGGGTACCGGCGTATTCGCCGCACGCGGTGGCCGAACACGCCGTTGCCCTGGTGCTGGCCCTGAACCGGCGCATCCATCGCGCCTTCAACCGTACCCGCGAAGGTGATTTCTCCCTGCATGGGCTGACCGGCTTCGACCTCCACGGCAAGACCGTGGGCGTGGTCGGAGGCGGCAAGATCGGCCAGGCGTTCGCCCGCATCATGCACGGCTTCGGCTGCCAGGTACTGATCTACGACCCCTACCCGCTGGCCGGGCTCGAAGCACTCGGCGCCCGTCAGGCCACGCTCGATGAAGTGATCGCCGGCAGCGACATCCTCAGCCTGCACTGCCCGCTGACCGAGGCCAGCCACCACCTGATCGACAGCGCCCGCCTGGCACAGATGAAACCCGGCGTGATGCTGATCAATACCGGCCGTGGTGCGCTGGTCGACGCCCCCGCGCTGATCGCCGCGCTGAAGAGCGGCCAGCTCGGCTACCTGGGGCTGGATGTCTATGAAGAGGAATCCGAGCTGTTCTTCGAGGATCACTCCGACCGCCCGCTGCAGGACGACACCCTGGCCCGGCTGCTGACCTTTCCCAACGTCATCATCACCGCGCATCAGGCCTTTCTGACCCGCGAAGCGCTCGGCGCCATCGCCCGCACCACGCTGGACAACATCGCCGCCTGGGTCGCGGGCACGCCGGGCAATGAGGTCAAGGCCGGCGCGTGATAGCATGCCGGCTGATCCGGAGGACCCATGGCCGAACACGATTTCCGCTACACCCTGCTCAACCCGCAACACACCCTCACCGAATGCCGCGCGCTGGCGCCGGGCCGCTACCAGGTCACCGGCAACGGCGGCTCGATCCAGGCCAACGACGTCCTGCTGGTCACCCTCAAGGGCAGCCGTGACCTGCACATGCGCCTGCAGGTGGAGAAGGTCCGTCACCTGATCAATCCGCCCGGCCAATGGCTGGCCGTGTGCAAAGGCCCGCAGTTCAAGGAGCTGGCCATTCACAACTGGCAGGTCAACTGCGATGGCTGCGGCAAGCAGCTGGATTTCGAATTCGCCGTCGACGCGGCGCTTGGCAAGGCCGCCCAGGCCCCGGCTGCCGAGGCGCGCATCGCCGAACTGGGCTGGCGCAACGACGCCGGTCGTCATCTGTGCCGCACCTGCCAGGAGGCCTGACCATGCACCGCGCCCTGCCCCTCGCCCTGCTGACGACGACGCTGGTCGGTTGCGCCAGCGATGCACCGCAACTGGAAACCGAGCACAGCTACCGCGTCGAATGGATCGGTGAACGCCCGCTGATCGACCGCAGCCACCTGACCATCACCTTCGCCGCCGACGGTCGTGCCCACGGCAACGCGGGCTGCAACCATTGGTTCGCCGGTTACACGCTGGCTGGCGAACACCTGCGCTTCGAGGCCCCCGGCAGCACGCGCAAGCTGTGCGCCCCGGCCCTGATGGAGCAGGAACAGCGCTTCCTCGCCGCATTGGGCCAGGTGCAGCGCTGGGACTTCAACGCCATCGGCCAGCTGCAACTGTGGCCGGCCAGCGGCAAGCCGATCCGCCTCTGGGCCGAGTGAGGCCACTGTAGGCGGCGTTCAGCGACAACGCCGTTGTCGCTGAGCGCCCCGCTCCCTGTCAGGCGAACAGATCCAGCTGTTCCTGGCGCCCACGCATGTCGTGCAAGCGAACGCCGACCCCAAGCAGACGCACGGGCCTTTCGCCCCGGGCGAAGGCGTTGCTCAGCAGCAGCCGGTAGCTGTCCAGATCGAGACTGGCGCCCGCCTGCTCCAGGGTGGTCTGGGTGAAGTCGTGGAACTTGACCTTGACGAAGGGCTTGTCCGGCCGATAGCTGGCGTCCAGACGCAGCAGGCGACCGTTCATTTCCTCGAGCAGCGCCGGCAACCTCTGCAGGCAACTCTCCAGGTCCGGCAGGTCCTGGTCGAAAGTGTGCTCGACGCTCAATGACTGGCGCCGGCTGTCCACCTGCACGGCGCGCTCGTCGATGCCATGCGCCAGACGCCACAGGCGCTCGCCGAAACTGCCGAACTCACGCACCAGCGCCAGCTTGTTCCAGTCGCGCAGGTCCATGCAGGTACGGATGCCCAGACGCGTCAGCTTGTCCGCCGTGACCTTGCCGACCCCGTGCAGCTTGTTCACCGGCAATTCGGCGACGAAGTCGTCGACCTGATCCGGCGTGATGACGAACAGCCCGTTGGGCTTGCGCCAGTCACTGGCGATCTTGGCCAGGAACTTGTTCGGCGCCACGCCCGCCGATACGGTGATGTGCAGCTCCTGCGCCACGCGCCGACGGATTTCCTGGGCGATGCGCGTGGCACTGCCGGAAAAATGCGGCGAGTCGCTGACATCGAGATAGGCCTCGTCCAGCGACAGCGGCTCGATCAGATCGGTGAACTGGCGAAAGATGGCGTGGATCTCGCGGGAAACCGCGCGATAGGCCTCGAAACGTGGTTTGACGATCAGCAGGTCAGGACACAGCTTCAGCGCATGCCGCGAGGACATCGCCGAGCGCACGCCATACGCCCGCGCCTCGTAGTTGCAGGTGGCGATCACCCCACGCCGATCCGCAGAACCGCCCACCGCCAGCGGGCGGCTGGCCAGGCTCGGGTCGTCGCGCATCTCGATTGCCGCATAGAAGCAGTCGCAGTCGACGTGGATAATTTTTCGCTGGCTCATAGGGCGTCGATTTTACGTGCATGCCCCCATGAAAGACGACAGCTGAATACCGCCCTTCATCCGTGCGCAGCAGCCCCCGGATCAGGCTCGGTACGCGCGCAGGAAGGTATCCACCGCTGCCGCCACCGCCTGCCTGAAGTCAACGACGGCCGGTTGCGCGCCACACAGCAGCGGGTCCTTGATGCCCGCCTCGAGCAACCCCTTCAGGTGCAGGGCCGCCAGGTCCGGGTCGGCGTCGCGAAGAACCTGCTGCGCCATGAAGCGAGCCAGGTAGGCACTGATGGCGATTTCCGCACGGCGCGGACCATTGTCGAAGAGCGCCTTGTACAGCTCGGGATTTCCGTTCTCCACGATGGTGCAGCGGGTGACTGCCAGGCACTCCGGGGAGGTAATGATGTCGACGTAGGCCTCGCCGAAGCGCTGCAACGACTCAGCGACGTCTGCACTGCCGTCATCCAGGATGCCCAGCAGCGCATCGCATTGTGCCTCGACCGACTCGAGCATCACCGCCGCGAACAGCTCTTCCTTGGATTTGAAGTAGCTGTAGAGAGTCGCCTTGGAGCCACCGACCTTGTTCGAGATCATCGCCATACTGGTGCGCTCGTAGCCGATCTCCTGGAAGATTTCCCGCGACGCGTCGATTATCGACTGACGCCGCTCGTTGGTTTTTACCCTCATTACCACCTCACCTTCAAACTGCTGAGCCTGCGCGAGCATCGGGACTCATGCTTCCCCCTTGACGCATCGCTGCCTGGTGGCAGGTACCTGCGGTGCAAGGTACCCACCGTCTTTTCTGAACCGAACTGTACATTCTTATTGACGGCCCAGGCCAGCCTCTATATTAATACCGTACAGTTCATTTATAGGAGGCGCTCATGAGCCACCACAGCCCTTCGCATCCCCTGACCACGGCATGCGGATCGATAGTCCTGACGGTCGGGCTGACCATGCTGCCCGGTTGCGAGAGCATTCCTGATCTGGGCCCCGAGCCCTCGCCGGCGAGCGCATCGGCCTTCGACTCGAACGCAAGCCTGCCCGACGCCGCTGGCGCGTGGCCCGTGGAAGGCTGGTGGAAACGCTTCGATGACGCTCAGTTGAATGCCCTGATTGCGGAGGGACTGGCGGGATCACCCGATATTGCCGTCGCCGCTGCACGAGTGCGGGCGGCGGACGCGCTGGCACAACAGGTCGGGGCCGCACTGCTGCCCAGTGTCGGGGCCGAGGCCAGCGCCGGAGGCGTGCAGCAGAGCGAGAACATGTCGCCTCAGCCGCAGTTCGTACCCGATGGCATCGACGATGTTGGCCAGGTGAATGCGACCTTCAGTTTCGATATCGATCTGTGGGGACGCAACCGCGCCGCACTTGCCGCCGCAACGTCCGAAGCTGAGGCGACGCGCATCGATGCGGCACAGGCTCGGCTGATGCTGAGCACCGAAATAGCCTCCGCCTATGCGGATCTCGCCGCCTATCACAATGCGCTGGACGTCGCGAACAGGGCCGTCCAGGTGCGCACCGCCAGCGCGACCCTGACCAGGGACCGCGTGCGCACCGGGCTCGAAAACCGAGCTTCGGAGAAACAGGCTGAAAGCCGCGAAGCCTCTGCGCATGCGGACGTGGAAAATCTGAACGAAGCACTCGCGACGACGCGCAATCGCCTCGCCGCCCTGCTCGGCGCGGGACCTGATCGTGGCCGGCACATCACTCGACCAACCCTGGCGTCACCGCGACTCGCCCTCCCCGCCGACGCCGGGATCGAGCTGATCGGCCGCCGCCCCGACATCGCTGCGGCGCGTCTGCGTGCCGAAGCAGCCGCGAAGCGGATCAAGGTCGCGCGCACCGAGTTCTATCCAAACGTCAACCTGTCGGCTCTGGTCGGCGTCCAGTCGCTGGGCATTTCGACACTGTTCGGTTCGGGTTCCAGCTACGGCAATGCGGGGCTCGCGATCAGCCTGCCGATCTTCCAGGGCGGGCGATTGCAAGGGCGCTACCGAGGTGCCCGTGCCGACTACGACGTGGCGGTCGCAAGCTACGACGGCACCCTGGTCGCAGCCCTGCGCAGCGTCGCCGACATCGTCGCCGTGCGTGCGGCGACCGACCGCCAGCTCGCCAGGCGCCACGACGCTGCGGAGGCGGCGCGAGAAGCCGCCAGGCTCACGGGACTACGTTATCGGGCGGGGCTCGACAACCAGATCGTCCACCTGACGGCAGAAGACAGCATGGTCGCCCTCGATCGCTCGGTGGTCGAGCTCGAGGGCCGCAGGTTACAGCTCGATATCGCTCTGATCCGCGCACTCGGCGGCGGATACCAGGAGCCCCAGACAGTAGGGAAAAGATGATGACTCAAGAAACGACGAACACCCTTGAGGATGCACCAGCAGCACTGGAAGCGCAGAACCTGGCGAAGCGCAAAAGACTGTTCCCGCTGCTATTGCTCGTGATCCTGCTGATCGCCGGGCTCTTTGCCGCCTGGTACGTCATCACCCAGCAAGGACGAGTGCGTACCGACAATGCCTATGTGGGTGCCGACTCCGCGCAGATCACCGCCCTGGTCGCGGGTCCCATCCAGGCCGTTCCCGTGGTGGACACCCAGGAGGTCAGGAAGGGCGAGATCCTGGTGGTTCTCGACGATGCCGAATATCAGGTGGCCGTCGCTGAAGCCAGGGCGGCACTGGCGCAGGCCCGCCAGCACTACCGGCAGGCGGAGGCCAGCACCAGTGCGGCGCAGGCCCGCGTAACGGCGAGGGATGCGGAGATACTGCAGGCGAAAGCCCAGCTGCGCGACAGCAAGGCGGCAGTCGAGCGTACACGCGCCGAACTCGCCCGGCGAGAGAGCATCGCCGGAACCGGGGCGGTCTCTGCCGAAGACCTGACGGCGGCGCGCACGGCGTACCAGTCGGCAATGGCCGCACGTGACCTTGCCGAGGCGGCGATCAATTCCGCACAGGCGGTTCGCGGCTCCGCCGACGGCGACTTCGGGGCGGCCGAGGCCCTCACGCTCGGGCTGACCATCGACACCTCGCCGAATGTCGCCATGGCCAAAGCACGGCTCGACAGAGCGGAGCTCGATCTGTCACGGACCGTCATCCGCGCACCGTTCGACGGCGTCGTCACCAACAAGCAGGTGCAGGTTGGCGAGCGTGTTGCTGCAGGCGCACCGCTGATGATCGTGGTGCCGGTGGCCAGCGTCTATGTCGATGCCAACTTCAAGGAAAGCCAGTTCGAGCGCCTGCGTATTGGACAGTCCGCCGAGCTGACCTCGGACTACCACGGCAGCGGGGTCACCTACCGGGGCACTGTCGTCGGCTTCAACGGTGGCACGGGAGCGGCCTTCGCGCTGATCCCGGCGCAGAATGCGACCGGCAACTGGATCAAGGTGGTGCAACGCCTGCCCGTGCGAATCGCCCTGGAACCCGATGACCTGAAGGCGTATCCGCTGCGCGTGGGGTTGTCGATGGACGTCACTGTAGATACGCGCGGAGAGTAGCCATGAGCAGCACTGCATCTGCCGAAGCCATGGCCATCACGCCCCAGCCGCTGCAAGGCATACGCCTCGCGGCCGCGGCTTTCGCGCTCGGGCTGGCCAACTTCGTCGTCGTCCTCGACACCACCATTGCCAACGTCGCGGTGCCGCATATCGCCGGTGGGCTGGCCGCCTCCGCGACGCAGGGAACCTGGGTGATCACCAGCTATGCGGTTGCCGATGCCATCGCCGTTCCCCTCACCGGCTGGCTCGCCATGCGCTTCGGCACGGTTCGCTGGTTCCTGTTCTCCATCATTGGCTTCGGCCTTTTCTCGCTGCTGTGCGGCCTTGCCCAGTCGATCGAGCAGTTGCTCGCGTTCCGTGTCCTGCAGGGATTTGCCGGGGGCCCGCTGATGCCGCTCTCGCAGATTCTGCTGATGCAGATATTTCCCAAGGAGAAGGCTGGAGCGGGCCTGGGCATCTGGGCGATGACCACCACCACCGCGCCGATTCTGGGGCCCATTCTCGGCGGTACGCTCAGCGACAACTGGTCCTGGCCCTGGATATTTTTCATCAACCTTCCGGTGGTCGCCATCGTCGTCATGGGTTGCCTGGCGTTCATGAAGCCGTTCGAGACCCGACGCATCAAGGCACGGATCGACGTCATCGGGCTGATCCTGCTCGTCCTGTCGGTGGGCTCGTTCCAGATCATGATCGATGAAGGTCGCCTGCAGGACTGGTTCAGCTCGAACCTGATCATCGTGCTCGCCATCGTCGCCGCCATCTCCTTCGCTGCGTTCGTACTCTGGGAGTTGACCGCGAGCAACCCGGTGGTCGACCTGCGCGCGTTCCGCCATCGCGGTTTCACCTTCGCCGCGCTCGCCATGTCGCTGGGGTTCGCCGCCTTCTTCTCGCAGGTGGTACTGACGCCACTCTGGCTGCAGCAGACGGCAGGCTATACCTCGACGCATGCCGGCTATGTCGTCGGTTGGCTGGGCTTCTTCGCCGTTCTGACCTCGCCCATCGCCGCCGGTCTGATCGGCAAGGTCGATCCACGCGTCACGATCTCGATCGGCCTGCTCTGGATGGCGTTCGTCTCGACCCTGCGGGCGGACTGGAACACCGATGTCGGCTACTGGACGCTGGTCATGCCCCACCTTCTGCATGGTCTGGGCATGTCCCTGTTCTTCGTCGGGCTCAGTGCCCTCGCCGTCAGCAGCGTTCCTGAAAAGGAGCAGACATCCGCCGCTGGTCTACTCAGTTTTCTTCGCACGCTCGCCAGTGCCATCGGCACGGCAGTGGCGATGACCGCCTGGGATTGGCAGGGCCGCACGTCTCGCTCCGAGCTGACTGCGAGTCTGAACGACCCTGAAGGGGCGATGAGTCTGCTGCAGCAGGCGGGTCTGAGCTTCGAGCAGGCACGTGTAGCGCTCGAACAGCTGGTCGAAGTGCAGGCTGCGACGCTGGGAGTGCTCAACCTCTCCATGGCCGCCGCCGTCGGCTTCGTGCTGGCCGCCATCGCGGTGTGGCTGGCGCCCAAGCCCAGGAGCGTGACACTGGGCAGCGGCCACTGAGGCAAGCGGCCAACCGGCACATCAGAAGTGGTAACCGATGTTCAGGTTGGTCCGCAGCATCCGTTCGTCACGGTGCGTGGCGATGGTGCCGGTGCCACGTTTCCCTCGCCGGATGGCCGCTCACTCGGCGTCCGGCTGCGCCTCGGGGGCGGCCGACTGGAAAGGCTCCAGCTGCCGGCACTGCTCGACGATCCGCAGTATCGTCGGATAGGCGCTCAGCGGCACCCTGAAACGCTCGGCATTGAAGACCTGCGGCAGCAGGCAGCAATCCGCCAGCGAGGGCGTGTCGCCATGGCAGAAGCGACCGGTGTCGGGAGACTCGGCCAGCATGCGTTCCATGGCGCTGAAGCCACGTTCGACCCAGTGCCGATACCAGGCGCTGCGGCCGTCGGCGTCGATATCGAGCTGCCGCTCCAGATAGCGCAACACCCGCAGGTTGTTCAGCGGGTGGACCTCGCAGGCGATCGTCTGGGCCAGCGCCCGCACGCGCGCGCGCCCCAACGGATCTGCCGGGAGCAGTGGCGGCTGAGGATGGCACTCGTCCAGGTACTCGATGATGGCCAGCGACTGCACCAGAGTCGCATCGCCATCGCTCAGGACAGGCAGCAGCTCATTCGGGTTGAGCGCGGCGAAATCTGGCACATGCTGCTGGCCACCGTCCTTCAGCAGGTGCACCGGCACGGCATCCCAGGCCAGGCCCTTGAGGTTGAGCGCGATACGCACGCGGTACGACGCCGAACTGCGGAAATAGGTATAGAGCTTGAGCACGCTTCAGGCCCCCATCGCTCAGGCCAGCGCCGGCAGCAAGGTGGCCGCGCACTCGCCAAAGCCGATGCGCGCAGCGCCAGCCCTCTCACACCAGCCGCGCAGTTCCATGCGATCGCCATCCTCCACGAAGGTACGCTGCTCGCCATTGGGCAGCACGACAGGTTGCTTGCCGCCCACCGTGAGTTCGATCAGCGCGGCCGCCTGGTCGAGCGTCGGGCCGGACAGCGTGCCGGTGCCCAGGATGTCGCCCGCGCGCAGGTTGCAGCCGTTGACCGTGTGATGCGCGACCATCTGCCCCAGGGTCCAGTAGGCGTGGCGGTAGTTGGTGGCACTCAGCCGCGTGGCGGCCTGCTCTTCGGCGCGCATCCGCGCCGTCTGCATCAGGACTTCCAGCTGGATGTCGAGCGCGCCCTCCTCACGGTCGCCAGGGGCGTTCAGGTAAGGCAGCAGCTCCGGGTCCTCGGCGTCACGCACGGGTGGTGCGGTGCGGTATGGGGCCAGCGCCTCCAGGGTGACGATCCATGGCGACAGCGTGGACGCGAAGTTCTTGGCCAGGAACGGACCGAGCGGCTGGTATTCCCAGGCCTGGATGTCACGCGCCGACCAGTCGTTGAGCAGCGACACGCCAAACACATGGCTCTCGGCCTCGGCCAGGGGAATGGCATGGCCATGGGCGTTGCCCCGCCCGATGTACACCGCCAGCTCCAGTTCGATGTCCAGTTTCCTGCTGGCCGCGAAGACCGGTGCGCTGGCGCCTGGCGGCAGGATCTGCCCGCAGGGACGATGGAAGTTCTCACCGGACACGATCAGGCTGGAGGCACGCCCGTGGTAGCCGATGGGAATCCATTTGTAGTTGGGCATCAGCGGGTTGTCGGGGCGGAACAGCCGCCCGATGTTGGTCGCATGGTGCACCGAGGTGTAGAAATCGGTGTAGTCGCCGACCTGCGCCGGCAGGCTGTATTCGGCATCGGCCTGCGCGACCAGGCAGCGATGCAGCACAACGGCCTCGCGTGCTCCGGGGCGCAGCGCCCGCGACAGTGCCAGACGCAGGTCGGACCATGCCGCCGGGCCCATGTCCATCAAGCGGTTCAGGCTGGCCTCGCCTGCGGCGGCGGCGGCATCACCACTGAAGATGCCGGCGGCGAAGGCGGCGTGCATATCGAGAATCTGCTCGCCGATGGCGACGCCCCCGCGCCAGGGTTCGTCGCTGCCGCGGCGGCGGAAAACCGCGAACGGCAGATTCTGGATGGGGAAGTCGCTGCCCTTCAGGTTGGCGGACTCGACCCAGCTGACGAGCGAGGGGTCATGGGTTTCGTTCAAGGTAACCATGTGTCGATTGTCCTGCGCTTACTTGCGGTCCGGGTTGAAGTGCTTTTTCAGGCCCTGCCAGCACTGTGCGTAGTCGCGCTGCAGTTGCGGCGACTGCATGGCGTAGGGCGTGGGGATCAGGGGCATCGGTGTCTCGAACATGAAGGCCATCGTGTCCTTGATGTAGTCCGGCTGATCGATGTTGCGCGTGGATGAGCTCTCGAAGGTCTCGGCGTCGGGCCCATGGCCGGTGAAGCGGTTGTGCAGGCTGCTGCCGCCCGGGGCGAAGCCCCCGGCCTTGGCGTCGTAGACACCGTGAATCAGGCCCATGAACTCGGACGCCACATTGCGGTGGAACCAGGGGGCGCGGAAGGTATGCGCCATCGCCAGGGTACGCGGTGGGAAGATCACGAAATCCAGGGTGCCCAGCCCCGGCACGGCAGTGGGCGCGGACAGGACCAGGAAGATGCTCGGGTCCGGGTGGTCGTAGCTGATCGAGCCGATTGCGTTGAAGCGCCGCAGGTCGTACTTGTACGGTACATGGCTGCCTTGCCAGGCCACGACATCGAACGGCGAGTGGCCCATCTTCGCGCGCCACAGGTTGCCGCTGAACTTGGCGATCAGCTCGTGCTCACCCTCGACGTCCTCGTACCAGGCGACAGGCGCCTGGAAATGCCGCGCCGCAGCCAGGCCATTGGAGCCGATCACCCCCAGGTCCGGCAGCCTCAGGTCCGCGCCGAAGTTCTCGCAGATGTAGCCGCGCGCGCTGCCATCCGGCAGGCCGACACGAAAACGGACGCCGCGCGGGATCAGCACGACCTCCTGCGGCTCGGCGTCGATCAGGCCGAACTCCGTGGTGATGTGCAGGCGCCCTTGCTCCGGCACGATCAGCATCTGCGCATCCGCGTTGTAGAAGGCACGCCGGCCCATCGACTGATTCGCCGCATACAGATGCACCGCGATATCGACGTTGCCGGCCATCGTGACCATGCCCTGGAGGAAGTCCGTCGGCTCGCTCGGCAGCGGCAATGGGTTCCAGCGGAACTGGTTGGGCGAAGCCTCGGTGTCACTGAAATCACTGACCAGCTGGCCGTTGTCGATGCGCTCGAATGGCTGGTGCATCGACGACGGCCGGATGCGGTACAGCCAGGAGCGCCTGTTGAGATAGCGCTGCGCCGTGAATGCCGTCCCCGAGAACTGCTCGGCGTACAGCCCATAGGGGCACTGCTGCGGCGAGTTCTGTTCGCTTGGCAGTGCACCTGCCAGCGCCTCGCTGCTGAACTCGTTGCCGAAGCCGTGCAGGTAGCACAGGTCGTCACGGGTTACGGAATCAGGTTTGACGGTCATGATTTCACTCCTTCAATGCGAGATGACGACCTGCCCCGCCAGGCGGCCGTCAGGAACGTGGAGCAGAGGCTGGCTCCGGCCATCAGTGCACGATGTCGCCGTCGACCCGTGCTGCAGGTGCAGACGCCGTACCTCCCGTATGGGCGAACAGGAACAGCATCAGCGCGGCGATCACCGTGGGGACGGCCATCGCCAGGAAAATCTCGCTGTTGCTCCACTCGAACTGGATCAGCAGGCCGCCGAGCACGGGACCGGCGATGGAGCCCCAGCGCCCGATGCCCAGGCTCCAGCCCAGACCGGTGGAACGCAGCGCGGTCGGGTAGTAGGTCGCGGCCAGGGCGTTGACCGCCGGCTGGCCGCCGATGATGCAGAAACCGGTCACCGTCACCACGAGGAACAGCAGGGGCAAGCCGATGCCCGGCTGCCCGATGAGCGCGATGCTGAGTGCGGCAAGGGCGAAGCACGGCACCAGTACCTTGAAAAAGCCGATGCGGTCGATCACCGGCCCCATCAGCAAGGTGCCGAGCACACCCCCGACCTGCAGCGTGGTGCCCACCATGACGGCCGTCGAGGTGGACATGCCGGCACTGGTGGCGATGGTCGGCAACCAGCTCGAGAGGAAGTACAGGTTCAGCAGGTTCATGAAGTTCACCACCCACAGCAGGACAGTCGCCACGCCGCGTCCCTCGCGAAACAGCTCCATGACCGGGGCGCTACCCTGCGCGGTCTCCGCCAGGGCATAGCGGGTACTGCCATCCACTTTCAGCGAGGGGTCGATCCTGCGCAGCGTCCTGCCCACTTCATCCAGGCGTCGGCCCTTGACCACCAGAAACTGCATGGACTCGGGCACGAACACGTACATCAGCGCCGCGATCAGCAGCGGGAAGATGCCGCCGAGATAAAACACCGACTGCCAACCCCACAGGGGAATCATCCACGCCGACACCAGGCCTCCCAGCACAGCGCCGATGGTGTAACCGCAGGACACCAGCATCATCAGGGTGACGCGCTTGTTCCGGGGGCTGAATTCGCCCACCAGCGCCAGCGCGTTCGGCATGATGGCGCCGAGGCCAAGGCCGGTGACGAAGCGGATCACCTGCAACTGGCCAATGCTCGTCACGTGAGCCGTCACCAGCATGCACAGCGAGAAGAACACCGTGGCCCAGATGAGTACGGGGCGGCGGCCGATCTTGTCGGCCAGCACGCTCAACGTCAGCGAACCCACCAGCATGCCGAAGAGCCCTGCGCCGAACACCGGCCCCAGCTCGGCCTTGCTCACGCCCCAGTCGGCAATGATGGCCGGGGCCACGTAGCCCATCGACTGCACGTCGAAGCCATCCATGACCACGGTGAGCCCCACCATCATCAGGATCAAGAGCTGGCTGCGGCTGAGCCTGTTGCTGTCGATGACCGAAGGAATATCGATGGTCTGCACGGCGCTCATACGCGAGGTCCTTGTGCAGATGACGCTTGCTCGAGGAACGGCGATGGACCGCCAGTGTCACGGCGTTCAGGGCAGGTGCGCCCTGCATTGCCCAGCGTTGGATCATTGAACATGACTTGTCTCCGCTTAACCGAGATACGTGTACATTGGATAATCGATGCACTTATCGGACAAATTGTATTTTTCGATCCACTTATCGGGACAAGCGATGAATGTCACCTTGCGCCAGTTGCGCGCCTTCGTCACGCTGGCCAAGCTCGGGAGCTTCACCGAAGCCGCCACGGCCCTGCACATCACCCAACCCACGCTCAGTGGCCTGATCAAGGAGCTCGAGCAGGCGCTGGGGGTGCAGATCGTCAACCGCACGACGCGCAAGGTAGAGCTGTCCAGCGTCGGCAAAGAGTTCCTGCCGCTGACCGCACGCATCCTTCAGGACCTCGACGAAGCACTTCGGGCCATCACGGATATCAAGGAACTCAAGTCGGGCACCGTGCGCGTCGCGGCTCCGCAACTGATGGCCTGCACGCTGCTCACCGATGTGGTCAGCTCGTTCTCGCAGCTGTACCCAGGGGTCGACGTGCGCCTGTCCGACAGCCTGGTCGAGGACGTGCTGCCGAGGGTACAGGGTGGTGAAGTGGATTTCGGAATCGGCCCGGAGCGCACGGAAAACCGGGACATCGCGGCGCACCTGCTGTTCGACATGCCCTTCGTCGCCGTGCTGCCACAACAGCATCCGCTTACCCGGCATGAGCACCTGACCTGGGCGGAGTTTCTGGGCCACCCGCTCATCTCTCTGGAAGGCGAGTACACGCAGATCCTCCGCCGGGAACTGCACGCGGCGTCGGACCAGCTCAACTACGCGCCGACGAAGGAAGTCTCCTTCATGACCACGGCGCTGAGCATGGCCAGCGCCGGCCTGGGTGTAACGGTATGCCTGCCCTATGCACGCTCCCTGCTCAGCCTCTACCAGCTGCAGACCCGGACCCTGAGCGAGCCCACGGTGCGCCGCAAGTTCCACCTGCTGGTGCGCAAGGATCGTGTGATCTCACCCGCCGCCCAGGCTTTTTTCGACTACCTGCTGGCCTACGTCGCGCAACAGAAATGGGGTTCCATGGCGCAGTAACGAGGCCATCGTGCCCATGCCATGCGACGCTACCGGCGTGTCGGTCCTCACAGGCGCTCGATAGCCGGCATGTGCCACTGACCGTCGAGCAGGCGCCGCTCCGGCAAGTAGATGCGCCCGGTCAGGCTGAACGGCCCGCTGGCTGGAATCGGCAGCCAGTTGCCCTGCTGCTCGGCGGCCGGCGTCTCGTGCTGCAGCCACAGGTCGAGCGAGCCGTCGGCGTTGTAGCGCAGCGGGTCGCGGTCACCCAGCGCATAGCGACCCTGCGGGTTGGCGATCAGGTAACCGTCACCATCATAGGCCGTCACCGACCAGAACGCCCTGGCCGGCGGCAGCTCACCGGCGGCGAAATGCAGGCGGTAGCGTCGTCCCCCCTGCAGCGGCTGGCCCTGGCCATCGAGATTGGCGTTCGGGTAGATCGCGTCGGCTGCCAGGTTCGCACCGAAGCCCACCATCGCCACCACCGCGCGCAGCCCGTAATCCGTGCCGTAGTCGCCGATGTGCAGCGGTGCTTCGCGCCAACCGTTGACCAGCCCTTGCGGGTCCTGCAGCGCCCGTTGCATCTCGCGCCCGGCCAGCCAGATACCCAGGCGCACGGCCTGTCGCTGCAGCCAGTTCCACTGCGGCGCTGCGCCAGCGTGTACGCCGAGCTGGCGCAGCTCGGCGACGGCGGCGCTATCGGCAGGCGCAGCGGGATTGTCCTGCAGCAGGGTGGCCAGGCGAGCGAAGAAGTCCTCCGCGCTCAGCGCCCGCATCTGGTACAGCGGAGATGGCCTGGAACTCTGCGGCATGGCGAATGGCAGCGCCGGGCTGGCGCTACCCTGCTGCCAGTCCTGCAGGCTGCGCAAGCGCACGCTGGCCTGGATCGCGTGCACGCTCGGGTAGTCGGCCTTGCCGTTGGTCTGGATACGTCCCAGCAACCAGGCGAGACGCGTCGGTGAACGCAGCAGGGTCAGCCCTGCCGGCACCTGCCCGTCCCAGTGCGGGCCGACCAGCAGGAAGCTTCCGCCCTGGCTGCCGAGCGTGCGACTGCCAAGGCTGGCGAAGACGTTGCTCCAGGCATCGAGAAACTGCATCAGCAGGTAGCGCTGGCTGGCCGGCACCTCGAACACCCAGGGCCCGGCATCCAGGTCCAGCCAGGCCTGGGTGTAGAGGGTGTCCACGTTGGGGCGCACGAACACGCGGTAGTCCGCGTCGGGAAAGGCCGGCATGTGCACCAGGCGATTGGCCGGCGCGATATCGCTGACGAAGTCGTGCCGGGTAAGGTCAGCCAGCACCAGCGGATAGCCGAACACATAGCCGCGGGCCGCCAGGCCCAGGGTTTCGCGCTGGCTCCACGCCAGGCCGCCGCTCAGCAGCGCAGCCAGCACGCCCAGAAGCAGCAGGCGACGCCACAGCGTACGCGGTTTGCGCAGAAGGCAGGGGGACAGCTTCAACTCGTTCATGAACGTTTTTCCGTATTCAGGTTGCTCATGGCAAACGCTGGATGGCCGGCGGCACCCACTGTTTGTCCAGCACCGACGCCTTGGGCCAGTACAGGCGCAGGAACAGGCTGAAATCCTCCGCCGGGGCCGGCAGCCAGTTGCTCAGCTGTTCGGGCGCCTGGGGCTGCTCGTGCTGCACGTACAGATCGAGCGAGCCATCGGCGTTGTAACGCAGGTCGCTGTCACCGCTGAGGGCATAGCGCTTGAGCGCATTGGCACTGAGAAACTGCTGGCCGTTGTAGAGGGTCAGCGACCAGAAGGCGCGCACCGGCGGCAGTTGCTCCTTGCTGAAGTGCAGCACGTAGCGATGCGCGCCCGTGAGGGGCTGGCCCTGCGGGTCATTCCACAGGTTGGGGTAGATCGCGTCCGCCGCCAGGTTGGCGCCCAGGGCGACCTTGGCCACGATCGCCCGCTGCTCGTAGCGGGTGCCGTAATCGCCCAGGTCGTAGCCGATCCGCCAGCCGTTGTAGGTCGGCAACTGTTCCAGCACTTGCTTGCTGTTGGCCATTACCTGCAGCACCTTCTCGTAACCAAGGGCACTGCCGAGCCGCTGCAAGGGTGACAGGCGCGCCAGGCAACCAGGGCCGAACAGGCCGGTAGCCCGGATGCGCTGCATCATCGGCGCATCGGCGGGGCTCGCCGGGTTGTCCTTGAGCAACTGGCAGAGGGTGGCGAAGAACTCGTCCTGGCTCCAGCTGGCGACCTGGCGATCCGGTGACGGGCTCAGCGCCAGTCGCGGCAGCTCGACCATGGCCACCGGCGCCGGCGCTCCAGCCGGCTGTCCCTGCCAGGTGCTCAGTGGCATCAGCCTGAAGCGCTCCTGTAGCTGGGTGACCGCCTGGTACTCCTGCTGATTGGCGGTTCTGATGCGGCCGATCAGCCAGGCCAGCTGGGTCGGCACCCGGATCAGTTCCAGCCCTGCGGGCGTCTCGCCCTGCCAATCCGGCCCGGCCACCAGATAGCGCCTGGCGGCCGTGCCGATGGTACGGGTGCCGGGGCTGGTCACCACATTGCTCCAGGCATCCATGATCTGCATCATGTAGAAATGCCCACGGGTATCGGGAATCTCCATCACCAGCGGCTCGCGGCGCAGGTCGAAGTGGCTGATGCTGTAGAGCGTGTCGATGTTCGGCGACACCACGCCATTGAACTCCGGATCAGGGAAGCGCTTGGCGTGGTTGAAGCGGTTCATCGCACTGGTGCCGATCAGCATCTGGTGCTGCTTGGTGACCTCCATCATCACCAGAGGGAAACCGAACAGGTAGGCCTGCGCGGTGTCCCTGGCCTGCTGGATCAGGTTGTAGCCAGCCAGACCCACGCCCACCAGCACAGCGGCAGCGATGCCCAGCCCCAGGCGCCATTTCTTGTTCAGTGACATGTCAGGCTCTCCTTCAGCGGACGCCGGCATTGCGCAGCGCGGTGGGTGTGTACTCGGCGGCCAGCGCTTCGAAGCCGAACTCCAGGCCGCCGCGCTCCTCGTTGCGCATGCCCGAGGCGATGTAGCGACCATTGAGCAGGTCATACAGCGCCTCGATGCCCATCCAGGGAATCTGCTGGTCGTAGCGGTAGCTGCTGTAGCCCTCACCGACGCGCCACAGCGTACCGCGTGCGTCGTAATGGTCGGCCAGGGCGATCTGCCAGGTATCTTCATCGATATACAGCTCGCGCTTGGCATAGATGTGGCGCTGCCCGTCCTTGAGCGTGGCCTGCACCACCCAGACGCGGTGCTTCTCGTAGCGGGTCAGGTCGGAGTTGATGTGCCCGGGCTTGACCAGGTCGGCGTACTTCAGCTGCGGCGAATCGAGCTGGTAGTTGTTGTAGGGGATGTAGATTTCCTTCTTGCCCAGCAGCTTCCAGTCGTAGCGATCCGGCGCGCCGTTGAACATGTCCAGGTTGTCCGCCACGCGCTGGCCTTCGGAGGCCGGATAGGGGCCGTCGTAGGCCACCTGCGGGGCACGCCGCACACGCCGTTGGCCGGCACTGTAGAGCCAGGCCATGCGCGGTTCCCTGACCTGATCGAGGGTCTCGTGGACCAGCACCACGTCACCGGAAAGACGCGCCGGCGCGGTCACCATCTGTTTGTAGTAGAACAGCACGTTGCCCGGGTTCTGCGGGTCATAGCCCTTGATCTTGTCGCGATAGCTGAGCTGCTGCCGGAAGTGCACCGGGGTGAAGGTGCCACTGGCCAGCGGCGTGGCCTGCACGTGAGTGCGCCGGGCGCTGCCACCGCGGTAGCGGGTGATGTGGTTCCACAGCACTTCCAGCCCGCTCTGCGGGATCGGGAAGGGATAGGCGGTGTCGAGGTCCTGCAGACCATTGCCCCCTTCCACCAGCCTGGCCTGGCGTGCGTTGCGGGCGATGGCCTGGTAGACCTCGTCCGGCAACGCGGCGCTGCGGTGGGTGGGGAAAACCCGCAGGCGATAGCTGTCCGGGTAGCGCTTGAGCATCGCCATCTGCCCGGCACTCAAGTGCTCGCGGTGCTGCTCGGCGTTCTGCGCCGTGATGACCAACAGCGGCTGCTCGGCTTCGAATGGATTGCTCAGGAAGCCGGCGGCATCGAGGCTGCCGGCATCCTTCGGCAGGCCACCCGTCCATTCCGGAATCGAGCCGTCGGCATTGCCGGCGCGCTCCGCGCCGACCGGGGTCAGGCGGGTGCCGAGCGTGGCGGCTGCTTCGGCGGAGACGGCTGCCTGAGCGTTGCCACAGATCAGGGCGGCCAGTACGGCAAGGATCAGAGGTGTCTTGTTCATGTTCGGTCTCCGCTCAGAATGACACGCCAACGCTCAGCGCCACGAAATCGCGGTCCACGTTGACGTTGTAATCACCGCCGAAAAAGTCGGTGTACGACAGGCTGGCGCTGTAGGTGCTGAGGTAGCTGGCGTCGACGCCCAGGCTGATGGCCTTGGCCCCTTCGTTGAAACCCGGCTCCGGGCCGTAGCCGCTGACATCGTGGGACCAGGCCAGATTGGGGTTGAGCTGGACACCGGGGATCAGGTTGCTGAACTCCCAGATCGCCCGCACCCGATAGCCCCAGGCATGGCGTGTGGTGAAGCCCTGGTCGGTGCAGTTGCCTGGCGAACTGGCGTTGGTGGCACCGGTGCAGATGGCATTGTCGGGGTACAGCTCGCCCGCCCCGTAGAGCGTGCTGCGGCCATAACGCACGCCACCCTTGCCCTCCAGCCCGCCGACCCAGGTGCTGGCGACCTCACCGACCAGTATCAGCCGGTCGGCACCCATCACCTGATCGAAGAAATGCGTGGCGGTGATCTGCGCCTGGGTGACTTCCTTGCGGCGGTAGCCATAGATGTCCATGTCGTTGCCCAGCACTGTGTCGCCGGAACTCACCAGCGGTGTGGCGGCACCCGTCCCGAGCACTGCCAGCACCTGGTCCAGCGGGTTGATCTGCACCGGCATGTTCGGCCGGTAGCTGATCTCGCCCGCCAGCGTGGTACCGCTGTCCAGGCTGGTATTGAAGCTCAGGCCATAGAGGCGGATGTCTTCCGGAAAGGCGGCGAAGTAACGCGCGCTTCCCAGGTGGTATGCCTGCACCAGGCCCTGCCCCGCAGCACTGCCGATGAAACCGGCGCAACCCGGCCCGGGAATGCCGAGGTTGCCGCACAGCTGCGGAGCGAAATCGAGATTGCGGGTGTTCGGCCCGGTCGTGGTGCTGAAATACGGCTGACGGCTGTGGTAGTTGATGAAGTAGCCGGCGAATTCACTGTTCAACTGTGGGGCGAACCAGCGCAACGCCACTCCCCACTGGCCGCTGTCACGCGCATCGCGGTCGGCACTGCGCGGCACCTTGACGCCCTCCCCCGTCAACTCGATGCCGAACGGGGCAAGCGCCGCCTGGGCGGTGGCGTTCTGATCGAGAGCCGGCCCCGTGTGCAGCTGATCACAGCCCTCGGCGATCACGTCGTTCTGGGAGAAGAAGGTGCCGCAGTTGTCGACCACGGTCTGATCCCACTCCAGCTGATAGAAGCCCTCCACGGAGAGGTCATCGGTGATGTTCTGCGACAGGTAGAACAGGTTCACCGGTATCAGGCCTTCCTTGATTTCCGCACCCGGGCGGCGGACTGCGGCAACGTCCAGCGGATTGATGCTGTTGATACCTCCCTGGATGAAGGTGCTCTCGCCCCAGCTCACCACCTGCTTGCCAACGCGCACCGCGCCCGGCAGCTCGCCGATCAGGTAATTGTGATAGATGAAAGCATCGAGCAACTGGGCGCCAGCGGACTTGGCCCCCGCCTTCGCCTCGCGGTCGTCGATCGCCTTGTACTCACGATGCTCGTCCTTGAGCTCGACGTCGTACCAGTACTTGCCGCGCAGGAACACACCGCTGTCGCCATACCTGAGTTCCAGGTCGTGAACGCCCTTGAAGATCTTCGAGAAGGTCTTGCCCTGCTCGAAGTTGCGCCGACCATCGTCGCCGCTGCGGTAGACGATCAGTTCCGGCTTGGGGTTGCGCAGCGCCCAAGCCGCGCCGACCGAGAGGTTCGAGTCGAACTGGCCTTCGATTTCGCCGAGCTGGAAGGTCAGCGCCGATGCTGGCAAGGAGGCGAAACTGGCAAGACTGGCGGCAACGGCAAGGCGTGCCTGCCGCCAGGGCAGATGATGGGCGTTCATGGGGTGGGTACCTCTTGTTCTTGTAGGTTGCAACAGACGGTTCTTCCGCGGCTCGCAGCTCGAGTCGAGCTCGGCCGGTCGATCCGCAAACCGTGACGCCCCGACGACTTCGCTCGGTTGACGAGCGTCGCCATCACTGTCGTAGGCAGGGGTCCATGGAAATCGATGGCGTCTGGACGCAGCTCCTAACGAGCCTGGGCCACAACGACGCATGTCGGGTTTTCGGTGAGTAGGTGCGTGCTCCTGACAGGTTCTTGCCGGTTTGCCCAACTGGGCGATACACGGATAATGAAAGCCTGTAGAGCTCACTCAGTGGCAGGCGCGAAATGGACAGAATTCCCTTAAGAGTGGCCAATCTGCAGCGCTATCACCGCGGCGCACTGGGAGAGGTACTGGAACGCTACCTGCGTGGCACTCAGCGCTGCCGCGAGGGCGACTACAGCATGTTCACCCTGGAGCAACTGCTGGCCGAAGCGCAGCGTCATGACCCTGCCATCGGCCTGAACCTGTTCGCCCACTTCAGCGCACAGGATCGCCACATGCTGGCGCATGCCTGCAAGTACTGCGCGAACGTCGACGAAGCGCTGCGTTTCTGGGCCCGTTATGCGCGGCTGGCATCGGACATGGACAATGTGCGCTATGTCGAGGAGCAGTCCGGCGCCGCGCTGGAGGTGTGGGTAGAGGCACCGGAAACGCTGGCGCGCTTCACCGTCGAGCACTACTTCACCATGTGCATCACGCTGGCCAACGAGACCAACTCAGGCCAGCTGCGCCCCATACGGATCGATTTCGCTCATGCTCGCCCGAGCTACCACGAGCACTATGGACGGATCTTCGGTGAATCCGTGCGCTTCGGCTGTCCAAGCAACCTGCTGGTCTACGCGAGTGAAGACCTGAAGGTACCGCTACAGACTCGTCATGCCGGGATGTTCGAGGTGATCTGCCAGGAGCTGGACCGCTGCCTGGCGCGCCAACACCAGCTCAGCGGCTGGGCAGGCAAGGCAGCCCAGAGCATGCGCCGTACACTGAGTGAAGGGCGCGTGCCCGGACTGGAGGAACAAGCCAGTGCCTTGCACCTGAGCTCGCGGACGTTGCGCCGGCGCCTGGAACAGCAGGGGCTGAGCTTCCGCCAGTTGCTCGACCTGGTACGCCTGGAGCTGGAACAGCAACTGCAGTTGCAGGGCGTGGCGCCTGCGGAGATTGCTACCCGCCTGGGCTACAGCGATCTCGATGCCTACCAGCATGCGCGGCGGCGTTGGCGAGGGGATGAGCCCCAGACCTGACACCAGCAACGCTCTAGGGTGTCGCCCCCCGCCCTGCATTACCGATCACCGCGAGGTCGTGCGGACGCAGGTGCAGCTTGGCGTCGTTGCTCATCATCTGAAAGGCCCAATCGACAAAGGTCCGGACCCTGGCCGACAGAAAGCGACTGGCCGGATAGACGATGTGCACCGGCTGCGGCCGCAGGTGCCACTGAGGCAATACCGGAACCAGGCGGCCCTGCCTCACCAGATGCTCCACGGCAAACGGAGAGGCAGGCGTGATACCAGCGCCCATCGTGGCGGCGGCAACCGCGGACTCCGGGTCATCCAGCAGCAGCCTCGGCGTGCGCTTCAGATCGTACGCGGATGCACCCGAGCGCAGGAACCAGGGCCTCGGCGTATTGGTTCTCGGGTCGAACCAGCCCACCAGGTCGGCCCGCTCGAGCACCTCTGGCTCTGCAGTGGGCCCGAAATCCTGCATGTAGCCCGGGCTGGCGTAAAGGCCGGCATGCACATCCATCACGTGGAGCGCACTGAGCGAAGAGTCATCGACAGGCCCCCCGCGGATGGCACAATCGATTCCGTCTTCGAGCAGGTTTCTCACCTGATGGTGGGCACCGAGCAATACCTGTATCTGCGGGTAGCGATCGCGAAACTCGATCAGCTTCGGAGACAGTATCCACCGGCTGAACGCCGTCTGCGTCTCCACTCGCAAGCGCCCCTTGGGCGAACTCGTCACGCCCATGACGCGCGCCTCGAGCTCCTCGATGCTGTCCAGCACCTGCCGGCACTGTTCGGCATACGCCAGGCCATCGGCAGTCAGGCTGATGGCCCGGGTGGTACGGTTCAGCAAGCGCACACCCAGCGCTTTCTCCAGATCGGCGACCCGCTGGGACACCCGGGCCTTGGGTATGCCGAGTAAATCGGCAGCCCGGCTGAACGATCCGTGCTCGACCACACAGCTGAAGGTCCTCATCGCACTCAACTTGTCCATATGAGTCACCTTGAACGACAACGATAGACAGGCAAGGGACGCCGCCTCACCCAGGGTGCCGGTCCGGCGCCAATTGGGCGCGTGCCTGGGGAGACCGGGGAAATGCCCCGTCCGGGCACATCACTTCAACGGCCCAATCGACGAAGGCCCGAACCCGAGCCGAAAGATGGCGGCTGGTCGGGTAGACGATATGCACCGGCTGCGCCTTGAAATGCCATGCCGGAAGCACGGGGACCAACTGCCCCTGGCTGATATAGCCGTCCACGGCAAAGCGCGGAGCGAGGGTTATCCCGCCCCCCACCAGCGCCGCAGAAACCGCAGACTCTGGGTCGTCGAACACCAACCTGGGCGACTTCTTCAGGTCGTATTCGGCATCCTCCGAGTGCAAGCACCAGGGTTTTGCAGCATTCGACTCGGAGTTGAACCAGCCGAGCAAGTCGGCTTGCTCCAGCCCCCCCGGGGAATCCAGCACACCGAAGCGCTCCAGGTATCTCGGGCTTGCATACAGCTGGAACGACACATTCATGAGGTGGCGGGCGATGAGTGAGGAGTCGCTGAGGTGCCCCCCTCGTATGGCACAGTCGATGCCGTTTTCCAGCAGATGCCGAGTCCGATCATAGCCCCCCAGATGCAGCTGGATCATGGGATAGCGGCGACGAAACTCGGCTAGCCGGGGAGCGATAATCCAACGACAGATCGAGGTCTGGGCATCCACCCGCAGGTAGCCTTTCGGAACATTGACCGCACCGCTCATGCTCGCTTCGAGTTCATCGACATCGTCCAGGATCTGCCGACATCGCTCTACGTAGGCCGCACCGTCGACGGTCAGCTTCATGACCCGCGTGCTTCGCTGCAGAAGCCTTACTCCCAGCTCGCTCTCCAGGTCGGATACGAGTTGTGAAATCCGCGTACTGGGAACACCGAGGGAGTTGGCGGCCTGACTGAACGAGCCCAGGTCCACCACCCGGCAGAGGATGCGCATCGCGCCAAACTTATCCATAGGAGCCACTCCACGCGCTCAAGGGTCAGGGTTAGGCGGCCTTGCCTACAGTGGGGTGATACTTCCTCAGGTCAAGCGTAGTCCAGGTGCAAAGTGGGGATGACACGCGGAGCAAGGGGTGTCGGGTACGGCCGCAATACGCGGCAGCAGGATGGTTTCCAGGGCGACACCGTTTCATCTCGGGATAAGGCGCGGTGCTGCCGCAGGAATACCTCAAGGCTGTTGCTCGACACTCGGCGCCAGCAAACCATCGATCGCCGGTTCGAAGTAGGCCACCTGCAACGGATAGGCCTGCCCCATCAGCTCACCCTGGCCGTACCAGATCACGCCATTCTGGCGCAGGGTCATGCCGTCACGGCCGTACTCGAACAGACTGCCCACCGAGCTGCTGAAGGCGAAGCGATCAGTGTCCATCTGCAGCAGCTTGTACGTGGAGCCCGCCGGTGGCAGCTGCGCCTCAATGCACTCGAGATAGACCGACGCGAGCCTCTCGAACAACTGCGTTGCCTGCTCGCGGTACTCGTTGACCGTAAGGCCAGGACGACGCTGCAACTCGGCAGCGATCAGCACAAACACATCGGCGTTGGCGCGTGCCGCCGCCAGCTTGAGCGGCAGCACGTTGGCAAGACGGGCGCTGTCGACCTGCAGGACGGGCTGGCTACCCTGTTCGGGCGCCTTGCTCTGCGTCTCAGCCTGAGGGACAGCCACCGTCAACTCGGACACGTCCACCGGCGACAGCACCGTGGTCGCCAGGTATGCGGCACAGGCAGAGGCCTGCGCAGAGCGGTCAGAATTGACCAGCAACGACAGGTCGTGACCGTGCTTGGGAACATGGGCCACATCGACATGCTGTTGAGCGAGAAATGCGTTGACCTGCTCCTGCTTGGCCTGTCCACGCGCCAATCCACATACCTGCATCATCACGGCATGGTTGCGTTGCCCGGCGAAGGTCGGCGACAACGAAAACACGGCATCCTGAATGATCGGCAGCGCCGGAATGTTCACCCAGTTGCGCGGAACGGATGCTGTGGCGGGTTGCTCGCTCCGGCAGCCAGCGAGACTGCTCAGCATCAGCAGAAGGGTGATGCCGATGGGGCGCAGCAGCGGGCTTTTCCCGCTCGGAACGGTCATGTTCAGCATAGGTGCCTCTGGTTCTCGAATGTTGGAAAGTCCGGGCTACAGCGGATCTGCGCGAAGGAAAGAAAGGTCACCACTGGTAGCCGACACCGACCGACAGCCCCAGCTCGCCCTGGCTGTTGGTGTTGCCCTGCAGCTTGGTCACCCAACTGCCACTGTCGGAAATGCGCGACACACCGATGGCCAGGGCGGACTGGCCGCGATAGCTGCTCAGCCCCGCCGCAGTCATGCTGGCGCCCGGGACATAGGGCTGCGGCAGGCTGGCCATTGCCATGGCACCGGCAATCCCGGCGCTGAGGATGTCGTCCTGCTTGCGCAGGTCGCTCTTCAGTTCGGCAAAACGCTGGTCGGTATAGCTGTTGGCGTTGCTGGTGATGCCGTTGATGCTGCTGTTCAGCTGAGCGAGGTTGACCGCATCCGTGTCCCGAGTGCCGGCCGCGACGTTGGTGATCTGGCGCTCCGCGCCGGCGCTGCCGACCGAGACACTGTTGTCACGATCCGCTACCGAGTTGCTCCCCAGGGCCACGGAATTGTCCCGGATGGCGCTGGCGCTGGTGCCAATGGCGACGCTGTTGCCAGCCGACGCCACGGCTCCCGAGCCACCGGCGACCGAGTTCAGCCCCTCAGCCTTGGGCGCGACCGGAGCATTGCTCTGATTGACCCGAAACATGCCGGCATCACCGCGCTCGACCTGGGTGACACGCGCATCGATGATCTGCACCTCGTTCGTTACCTGGCTCACATCGCCAGTGACGGCGGCGATCTTCTGGTCGACGCCCTTGAGCTGGGCGACGTTCACCGCATCGCTGTCCTCGGAGCCGGCAGCCACCCCGGTGATCTGGCGATTCCCTGCGGCAGTGCCGACACCGACTTCACCCACGGAAGTCTGCGTTTCGCTCAGCGCGAAGGCGGCGTAGTTCGCCTGTGCCCCGCGATCAGCCAACGAGCCTGCCCCCAGCGCCACCGAATTGGCCTGGCTGGCACTGGCATTGGCGCCAATGGCCACGCTGCTGTCGCCAGTCGCCTGGGCAGCGCTGCCCACGGCTGTCGCACCCTGGCCCGACGCCTCGGCCTCGTTCCCCATCGCCACGGCACTGGAACCGCTGGCCCGGGCATCGGGCCCCACAGCGACCGAGTCCGTACCACTTGCCACCGCGTCGGCCTTGTTCGAGCTGGCGCGAAAGTACTTGATGCCGCCGCCATTGTTGAGCGTGGCCAGGGATCCCTCGAGCGTGCTGACCCGACCATCGATCAGGGTGATCTGCTGGTTGGTCTCGTTGAGCTGGGACAGGTTGACCGCATCGCTGTCATTCACACCGCGAGCGACGTTGGTGAGCGTGGTGCCACCGCGTCCGGTGAGGCTGTCGTAGGCGCTGCCCGCCAGGGTGATGGTGTTGTAATCGATGGTTCCGCCACCGTTGAGGTCGTACTTCACCGAACCACCGCTGGCAGCGTTCAGTTGAGCGACGGTGGCGGCATCGCTGCCATTCACGCCGGCCGCAAGATTCACGATGCGGGTGCCGGCAGCGTCGATGCCGCTGACGGTGAGACTCGGCCCTCCCACGATGCTCAGGCCATTGCTGTCGAGCAGGGCGTTCCCGGCGGACAGCGATGTCACCGCAAGGTCATCGCTCAGATCGAAGGTCACCTCCTCACGGCCGTTGCGGGTCGTATGAGCGATGACCAGGTTGCCATCGGCGTTACCCAGGTTGACCTCACCACCTGGCGCCACGTTACTCGCGCCCCCTACTCCGGCACTCAGTCCCCACCCTGCATAGGCCGCCGTGCTGACGCTGCGCAACTGCGCCACGTTGACCGCATCACTGTCTTCGGTGCCGGCAGCCACACCGGTGATCTGACGAAAGAGCCCGTTCCCGGCGTCGCCCACGGCCAGCGCCCCGGAGGTGCTTTCAGTCGCGGCGATGCGCGCATCCAGGCGGTCGATGGCATTACTGGCCGGGTTGTAGCCCGCCACTCCCATGCCGGTATCCGCGATGGAGCCATTACCCAGGGCTATGCCTCCGGCCACTGTGACATCAGCCGCATTGCCGATCACGAAAGCGTTGGCCACATCCAGGTCGTTGCCGTTACCGATAATGCGACTACCGGTAGCCGTTGCCTGCAACTTGCTGTCGTTGCCAAACACCCCTGCATTGTCGGCACGGATGTCGTTGTCGTTGCCCAGCGAATAGGACCCCGTCCCGGAAACGGTCGTCGGGTCGCCAATGGCACCGGACTTGCTGCCACTGACCCGGTTGCCGAAACCGATACTGATCGCTCGACCGCCTGACGCCTGCGCATCGGTACCGATGGCGATGGCATTGCTCGCGGCTGCCCTGGCCTGATAGCCAACCGAAACGCTGCTCCACGCCTCGATCCCGGAGCCGGCACGAACGCCCAGGGCGATATTGGCGACACCCGTCACGTTATTGCCGGCCTGCAACCCGATGGCAACGTTGTTGTCGCCCGTTACACCCTGCCCGGCCCGATAGCCTGTCGCGACATTGGCACTGCCGGTCGAATCCCTGCCAGCATCGTTTCCACCGGCGAAGTTGTAAGACCCCACCAGATTGATTCCGGCATCCAGACCAATGGCGGTGTTGGCATCGCCGGTGACATTGTGACCAGCCCAGGCACCGAATGCCGAGTTGTAATCGCCGACCACCCTGTTCGAGGCGAAATGCCCCATGCCGGTATTGCTTTGTCCCTCGCTGTAGGACCCCGCATCGAAGCCGACGAAGGCGTTGTCGATACCCAGCAGCTGCTGACCCGCACTCTGCCCAACGAGGATGTTTCGCTCGCCCACCGCTCCCGACCCGGCCAGCGTGCCGATGACGACCATGCCATCGGACTGGGCCTGCGCCTCACCTCCCAACGCCAGGCTGGATGAACCAACGGCATTGGCATAGGCACCAAGGGCCACGGAAGACTCGCCCAGTGCCTGGGACTCCCCTCCCAGGGCCATCGCATTCAGTGCCATGGCCTGAGCGCTGGTACCGAGGTAGATGGCGTTGCCAGCCATCGCCTGGCCTTGCATGCCGATGCCAATCGAGTTGGAGCCCGCGGACAAGCTGGAATTACCCCCGATATTGATCGCATTGATATTGCTGGCCTGGGACTGCGAGCCGATGGCGATACCGCCCATGCCGGTGACCGTCGCGGTACTGCCGATGGCGATGGCCGCATCCTCGCAAGCGCTGGCTCCGTCCCCGATCGCGATGCGGTCATCGGCAGACGTCACGCAGTCGGTAGCGCCTGCCACCTCATAGGCCTCAACCGAGGGAAGAGAGACGACGCCGCCAATCAGCCCAATGACCAGCAGCCCACGCCGTACAACAACCGAACGGGACAGGCTGCAACGCATTCCCCACGCGGATGCAACCCTGACAGGCCCGCAAAAGATATTCCAAACAACGTATTCAATTGGACTCATAAGTTCCCTTATCGAGAGAAACTCTCTATCACTCTGCAACACCAATAAGGGTCACTCCGACCAACATGAAGTTGCGCATTGAAATCCGAGACGAACAGGCGCCTTCATTCACGCAACAACAAGCCATTCGACTTGAAATCGCCAAACGGCAACTGCCAAGCCTGAAAGGTTTACAAGAGGGATCGTGCAGAATCTGCCACTAGTCAGGAGCACTCATAACGACGAACTCCGAATAAAAAGAGGATGACGCGACCAACTCGGCCACAACTGAGGAGCCTTGAATATATTTCCCTGCGCCCAGGCTGCAGATGTTCCTTTGGCCAAGGCAAGGTCTTCTTCGTTCTCGACACCCTCGATGACGACATCCGGCGCGAACGTTGATGAAATGCTGACCAGATTATTCAGCACTTCCGCAGACCGTTCGTTTTCGCGCGCCCGATGAAGATAGCCCGCATGGATCTTTATGATATCCGGCTGAACGCGCCTGACGAAATCCAGTGTCGTGAACCCCGAACCGAAATCATCTATTGCGATCCTGCATCCCAACACTTGTAGACGTCGAACAAAGTCAACCGCTGTTTCAGGATGGAGCATCGGCAAGTACTCGGTAATTTCCACCGTCAGCCTGGACGCCAGATCCGGTTGCAGCGCCAGCAATTCCATAATGGATATCCACCAGGAGTCATCTACCGCACTGCTCGAGGATATGTTGCAGCCAAGCTTCACCTGAGGCTCCTGGCGCAACATAGCCAGCAGGCTCAACACCACGCTGCGATCGAGACGACGAATCAAGCCCAGCTTCTCCAGCGTGCTTATCGTCTCCTCCCCTGTGGTGGCACGCTGCGTGAAAGTCTCGACGGAGCGCAACAGACCTTCTTCGTACAGTGCCTGCCGCCCCTCGCCAAGCGAGACCACCGGCTGGAAGGCAAGCGCGAAATCCTGCCTGCCCAGCCCCCGGTAGAAGGAAGCCGCGAACTCCATATCACTCTCGTAGGAGAGCCGCCAGTCAATGGAACACTGCACTTCCGGCAATGGCATCGGCGCTGGCGGAGACATTTGATTGATTTCCGCAAGCGACGGCGTACCAAACAGATCGAGCGTGACAAAGCCGACCGAGAGCACCGGAAATATTGCAATACCCTCAATTTCAAATGGCGGAGCACTCAGAATCAATTGCCACCGTTCAAGTTCCTGCAAGGCAAGGCAATAACTGGTTGGAAAGCCCACATGCATATGCATGAGAAAAGCGCCTTCGCCGACCATGGAGATAATGGCGCCCCGGCTATGCCCACGAAATGAAATCTCGTTGACCAGGGCATGCACGAAATCGTCGCCATAAACCGTGCGAACATGTTCGAGATTTCGCAACACGACAAAGATATGCGTAAACCCGGCGAGCCCTGTGTCAATGCAAGAATCACCCAACTTAGACATCTCTATCCTCCCTGGCCATTCCCGCCTCGTTTCGTCTGGCATCCAAGCCTGTTGTCATAACCAACGGCAAAAGTTGTTTCATACAGGGCAGCACTTCCCCAGGCCGGCAAGACATGAACAGAGATGCCCCACAACCCGCCTAGCACGATTCAGGATTTGTTTCAGTTCACGGTAATTACTTTCAAATTCACCATCAATATCGAAAACCGAGAATCACCGTTAAACATTGTTGAACAAACGACCAGCGCTTGCGTCAAGTCAGACTTCGCGCTGCGCTACCTGCACAAGAACCTGTTTGATGCCCCAGCGTGAGAGGACCTTGGGGGCAGAGGCGCCTCGACAGGGTTCTGGTGATCCGCGCCGGTTAGCCACCTGTGGCTTCAGCGTCACACCAGGCTGTTGCCGACCGCCGGCTGGAGTGGCGCCCATGCAGCGGGGTTGAACAAGCACCTGGATTCGCTGTGCAGAACCCGCCTCGAGGCCTCGCCCAGCCTGGCCTGGAACCCTGAAGCCCAACGAGCGTTTGACGCTAAGCATCTGAGTTGAAAACAGTTTTCTAGCAAATAGCGGTTGACAGGAAGATATCTGCCGGTAGAATGCCGCCCCACAGACGCGGGATGGAGCAGTCTGGTAGCTCGTCGGGCTCATAACCCGAAGGTCGTAGGTTCAAATCCTGCTCCCGCAACCAGCTTCACGAAAAGGCCACTCAATGAGTGGCCTTTTTGCTTTGGCGAAAAATTAACTTTTTCGATCAAAAGCAACAAATCGATTGACAACCTCTCAAGCAAGCGTAGAATTGCTGGCGCGGGATGGAGCAGTCTGGTAGCTCGTCGGGCTCATAACCCGAAGGTCGTAGGTTCAAATCCTGCTCCCGCAACCACCTTCAGAAAAAGGCCACTCATCGAGTGGCCTTTTTCGTTTCCGGCATTGACCTCCCTCAGCTTCGCTTAAGGCAATCGGCCTATTCTTGGTGTACCTGCCACAGACGCAGGACATTGACCGAGGAAAGCCTGAATGAACTGGAAGAACACCCCACCACGCTATGGAAGCCTGTCCATCGGCCTGCACTGGCTGATGCTGATCCTGATCGCCGCCGTCTACGCCTGCATCGAACTCAAGGGCAACTTTCCCAAGGGCAGCGATACCCGCGAACTGCTCAAGCAATGGCACTTCATGCTCGGCCTCGGCGTTTTCGCTCTGGTCTGGCTACGCCTGCTGGCCCGGGCCCTGGGCAGCACGCCGGCGATCGTACCGCCGCAGCCATCCTGGCAGGCACTGGCCGCGAAGCTGATGCACCTGGCGCTGTACGCCCTGATGATCGGCGCACCGTTGGCCGGCTGGCTGATCCTCAGCGCCGCCGGCAAACCCATCCCCTTCTTCGGCCTCGAGCTTCCCGCACTGATCGGCCCGGACAAGGCGCTGGCCGGGCAGATCAAGGAGCTGCACGAGCTGGCCGGTACCGCCGGCTACTGGCTGATCGGCCTGCATGCCGTCGCGGGCCTGTACCATCACTACGTGATGCGCGACAACACCCTGACACGCATGCTGCCCGGACGCAATTGAGGTGAAGACGCCTCTGGTCAAGCGCCCTGAGCGCCGCTAGAATTGCGCACTTTTTGATCAGAGGCGCCCGCAGGCGCCCGTAGAGGTTAGCCCGCATGTCCACCGCCACACCCAAAGTCGGTTTCGTCTCTCTTGGCTGCCCATAACGCACGTTATCTAAACTTTTCTTTCCAGACACAAAAAGGCCCGGAGCCTCCTGATATCAGGGGCTCCGGGCCTTTTCGCTATTAGTTCATTCGTCGCGGAGACCTATCTGGGGCCCCATTCCTCGGCGGCCCTCTCGAAGCCCACCCACTTCCCTTCCCGATCAAGCCCGCGACCAGCCATCAGCTGGACGGCCACCGCCTGCACATCGACCTCGCCCTTGGCCATGGCCTTCAGCAATTCAGTCGGGAGGGGTTGCAGGTGCTCGAGCAGGTTCATCAGGGTGGCTCCTTGGCCGTTTCGTTGGGGCCAGTAACGCTCTGGCGCCGGCACATAGCAAGCGATTCAGAACCCATCGAACAGCCCGCCGAGAGCAGCCGGCGTCCAGTTCATGATCACCAGTTCCCCGGTCAACTCGGCCGCACCCTGCCGCTGGTTGGTGTTGCTGTAGCGGATATCGATCCGCTCTATGTGGAAGCCGGCGAACGCCTCGCGGATATCAGGGTGGTCGTTGATGCTGACCATCACCCGCCCCTTGCAGCGTCGCATGAAGTCGGCCATCGCCAGGTACTGATCGAAGGGGAAATCCACGCCATAGCCCTCGGTCTGCCAGTAGGGCGGGTCCATGTAGAGGAAGGTGTGCGGCCGGTCGTAGCGCTCGGCGCATTCCAGCCAGGGCAGGTTCTCCACATACACGCCGGCCAGGCGCTGCCAGGCCGCGGAGAGGTTCTCCTCGATGCGCATGATGTTGGGCGCCGGCCCGGTGGTGGCTGTGCCGAAGTTCTGCCCAGCCACCTTGCCGCCGAAGGCATGGTGCTGCAGGTAGAAGAAGCGCGCCGCGCGCTGGATATCGGTAAGGGTCTCCGGCCGAGTGATCTTCTGCCACTCGAACAGCTGCCGGCTAGACAGCGCCCACTTGAACTGGCGCACAAACTCCTCGACGTGGTTCTGCACCACTCGGTAGAGGCTCACCAGGTCGCCGTTGATATCGTTCAGCACCTCGACGGGCGCCGGCTGCGGGCGAAGGAAGAAGAGCGCCGCGCCGCCGGCAAACACCTCGACGTAGCACTCATGGGGCGGGAACAGCGGAATGAGGCGATCGGCCAGGCGGCGCTTTCCGCCCATCCAGGGGATGATTGGTTGGGTCATGTGCAAACCTTTTACTGTATGGATTAACAGTGCTAGGCTCTCGCCCGCTTCGTGCACGAGGCGGGAGCCGTGGCTGGGCTTGCAGGCGTGATCTGCGGCTCGGCAGCCGGCCTGGTGTTGGCGCACCGGGCCGGCTGCTCCTTTCAGCGGCGCGCGGAGACTTTCCGCGCGTAGTCCTGACAGGCTTTCAGGGCGATCAATCCTTGGTCGCCGTCGTCGGTGATGCCGAAAATTCGTTGAGCATGCGCTGGGTCAAGTTCGGCTCGCGCGGCTCCATGAACCACGCCTCCGGCTCCGGTACCGGCCGGCACTCCGCAGAGCGCAGCTCCAGCTGCTGAGTCGAGGAGGACTGACAGCCGGAGCTCAGTAGTAGCGAGGCGATCACGCAGGCGAGCAGCAGCGGTCTTTGCATCGACGGATTCCTTGTAGTGAGTGGATGAGGATTGGCGCAGCTGCTCCTCAAGCTGCAGGCGCTTGTCCTGCTCGATTCGCAGCTGCGCTGCTGAGGCGCGCGCAATCTCGCCCAGCGTGTTTGCATGCAGAAGGTCGCGGTCTGCGATCTGCCCTTCCAGCGCCCGCCCCTGCTCCGCCAGTTGTTCGCCAAGCCGCCAGCCATTTGTCAGCCAGCCAGCGCCGAACATCGCCGCCGCGAGTAGCCCCGCGGCGAGGAGGCGGAACTGCGGCGGTATGAGGCTGATCAGCTGCATCCCAGCACCTCCCTCGCCTTGGCCCACAGCTGGCGCCGCTCTGCGAGGCCATCGGTGCCACCGTTAATGCGCTTGGTGATATCAAGGAAGCGATCGCCGTCGGCCAGGACGTTGAGGCCGTTGTTAAACCAGAACCAAGCCGCGGACTTCGCCGCCCACTCCGGCTGCTCGAGAAGCGCCGGCTCACGCAGCAGGCGGTCATCGCCAAACAGGCCAATGCTGCACAGCTGATAGTTGCGCCGGCCGGTGATCTGAATCAGGCCACGGCCACGGTAGAGCTGACCATCGCCATCCGCCTCGGGCGTGTTTCCCAGCCGCTCGGCCAGGCGCCCGGTGTCGTATTTCGCCAGGTAGGCGGCGCCGCCCAGCTCTCGGACAAACTGCAGATGCCCGGACTCGTGGCCGATCTGCGCCAAGAAGGCCGCCACCCGCCGGGGAGTGTTGATCTGAAACTCCACCATGGCCTGGTTGATGGCGAAAACAAAAACGCCCGCTTTTGCGCGGGCGTTCGGGAGGATCTGTAGCAGCTGCTGCTCGGTAATTTGCATGGGCCCTCCAAGCATAAAAAAGCCCGCACTGGGCGGGCTCGGGTAGACCAACTGGTTACTGACAAGCATCCGGGTCAGGCGGCGCGTGCGACGATGAAACGCCGTCACCAGCACTCAACCAGGACTGATACTGTTCAAAAATCACTTGATGCCCTGCTTCGTTGGGATGAGCGTAATCGCTCATGAGATCAGGCCTTCCCAGAGTAGGAGTATAGGTGTCAATAACAGCAACTTTCATCTCACGCGCCAGTTCGCTCGCGCAAGCAATAAACTTCGGATATCCGGGGATTTGCGTTGCGTTCTCCTTAACGATTACTGGCTCTATTCCTGCTTCCCTGATTGAACCAACCAAGCGCCGTGTGTTTGAGGCAAATGTCTGCACAGTCAGCTGGTGATTGGGGTCATTCACCTGCAGCGGAATAAAAACGATATCAGGCTTAGGGTTAAGCGCTCGGATTACTACTTCGCTGCTTTCATGCGGCGGTGCACTGCTAGAAGGCAAGCTGATACCCAGATGATCATTGGTGTCCCAACCATCACCGCTGAGGTTGATCAGCTCGGACTTAGGATTCTTGGATTTAAGATAGTCGCGCAACATCCGGGAGTGCCCGACGTAGCCTGAATTACGGTGCTCTATCGCAAATCCACGGCTCTCGTTGTAGAGGCTTGATAGCTGCTCGTGGCCCTCGGCGTTGTAACCCATGCCAATGCTGTTCCCGAGCATGACCGCTATAACAGCCTCCCCCGCCTGAAACTTCTCAAGAAACAAAACTGCGCCCTCCTAGAAAGAGGGGGCAGCTTATCCCGAACTACTCCGACAATGCAGCACTCACTCGCGCCAGCCGGGCCGCGTTCGCGCCATTGCGGACCAAGTCCTCTGCGGCCAACTGGAGCTCAGAAGGTCCAGATTGACACTCAACGGGCGGGGTGAGCGGCCCTTTCACAAACGCGCCAGCATGAATCCCACTCATTGCGACCGCGTGAATTCGTGCGTTACCGGCCGCGTTCTGGTGAACCAGATCGGCGCCATCAACATACAGACCTGAAAATCCTCCGGTGAGATAGAGGCTAGCGTAGTCGCGCCACACATCCACGAACGGAAAGCCGTACTCGCCGGCCAGGGCTCGCCACTTTTCAGCCCACGGACCCCAAGTATCGAGCTGGCTGCGGTAAACAGGCGGAGACATTAGAACCACCTTCGCCCCGGCTCCGCGGCATTGCTCGATCAGGCTACGGTAGTTGGCCTCATGCGTGCTCAGCGAGATGCTATTACTCCGGTCATTAACGGTGAACATCATCACAACAACGTCGGGCGAATGCGACAGCACGTCAGCCTGCAGGCGTGTCAGCATCTGCGCGCTGATGTTGCCAGGGACGCCCGCGTTGATAATGTCGCCAGCAGCGTAGCCAGCCGAAAGGCCGACCATGTGCGCCCAGCGCTGAGTGAGCGCAACGTTCGCCGAAGCAGTTACGCTGTCCCCTAAAAATACGATTTTCCCCATTACTCGTCCTCCTGCTGCTCTGTGGCCTGAGGCGCAGGGATCTCATTCCACTTTTCACCATCCCAACGCAGGTAGAAGCGCCGCTCCCACTGGTCTTCGTCCAGAGGCGCGCCACCGTCAGGCAGTTCGGCTATGGTTTCATCGTTATGCGCGGACAGCACCAAGCCGTCTGCATCAAGCATTGCGAAGCGCATCAGACGCCCTCCCTGCGAATGGTGATTTCTGCGTAAACCTCCGGACGACCGTCTGCCACCGGGTCGCCAAAACCCTGCGTAGCAACGTTCTCGCAGTGGTGACGCAGCTCGAATACCTTGGTAGCAGCAATGCTGAACATGCCGCGGACGAATGAGCGGGAGGTAAAAGCCCCGCCGCCGTTTTCGCTGGTCCCGAGGACGGCAACCACGGCATCGGTCACGTTGTACAGGAAGCCCCGATGCCGATCTCCGCCGAAGAACGGCACACTACCCTCGACACGAT
>CEWF01055109.1_pt1 | contig 38268 bp, 30 predicted proteins | sample 531331 | NCBI WGS metagenome assembly CEWF01 (sample SAMEA2622676, study PRJEB7988) | marine metagenome | biome: marine biome (ENVO:00000447); feature: mesopelagic zone (ENVO:00000213); material: "saline water (ENVO:00002010), including plankton (ENVO:xxxxxxxx)" | depth 600 m | reverse complement strand
CCATGCAGCAGCCAGCCGATATAGGTGGCCAGTTGCTGGGCTTCAGGTCCGGGCAGCACCATGCAGTAATTCAGCGCGTGCAGGAAGCGGCTCTCACTGACCCATTGCTTTTCATCCACCAGAATACGGTGCATCACCGCGATCTGGCCGGCGGGACCGCCAAAGCTCAGGATGGCGACCCGCAACCAGACACGCACGGCCTCCCCGAAGGTGATGTGATGGCCGAATGCATTGAGGTTACCAGCGGTCGCATCCCTGGTGATTTGATTGGACCCGCTGCTTGGCGGTACAGATGAAGTTGACGGTTCGTGCATGGTTATTGTTCCTTACCGTAAGTGACCAACAGGCTGTCGAAAACCTGATTGGCAGCTTGTAATAATTGATCATCATCGCTATGGGTTTCGCGCAGCCCTATCAATACACACTCGACCCCGGCGGCCTCCGGCGGCTGATGTCCCCCCACATCGAGGTAGTGCACGAGTTTTCCAAGCCGGAGTAGCGCGGGTGAATCCAGGTCGAAGCTCGCCAGCAGCGTTTCGAAAGTGACTTTTTCTTCCACGTGAGTAAAGGTCGCCCCATCGAAATCGAACCCCAGCGCCTCATCCGGGCAGTCGTCCGGCGAGGCCAGCCATAAAAAGCGTGCGGATGGATCGATGAAGCGGCCAATCAGCCAGGCACTGGCCAAACGGTCCACCCACGGCCGACGCCGCGTCGCCCAGAGCCTGCCTTGATAATCGGCTCGATCAAGACGGCGGATTGTGCGAGGTTCGGGCTGCGGCTCATCGGGAGACAAGACCCGGTTGGCATCGCTTTCCAGCTGTTTCAGAGCCGTATCGATTCGATCCCGCGCGGCACCGGGGAAAAAATCGATGGCTGACAGTCGCGTGAAGCTTTTGCGCAGTTTGCGTGTTTCCTTCATGACCTCCATGGCGGTTTCCGGCAAGAGCTTTGCCCGCAGGTCCGCCATCGCCGAGTCCAGCGACTCATAGTCTTCCGAGCGATCGAATAGCGGGGGGAACGCTTCGGTTTCAGGATCATTAGCGTGCAGTACATGGGCGGTCCCGCCACTATCACGGACATCCTGGGCAATTGCCTCTAGCTTTTCGGCATGATCAGAGATGGCTGGCAGTAGATAGACGCCATCACGCAGCGAAACGGCCCCCAGGGCTTTGATGGCGCGCCATGCCCGCATGCGCACGGTGGCGTTTTCAGTGGGGAGTGAAAGTATCAGCAGTATCCAGGACATGCGTAGATCTTAGTACATATATGTTATAACCTCTACACATTTTTTAAACCGAATAACCCCTGGGCAAGAGCGATTGCCTTTAAAGGCGGTGATGCACCTTTAAATACCGCATCCATCAATAAAAACAGCGCTATAGCGCAGTTGGCGTGACCGGAGCCAAGTGAGGTCCTATGACAGCCAAAGAGCAGTTCTTAACCGATCAGCAGCGGTACCAACCGTTAATATTGCCGCAACGATTCTCCGATGAGGAAATGGTTCGCGATTGGACGCTAAGCCGTCGTGATTGCGAGGTCGTCAACAAGTATCGCAAGCAATATCGCCTGGGATTTGCCATCCAACTGTGTGCCATGCGCCTCTATGGCCGGTTTCTAAACCAGCTCCATGATCTTTCGCCACGAGTGATCAGCTACCTGAGTAGTCAACTCGATCTTCCTCCTACGCTAACGGTGGAAGTGCCCGAAAGAGAAGCCACGGTGTTGGAACACCGGAACAATATCCTCAAGTACCTGGGCTTTCATCGGTTTGACGACAAAGTGGAAGCAGATCTGGACCGCTGGATTGAAGAACATGCCCAACAGGGACTGCTTCCGGATGAACTTTTTCACCGGGCAGAACGCCACCTTCTGTTGAAACGTATTGTTTTACCTGGCCCCACGACGATCGAAAGACAGATCATCCGCATATGTAACCAGGTACACGCTCAGCTTTTTGAGCAAGTGTTTGATCAGATGTCGCCGGAATTACGCGATGCCATTGACGATTTGTTGCAAGCCACCGACGGCAATCAACGAACCTACTTCAACCAACTCAAAGAGTACCCGCCGGGTGCGAAAATATCATCACTGAAACGCTATTTGGAACGCTATGACAATCTGGTGTCCACCGGCATTAATGAGTTCGAAGAAAAGGTCATTGATACCGCTTTTCTTAACTACCTGTACCGACTGACCAAGCGTTACAGCGCTAAGGACATGAAGCGCTTCAAGGACCATAAGCGCTATGCATTGATGGTTTGCTTCCTGTTGGAATCCCGCAAGATCCTGTTGGATCATCTGGTCAAAATGCATGATCAGTACATGACAGAGCTATGCCGGCAAACCAAAAACAGCCACGACAAAAAACACAAGGAGTTTCGCAAGCGCCAAAAGAAAGCCATCGATGCTGTGCTTGAAACCACGCATGTTTTGCTGGAATGGCCGGATGAACAGCCATTGTACAAGAAGGACTTGTGGCAACGCATTGACGAGAAACATCTGCTGGCATCCATTGACGACCTGCACATTTTTAAACGCCTGGAGGAACGCGGCTACTGCGATTTGTTGCTGGCCCGTTATCCCAGTTTGCGAAAATATTTTGCCGACTTTATCCGGTTACCATTTGAAGTGGCTAAAGGTTCCGGGCCGCTGATAAAAGCTATTGAGTTCGTCCGGAAATTGGATGATGGCGACCTGAAAAAGCTACCCGAGAACACACCGACAGCATTCATTCCCCGCGAACTACGCCGCAGCCTTAAAGATCAAGCCGATAACATCAATCGCAACGTTTGGGAAATGGGATTGGCTCTCGCTATGAAAGACGCCTTGCGTTCCGGCGATTTGTACTTGCCGCAGAGTAAGCAGCATGTTTCGTTCTGGGATCTCACCTTAAATGAACCCAGTTGGGATGAAACCAGACAGGCTGTCTATACCGAACTTCAACAGCCTCCACCGCACGAAGTTCGAGCCGCCATTTCAACGCAGTTCCACGAATCAGTCTCTGAAGCGAAAAAGCTGTTCGGCCTGGACAACTTCGCGGAAATTCAAAACGGCCGATTGAAACTCAAACGTGATGACAAGCTCGAGGTCCCGGATAAAGTCAACCAACTGCAAAAAGTGATCGATGCACATATGCCCAGCATACGTATCGAACAGCTTCTGATGGAAGTAGATCAAATGACACATTACAGCCGTCATTTTGTCCCTATCCAGCACCATCAATCGCGCCCCAAAGCCTTTTACAAAAGCCTGATGGCCGCCATTATTTCGCAGGCCACCAACCTGGGTGTCGTATCCATGAGCAATAGCGTTAAAGGTGTGACCGTCGATATGCTCCGGCATATCCTGCAATACTATATTCGAGAGGAAACCCTGATCAACGCCAGTGCTGAAATTGTGTATCAACACCATGAGCTGCCGTTGAGTGCGGTGCACGGAACCGGTACATTGTCCTCATCGGATGCGCAACGCTTTAAAATCCGCGCCGACAGCCTGTTGGCTTCTTACTATCCCCGCTACTACGGTTATTATGAAAAAGCCATCGGGATCTACACCCACGTTTCCGATCAATATTCAGTGTTCAGCACCAAGATTATTTCCTGTAGCCCGCGTGAAGCGCTGTATGTTTTGGACGGCCTGCTGGAGAACAACACGATTCTGAAAATCCGGGAGCACACCACCGATACACATGGCTATACCGAAATCGTCTTCGCACTCTGTCATTTGCTCGGATTCTACTTTATGCCACGCATTCGGGATCTCAAAGATCAGCAGCTTTACCGTATTGACAAAACCGTCGATTACGGCGACCTCAACCATTTACTCACCAAAACAGCCGATCTGGCCATCATTGAGGAACAGTGGGAATATATGATGCGAGTGGCGATTTCACTGAAGCAGAAAACTGCGCCAGCACACGTCATCGTCCAACGATTAACCAATAGTTCACCTTCGGATCGCCTCACCAAAGCCTTTACGAACTTGGGGCGGATTATCAAGACCGAATACATTCTGCGGTACCTGACTGACAAAGAACTCCGTCAAACCGTCCAACGGCAACTGAATAAAGGGGAATACCGACATAAACTGCCGCGCTGGATATTCTTTGCGGATCAGGGTGAATTCACCACAGGCGACTATGAAGAAATCATGAACAAGGCCAGTAGTCTCAGCTTTGTGTCCAATGCCATTCTGTACTGGAACACCATCAAGATAAGCGACATTGTGGAGCAGCTTCGGCAGCAAGGGGAGGAAATCGACGACGAGACCTTATCTCATATCTCGTTGTTGCCCTATAAGCATGTGTTACCCAACGGTACATACTTTATTGAAGATGAGGAGAAGGGATGATTCGCCGGAAACCTACGGTTTCGACGTGGTCACTGGGTTCAAAACCGTAGGTTCTCGTTCAAATGCCCCCGCGGGTCCTTCAAGTGATTTTATCAAGCTTCGTCCACAACAATTCGCCGCAAAAAAAAAGCCGGTCACATGACCGGCTTCTCAACTATTGTTTTACCCAATGTAATTTGCGCCATTCGCTCACATTCTGATTAGGAACAACCAACTTCTGGTTAGGCCAATACCCATCCCTTACTTCGAGTGAATAAGCATCAACAAAAGCCGAAAACTCAGCGTTATCTTTAAACGCATAGCCATCACCACTTGTGACCTTGTATCCACAGCCAACAGGCTCATCGTGTTCAGTGACACTCATTATCTGGAACCTGCTGTAAGCAGACCAGATCTTCTTTGCCATAGTATCCTGCACATATTGTCCCATCGGCTTTCTACTGAAAGGATGAGGAAATACCTTATAGTCTCCACGGTACAAGTAATATTCTCCATCGCCAGAGCCAATAGGCTCATCGAGAGTGGACGGAGGTACATCATTACTTTCAAACAATGACAATACTGTCTCTACATCTGTATCTTGAAAAATATCATGCGGCTCTTCAGCCTGATATTCCCATATTTTTACAGATAAAGCGTACCGTTCTGAATTACCAGCTCGGGCAAGGTTGTTTTTGAATTTCCAAAAACTACGTTCTCGCTCGATTCCGGTGTACTTGAGATTACAAGTAAGTATGTGAAATGCGGGGCCTCCACTGCAGGAGACGCTATTCTCATCACGATAGGCGTTAGCATTGAAGCAAACCAATTGCGTATCATAGTTTCGCTTTAAGCTGCCCTCAAGGACGCCTATACAACCTATGTTAGCGCCCCGTGTACAAATAACGATATCCCCTGCCATTGGGCTAATTTTCATAACATCTATCTCCTGACCTGCGATAGCATGATTGCTTCGCTTCTTTTTAGTCACTTCTATTGTATCCAAGGCTAACACTTATAATTCGAGGCAAAAAAAAAACGACCTACTGGTCGCTTTTTTCTAATTCAAAACATGCACCGGAAAGTGTTGTCTGGTCCCACCGACTGGCCTTTGTGTGAAGTAGTGCTCTTATATTTTCAAAGTGGTCAATAGAAACAATAACTTCGCCCGACTTCACTACATCAGATCGAAATGAAGAAAGAAATATACGATTGGGGTGTTTGACCTCATCCATTTCAACAACCGTTCTTACAGTGACTTCTTGTTTTGAATCTGCCAATTCCTTTTGGAAACGGCCTGCGTAATGAGATTGTTTTCTGACATCGAGCAAAGTGGGGATTAGAAGCTTAGCAGCTTCAAGTGCAGTCATCGGTTCTTCATGAAGAAGAAAGCTGTGAGAGCCATAAGTAACCTGCTCCCCCTCTACCTCCAATGTATCAGCCTCATTAAAGACATACTCTTGCGATCTGGATATCTGTTCAAAATACGCCACTCCCAAATCCGAATAGGCTGAAAGGCTCTGTTTTTCGATTTCAAGCCTTAAAGCGCCTGCCTCAGAAGTACCAACAGAAAACATAGGCTTCTGATTTACATTTTGCTTAACGGCAACATCACCAGTTTCGCATAACAAGCTTGGCACGTACTTGTATACCCCAGGCTGTATTGCACTTGCTCCGTTAGAAACCGATAGGAATAGTGCTCCCACCAATAAAGACGCCTTAAAATTTTTCATATAAATTCCTGCAGATACCACTTACGTTTAACTCTACCACGCATTCACTGCCTACTCAGCAGCTGAAATTGATATCAATATCACCCTAACCTTGAAATAAAAAAGCCTCACTAATTGAGGCTTCGATATTACATAGACTTAATGGCCTTATATTGGAGCCCTTAACTCGTTCGAAAACATTGCATTACACTGTAGCGCAACCCACTGACACGTAAATGCAGGAAAGTCATCAGGTAACGGACACGGAAAACTGCTTAAGTTTTCGTACGCAATTCTTGTTGCCTTATCCTCTATTTTCAACGAAGCTTCAGCTGCTTCTAAAGCCCCTATCAAACCAAGATCCAACAAAGACTTTATATACATAGCTTCAATTTCTAACTTACATATCTCGACCATTGCTTTATTCATAACAAACTCCATTGATGTGATAGCAATTCGCTTCACTTAACTAAAGCAAGCCCAGTATATCCCGACACACCCCAAACATTTGGGAACAAAAAAAAGGCCGCTACCGCGACCTTTTTAATTCATAATTAATAATAACTAGACCAACGCATTGGTTTGTAGATTTTTACACCCGCTACCACTTTTACAGGTTCCAAAAGTGAAGCTCTGAGATAGCTATCAATCCTCACATTTTTACCTTTGACCCTGCGAACAAATGACTCCCCGACCTCAATATCAGGTCTGGGTACAACTTCACCATCCATATCGCCGATTCGTTTTGAATCAGAGCCAATTTTCACAAGCTCAACAGACTGCTTTCCTATAAGCTTAACGACCTTCCAATATGAAATATTAGTTTGTTCGTAGCCCCATGAACTGTAAACAACATCACCGACACTAAGTTCACGCTCTAATGACATTTGTTGCTTACGACTATCTTTCGCCTGTTTATCCTTTAGTATCTTCGCCATCCAGCTCCGTACATACTGTCGCCGCACTTCAACGGAAACAAATCGTCTGTGCCATACAGCTTTTTTTCTTCTTCCCTTGAAAGCGATTGCAGCCGGCGTACCGTCAGGACACTTGTAAGTATAAACTGCGCATGAGAGCTCATCACACTCGACACACTCAAGATCATCTTTATTTTCAAGCATTCGTCTACGCGTAGCTTCTACCTGTAGGTAGGCATTGGTTTTTTTCATCATTTTCTCCTGTAATGCGATGCTCGAAAGCTCGCTTTTCTTTATTCACTTACAGTTTACTCTTTGACGCTTCCACTAACCTTCGCCCAAAAAAAAAGCCTCCTTGTTCGATAGAACAAAGAGGCTATTCCCGTAAGAAAATACCATAATGGTATGCGCTCAAAAGCGACTAGCATTTCAGGCTGCTTCAACCTAGCCCCACGGCTCAACGTCCTTTTACATATATCCATAATCTCCGTTATGAGCTTCTATATTATCACTACGATATACCGTCTACTTCACGGGAAAAATTAATACTTATCGGGAGAATTTAGTCTGCTAATGCCGAACGATAGAAATGGACAAAACCATAATTTGTACATGTACAAAGATTTCATTTGTCATAGTTATGTGAAAACCAGCAGTTGTACACTATACCCTAACAAGGCTATACTCTACTGCAAGAAATGCTCTAAAGATTGCTTCTTGCAGTATCGTAGAGCCTCGTACAAAAGAGTTATCAACAACTACTGGAGGTTCACATGAAACAATTATTCAAAATATTATCTTTTCTGTTCACGGCTGCATTCAAGCTTACTTTTGGCCTTATCGGATTCTTACTTAGCGTTGGCTTCGCAACGGAATCCCCTAGCCAAGAAGAAGATTTCGAGCCTGTTTACCGTGAAGTAAACGGCGAACTAATCGCTGTAGATAAGAGAATCTATGAATAGATTCTCTTATCACCTTACCTTTTAGCTCCGGCTGATTTCGCCTTCTTAGCATTACTATATGCTTTGCCAGCCTTAGACTTAGCTTGGCTTTGAGCAGCTGCCCCACCGCTTTGCCCAACTGAACCGGCACCTGACGCCCCCTGCCCCATCGAACCAGTAACAGATGACATAGCGCCTCCGGCTTTCATGCCTGCAGCAGTAAAGATGCCTATTAACATCGTCGGGAAAGCAAGGAAAACGGCATCTGTAACATATGTTCCAATCAACGCGCTATTCCCGTTCACTACCCCGTCAATCATATCGTCTCCAAATGTTTCAGCTATAAAGCTCTGTTGAGCAAGAATTGTTAGATCCCATAAAAAAGGACAAAAGCAGACTGCGAATAAAAAGAACATATATTCAACTGCAAATTTCATTGAATATTTCGAGACCAACATAGCTAGAGGTAACGGAGCAATTAGCACAAAAAGAAAGATGGATTTAACAATAGGAGCCGCAACTTGAATTAGGCTTGCTCCCGTAAACTTGGGGAACGCAGCAAATAGATTTCCTAAAGAACCAGCAACTCGGGTTCCGGTTGCCAACACTCCACTACCAATACCTTCAGTTTCAAAAGCGTAATCTTTCGTTTCGAGATTTTTGATTTTATTTATATCGTAAGGTTGAAAATAGGCCAGTTTAATTCTGTCATCATCACTTAAACCTAGCTGGTCATGAAATGTAACGACCTGTTCATAAACAGACTGTTCAAAGCTATTTTCAAGCTCAAAAAGCAAACGCTCTCTAAGACCTTTAGATTTTTCATTAGCAGTAAACACACCTGAAAATCCAGAGCCAACCCCATCCCACCACTCGTAGCATGTAGGATATCCTGCGCTGTTTTGCCGTTCTTCATCGAGCTCCGAGTACTCATAGTATTGGGCATTATTAGGACTACTTTGCCACCCTTCCATGGGTACTTTTGAGTACATTCCCATGGATGTATTACCGTAGTACTCGCTGTTCCTAAATGCAGCATGTCCAGGCCAACTCACATCTGTAGTGTCTGGGTCATCTATCCAAGGAATGTTGATATCTCTTCGACGCAATGCCATGGAACGGGCAGGTTGATAGCACTGATACATAAATTCTTTGATGTCCAGTAACAGATCTCCGTCATCAATCTTCTTAGAAGCGAATTCCAAATTGATTCCTACGATGTTTATGCTGCATGGGAGTCGGCTTACAGCCTCTACAGTCACACCGTTGGAAATGTTCAACGCATAATTTAATAAAGCGGGAACGCGAAGGTCATAACCGGAAACATCTACCATCGTTCCCGCGACACCAATGTCCCGCCCAGCGACTTCAACAGAGGCATCCTCTCCCGTGATAGAGCACATTCTTTCGTAACTTGCAGTATCATCGATGTTATACGGAAGCAGTGGCAAAAATGCGACAATCATTACAATTAGCATTCCATAACAACGCGTCTCCATAGAACGTAGTGAAAATGCGGTATCCGCCATATTCTTCGAAGACTTAAAACCATCGAACAATGTATCGATTATGACAATGATAAACGGCAAGTAAATTAAACCCGTATCAATAAGCACGTCAGTCAAAATATTGAGACTCAACAGCCCTACGGATACGAAATACAAATCTGCAATACTAGTGAAAGTCACGCCACACCCCCACTAGCTCGATTACTAGGATAACCGAAAAGAAAAGAGGCCATTGTTTCGCAAGCTGTTCTGCAGCTTCAGGCCTTCCTTTCCTCTCACAAACCCATCGACAGCACTCAGACCACTTCAACACCAGAAGTAATATCACTCCGGCCTTGACCACTTTAAATATCAGGCTTGCACTATCCCAAAATTCTGCAAACCTGAGCATTGAAGACTGGGGAATAAGAACTACCGATACACCGCAAACCAGAAACAAAGCGCAAATGGGAAGAAGTTTCTTTGTTAAATTCCAGATAGTATTCATCTTAATTAACTCTCTCTAAGCGGTCTTTCAGCGCTTTGACTTCACGCTCTGACCATTGATCACCTTCACCAATGCGCTTACGAGAATCATGACGGCTTAATAGAGTTTGTATCGCATCGCCCCTCGCCATTTTCTTGAGGCTCAGTTCTTCAGACAGCATCGCGACTTCGTCAGCGATAAGCTCAATCTTCTTTTCAATTATTTCTTTATTCATTGACACAGACTGAAAGTACGGATCGGCACTACCAACTAAAAGCACCCTTCTCGCTGCAAGCAACTTATCCACGACTTTCATCAACGCAACATCTTCACTGATCCTGCGTATAAACATCTCCCGTGCATTACCTTCTGCTCGCAGCGCTTCGATAACAGTTGCATCAATAAATATTTCATTACTGGACATCGCCTGAAGAACACCGCGATTAGGAATTTCTGTCGACTCAGCTAATTCCAGAAGAATCGAATATATGACCCCCGCTTCATCGGCTATATCCGAATACACACCTTCACCAGCCTCAATCTCCATCTGTTCGCAGTCTTCGCAGGTTGCATATGTGACGTTACCGATAACATCAGTTATCCACTTCGACGCCTCATCGGTGTCAGCCCAGATTTGCGCCACCCATGGCTTAATGCGGACTCCGTACTCGCTATAGACGTCATCGTCATTTCCCTGCAACGCCCCTTTAAACAATTTTCCCAGGCCATATTGAACAACATCTGTAACAGGCTCACATCTGGGTTGATCTGCCCCCCCACATTTTGATTCGCCCCCCATACTCACAACGCCCTTTTCACCTTTATTTGCATCTGCATCATCCATAACCTCAACAACATCAGTGTCTTCTTTCGTTTCACTGTCAAATGCAGAAGAGAACTCATACCAGAATGACTCGTCTGCAAGTTCGCCATAGGGGTTATCGCTATTCGAAAATCGTTCAGACATCGCCTGACATGACTGGATTTTTAAGTTAAAAAGGTCTTCTCCATCAATTATTACGCTAGAGATCATTTCATACAGACCAGGATCTTCGCGCTGTAAAATTAGCATAGGGAGTTGAGTAACAAATCCAGTTATTGAATTCACTACTTCAACTTGTAGTTTTTGAAACTGCCCCTCTACATTGTCCAATATATTTGAGACAGATAACCCTGCATCCCATCCAGAACACGAAGCGTTCAAATTCCATTTAACAGTCGGAAACTCAATTGAAAACTCGCTATCCCTTCTTCTATTGAAATATGAAACACCATTACCAATCTTATATCCTAAGGATGCTGAGTTTCTATCTACGGTACTAGTGAGTTCTGAAGAAAACTCCTGCCCCATGCAGTTTAAGGAGATGCCAAAGCCCAGTGCACATACCATCAATTTCTTTTTCACTATATTTCTCCTTTATGCCCACTCAACTTTGAACAATAAACTGTAACCACGAGGGCGTGGACAACATTTGTATCGACGCCAATAATGCCATGCATAATCACCATCTTTTGAACGACGGTCTGACCAACCATCTAAATTATTCTTTCGGATATTCCTGTCTCCAAGAATGTGGCATTTGCTTTCTTTCTCTGGGTACAGCATTTGAAACCTCCCCTCATAAGAATCCCATTCTTGAAACTTTGCTGACGGCAGGTAATAACTACCTTTTCTGCCATCCAAATCTTGCCTGAAGTGCCCAACCGAATTACCATTAATTACAATGTCAATCGCCCTAGCGGCGAATACCGCGCTAGCTCTGAAGTGGTCTTGGGATACAACTGCACCTGACCTCGGGAATATCCCACCCCAAAATGGATTCAAATCAAACGCACTACCACGCTCTCCATCTTCACGCTCTGTTACTTTTCTTACCTGAAGCCGCTGCTCCATGTTTACTAATGAATCGACAAATCCCGTATACCAAATGTACGGATTAAATGAAGAGATAAAATAAGGCTTTAAAACATCACTTCCAGGTTCGCAAGCGAGCCCTAGAGGTAGTGTATTAAGGAGATTAATTAACCCTAATGAAGCGGGTGAGCCATAGACATCGACATGGCGAGAGATTACATTGGTTGGCCTATCGACAGATGCATTTGCGCCACCATTAGAGTTCCGACCAAGCAAAGCGCTTGTAATTCTAGTAAAGAGATCTGTTCCTTCAAATGGCGAATTTCCTAAGTCATCGTATACGCTTATAACTACATCAGGAGTATAATGTTCGATGATAGTTGTTGTTTTGAAGGAGCACCCAAACAGAGAACATTTCCACCATTCACAAGCTCCCTTTACCTTCAAGTCAACACAACTATTGAAATCGACACTAAATGAATCAGCTAGTAGGTCAATACTGTTAAACTTGTCAGCAGCATACGAAGGCAAGCTACTAGCCGCCGTTAACAACCCGATGAGCACGAATTTTCCGAAGAGCCGATTCAATATCTGTATCGCCATACACAATGTATTCATTATCGCCATCCACTAAGACAACGGCTGGGACTTTGCTTAAGCCATATTGCATCGCAGGTTTTGTGTATTGATAAGCATTCTGCAGATTATCTCTCAAAGCTTGTATTTGAGGATCTGACACAATCTTATTCTTAGCCCACTTCTGAACTTGCTCTATGGAGGTAGCACTACCGTTTGGGTAAACCAGCCTTTTGTTAATTTCTGACTCGATTCTACCAACCATAGAGACATCATATTTTTCTACAGAAAAAAAAGTAGGCACATTAGAAAGTTCATGAATCCGACTATCAAACAATACAACAACTTTACGCTCTGATGCATTTGCGCTGAAAGCAAATATCAAAACACAGAAAATGTACATAGTTTTCATGTTCATAAACTAATCCGTGTAATACGCTTAATTCCATACCCAGAAACGAAGCTTTTTGCGTCTCCGCTTACGTTTATTTCAACAGAGTTAACTAGGCCGAGACTCGGCGAAGCATCTTTTGCGTATGCCACAAAAGTAAGGCCAGGGTTAACTATCGCTGTACCAAATGGCCCTCTTCCGTCCTTATCATAATAATCATCAAACCATCGTGTCAGAATGCTTGCGTATAGTGAATTCCCCCCATACACCGCATAAATATCAACCATAAGAAGATCATCTCCATCTAAATTACATTCAAATTCTGAAACATAGACGCGCTTACTATTCGGCGAAGAGCCACTATCTGACCAACAGAGCTCTGAGTGTTCTGGTGCTTCAACGCTGGCAATTGCATCAGTCACAGCCTTTTGAGAAGCGTAAAGATCACTTCTCCCGCCAGTGAAATTATCGGTAATACCATAATTCTTAACATTGCCAAGGCCCACATCAGATTTTGTAACCGTGATATCACTTGTTAGCGCTTTACCATTGATACGCCTGCTTGTGCGCACGAAAGCTGTGCTATCCAGACCATCAAGCCGATCTGAATCAACTGCCTTAGCATTTTTATCAAGCTTTGATGAGTTCAATTGATTATATGCAAGTGTGACTGCACGTTGGCTAGCATATACAGTACTGCTTCCTCCTGTGTATGAATCTGAAATGGGGTAATTCATTACACTTCCGAGTCCAACATCCCCTTTATCAAGCCGTCTTCCGTTCACCCTGAAAACACCAGTAGTATTAACATCCCCTGTCACCGTTACACCACTGGAGGTCGTTCTTAACTTACCGGCCCCATTGTAATAGAGTGTTGCTGATACATTTCCCCCAGCCGAATCAACAGTCACACCAGGATTCATTCCCCCAGAGCCATTTATCGATTCCAGCTTAATTTGAGCTCCAGAAACTCTATTTCGCAAATAGAGGTTGCCCGAGTGGTTATCAATAAAAGAATTGCCGTTATGGAAAATGCGCAGGTCGGCTGCACTACCGAACCTCGCAGAGTAGTTATCTTGCCATTCGATATGCCCAGTTACATTATCGTTTGCATCAGATCGGATGAATTGATAACCATGAATCCCATCCACCTTATCTGAATCCGACACGGACTCGCCTTTACCCAACTTTGAGCTATTCAACGCATTGTACGCATCTGTAACAGCCTTCTGTGATGCATAAAGTGTAGTGCTGCCACCTGTATAGGAATTCGTAATTGCATAGTTCTGAAGGTTTCCGAGAGCGATATCATACTTATCTAAAGTAATGTTACTGGACAACGATTTACCATTAACTGTGCGATAGGTCCGCACAAATTGAGAGCTATCTACGCCATCAAGCAAATTTGCATCCGCAGCTTTCGCATTCTTGTTAAGCTTCGACGTATTCAAGGAGTTGTATGCGTCAGTAACTGCTTTCTGAGAGGCATAGACAGTAGAACTACCGCCTGTATAACTATCACTAATTACGTAATTTTGGACATTCCCCAGGCCAACATCAGTTTTATCCAGGTTATTAATGTTTGTGATGAGCTCTTTATAAGCATTATTCAAAGCTCGTTGGGTCGCATATAGGTTAGTTGCGGTTCCTGTATGGCTGTTTGTCACACCATAATTTTGAACATTACCTAGCCCAACGTCCGCTTTAGTTAACGCTCCAATTTGCGAAACTAGGTCAAGATATGCCGAATTGACAGCCGCTTGCGTGGTATAAAGAGAGCTACTAGAACCTGTATAACTGTTTGTTACGCCGTAGTTTTGAACATTCCCAAGACCAACATCCTCTTTACTGAATGTCGTAATTTCATTCAGCAAAAAGTTGTGAGAGTCTGTGATAGCTTTCTGAGTAGCATATGTGGTGCTACTCCCCCCAAGATATGCACTAGAAGCCGTATAGTTCTGAACGTTACCAAGCCCAACGTCAGCCTTTGTCAAAGCATCAATTGTCGCATTGACGTCCGTATACGCATCAAAAACGGCTTTTTGCGAAGCATAGAGGTTAGCGCTCCCATTCGTATATGAATGAGTAATCCCGTAGTTTTCTACATTACCCAAACCAACATGTGATTTGTTGGGAAGGTTTACAGTTGAAAATACGCGAGCCCCGTTATCGTAAACACCACCAGTAGCTCTTACAGCAGAAGCAGTGACTTCATTAACACCAGTAATACTGTTACCGCCCATATTGAGGTCAGTTTCCATAGTGTTCCGAGACGCGTCACCATCGAACACTCTAGAAAGAACGGTATCAAGCACGGCTTCTTGAGACGGCAAGCCATATTGCATAGATACAACCGAACCGGCAGACGTACCATTCACATTATTTGCAATATAATTAGCGACTGTTTCATCTAGCACATCTACTGTAAGGGTGTAGTTATTCCCACCGTTCGCACCGCTAATTCTCGTGCCATATGTCGTATCATATGTCCCAAAATAAAAGCCGTCGGCTTTTAGTTCCTCTATCGCAGCAGGGAATGAATCAAGCGAATTATAGTAATGAAATGACGCAGATTTGATATCGAACAGCTTTTCGATTGTTCTGTCAGCTTCTTCATAAACCGCCTCATTACCTTCGGCAGCCATAGAGGTCGAAGATGTTTGAGCGACAGAATTTTGTACATGTACAAAAAAAGCCAGTGCAACAAAAATCGCAACGATACTTGAACTCTTCACTGAATATCCTTAATAGGTTTCTCTCATGACAAAATCCTATCAGGGATATAGCGCTTTATTTTTACGCAAAAAAATAAACGCTAGCAGTTGTCCATGCTGAATAGTGCCTGCTCTGACATCACCCTACGCTGAATGGCGCTTTGAGGGCTATTTATCGCTTGTCTGAAAACGATACTACCGTTCTCTTCGACAGCACCATGCGCTAATAGATCTGAGAATCCCGCTCGATTACCGCTTTCATAATCTGTAGAAACTTGAACAAAGGGTAAAGAACCAGGGTTTTCTATTGAAACTTGCAGATTAGGTAACAATGGGAGGGGGGTATCATGAGCCAAGAAACCAGCGTCAACCAAATCAGAAATGGATACTACACCCACCTCACAGGTGGCTTTATAGTACTTATTGGCACTAGTCGCTAAATGCTTAACGACTAGCCACCTTTCCTTTGAATGACTGGCGGCTTGTCGAGGTTGAATCTGCATTACTTTCATTGCAGTGTATGCGGAAAGTGAAGCAAGCACCGAAAACAGAATGAAAGACGATATCCAACCGCGTTGCCGGTAAATATTCATTAATTTGTAGTCAGCGTTACCGTACCAGAGGTACATGCAGCGGTTGACCACCGGTTAAATTTAGAAGCAAGTCTGCCACAAAGCTCATCGGACAGGCCGGTAGCACTAACAACCAATGTACTTACAGTACTGCCATCCAGATTCCAGTCACCGCCTTTAGGGTTAGAGCCAGTTCCATCTCCATATGCCGGTGAGATGTAATTATTAGTGCTTAGAAATTCAATATCCAAGGATGCATACCCGTCTGTCTGCCCCTGCTTAGCGTTTCTAGCAGACTCCACGATATGGTTAAACGTGTCGTAAATCATTGACTCATCCGTTTTAGTACCGGCACTCTCGCTCTTACCAGAAAAGTAGACCGTAATTGCAGCAATCCCAGCAATTGTTATAAGCCAATCTACAGTTGTCATGCCTTTTTGTTTACTTAGCCTGCGATTATTTAACATACATACCTCAAAAACTTAATCGATACTTAAAAGCGCTGCATCTATCACAGCTCCGATCCCAAAAATAGATAGACCGAGACCAACAAAAACAAAGAAAATAACGTACTTCGTTACCGTTCTACGATTTTGCATCTCGACATCTTTCTCTGATTTATAACTCATCGCCACCAATGCATTAGCAAACGCTGCGTTATCAGCATTTGTAAAAAACCGGCGAATCCTGATCATCTGAGTAGGGAGAAAAAGTTCTTTTCCAAAATAATGCTTCTTCTCTCTACCCACCTGAAGACCAGAAATAAGTATATCAATGTGATACCCCATAAAACGGGAGCTGAATTTTTTTATTATTTTTAATGCTTCAATGTCTTTAACGTCTGCTAATTTCAAGTATCCCAGCAGTCTTGCCAGCCGTATAGACCAAAATATTTTGTACAAATTGAAAGGCCAAACATTGTCAAAGATTACTCTAACAGTACCTGCTCTATCATCAGGTCGCATGTAGCTCTGAAGTTTAGCCACACCAAAGGCCATGAAACCAATAAGCAGTATCACTAAATACCAATAGCTCAAAAAGAACCAAGCAATACCTTTGGCAAGCAGGGCTTCCGGTGTATCAACCACAATTCCACTTATAGACTCCTGACGAGGTATAACAATACCTCCCATTACTACATTAATAAGAAGCCCTGCCGCAAAAAGCACTAATGGTAAAGCCAGATTGGATATCGCCTTACCTTTCAGTCGACTCTCTGTTTCAACGAGGTCTATTATTCCGAGCACGTTTGACTTATCACCGGCTACTCTTTTTGACAGTTCAAATCCCACTGCAATAGCAGGAGAAAAATATTTGCCCATTAACTGATCAAACCCCTTACCACTACCAACCGCCCTTGAAAGCTTTTTACATATCTTGACCACTACATAATCGTCACCGTAGACATCCGCATAAGCAGCCTTCGTTGAATCAAGCGCAAGCTTTAAACCATCCCCTTCCTCAAGATATGAGTTGAACATGGACATAAACTCCAGTTGATCTCTTTCGGTGAACAAAACCTTGCGGTCCCACCAAAACTTTATATCCTCTAATACCTCAAGCATTCTTATTCCACCGTCAATTCAGCGACACGTACAGGATCAATAATGCCAGCTGCCAGCAGCTCCAAGGCTTGTTCCGATGTCGATTTAAACCCTTTCTCTTTCAGATAAAGAATCCAGCCTTGCAAATCATGGTTTGCAATGAACTCGCGGTCTTTATCCGAAACATCAATACATTCAACAATTGGCTTTCTACCAATCTCTCCCACACTGTTACAGTGTTCACATCCTTGCGGGTTTTTCACATAGAGCTTACTCAGGTCACTGGGGGTATTGCTTAGCTCTTTAATAGCTGAAAGCTTCTTTTGGTAAGTGAATGGGTGCTTGTCTTTACATTCGTCCAGGGTAATTTTGCAACTAGGGCATAATGTCTTAATCAAAGTTTGATGTATCAACAATGACAATGCTTCAGGTGATGCTAGCTCTTTTGTTGATATCCCCAGGTCTACAAGTCTGTCAACAATTCCAACCGCGTTATTTGTATGGATGGAGGCTATTGCGAAAAAGCCGGTTTTGAGTACATGGAATAAGAAATCGGCAGTATCCGTATCTCGAACCTCTTGGATAAACAGGCCATCAGGGGCCATCCTCAAAATTGCCGATAGCTGCGCCTTTATTCCTAACTTCTTATCGAAACTGTTCTGAGTAATGTTGGTATATTCGGTAGGCTTAGGAATTTCTATCGGATCCTCAAATGTTTGGATACTTTTGGTTCTGGGCATATCAAGTAGAACCGCGAAATTTGTAGTAGATTTCCCTGAACCCGTTTTACCGGCAGTTAGAATACAGCCCTTAGTCTTTGACGCCTTTTTCTTGATCACATCTCGGGTAATATCCGGCAATCCCAGCTCATAAAGGCGTTTTACACCTTTTTGCAACCTCATATTTATCAGCAGCTCACCCGCTCTGGAAGTTGTCGTTTTAGTAAACCTTATTTCGAGTTTTTGACTCAGGTTCCCTCTGTTGTCATAAAGAGAGTGACTGATTTCACGTTCTTGAGGTGTAGTAACATCATCAAAAAAGCCGCTTGTTTTACCTATCCCATCTTTACCGTCATAAACGGCCTGACACATAGATTTGCCAAACGCATAGTCTTTTAGGGGAAACGTTTCGCTTATGAGCTCGCCTTCAACTTTAAACTGGGCAAATGCAGTGTTGTTCGATTCTGACAGATGAATGTATACATCTTCAGAATTTAACTCTACAGCTCGCTCCATAAGCTCTGAAAACATCTTTAACGACTCAGCAGTATCTATCTCTCTGTCCACTGATGAGAGATTATGCACCTTGTCCTGAAGATATCTCGATAATTCATCCGTTTTACAAACACGAACACGCGTAACTGCTTGTGAATTCTCATTTAATTTGCAGATTAAGCGATGCACCGAGTCTTTTCTGTTCCGGTCTGAATAATCATCGATAACAAGCGTCCCTCCCTCGAAATAAATAACGCTAATATCGAACCGTTCAGCAATTGCAGTGACATTGCTTAGTTCGGCACTAATGATTAGCTCTTCGAGTTCCTGAATATCTGAAACCATCGAATAGTACGTATGTTTAGAATCATCAAAACTTGGAATAAAACTCAGCATAGTCAGTTCCTAAATGCATAGGTTCTGTGTCATAGGCTCTGACACGCTTCCAGTTCCAACAACAACGCACTGCGTTTTATCGTTTAGGTCAGCAATAAAGAAGTCACTTACCGTTTGCCCCTCAACAACATTGGAATACTGCTTTCCGTTAACGACTAATATAACTGACGATGGTCTCTCTCCCTTTGAACCAACATAGCCCCTAAGCTCAATATTTGAATTAGAGGAAGCTCGTGTTTGCTGCGCACCAATCAATACATCTCCCTCTTCAGAGAAACGAAGCTTTCCACTTTGAACGGCCTCGGTTTGCTGCTCATACTTAGCCTTGTCAAATTTCGCCTTTGCCTCTTGCATTTCAAGCAGGGCAATATTTGCTTTTTCTCGCTTCGCATTGGCAGCGAGTCGCAACCCTTCCCAAGCAGCCGTAACATCTTCGTTCAGAGCCATGCTAATCATTTTCTCAGCGGCAATAACGGTTCTGTAATCACGTGACAGTACGAATTCCGGCTCAGCTTGTTCCTTCGGTTTGCTTTGAACATCAATTTCAGCAACATTGCTCTGTTGGACTCCACCTTTATTAGTACCGTTATCTGTCTGTACTTTTGCAGGTCCATACAACTTCATCATATCGCTCTCATCGTAATCTGTGTCGATACCTTCATCTTTGCCCATCCAAAGAACTGCGCCTATTCCCAGAGCAAGTGCTACCAATACTCCATACTTAATTGCTTCTTTCTTACTCTTTGCCATTAGTTTCTACTCCAGCAATTTCAAATTGAACAACTGCTTCCCAGGAATCATCCAATGGGTTTGTCAATTTCAATTCAAGATAGTTAAATGAATAGGGAAGCCCATAAACTAGCCCCCCCAGATTAGGAAGATCCAAAGGGTGTATTTTTGGAAATGTGATTTGAGGTATGGCCACGATTCGTGATAAATCGACCAAAAAATAGTTTAACCATATGAAATATATTGAATATCTCAACGAACTAACAGCAGACTTTGCGCTATTGATACACTGTTTGTTATATTCGTACTTTCAACTTAGAATTTTACTACCCACTTCAGTACCGACAATACGGTTAAATTATGTATGTAATTGGTCAACTTGCCAAATTGGCAAGCGTAAACGTTGAGACCGTTAGATATTATGAACGGTGCGGCTTAATTGAACAGCCCCAAAAACCCGTTAAAGGTTATCGTCGTTATCCTGAGACGACTTTGAATCGCATTCGGTTTATCAAACGTGCTCAAGAGTTAGGGTTTTCCTTGGATGAGATCGCTAACTTGCTGATGCTGGAAGAGACTTCTTGCCAAGAAGTACAAAGTATAGCAAACCACAAACTTGCCAGTGTTCGTGCAAAAATGGCTGATCTACGCCGCTTAGAAACCAGTCTTAATGATTTACTGAAACAATGTGCAAGCAACACTGAACAGGCACATTGCCCGATTATTACTTCCCTTCTCCCAGAAAACAACTAATAACAATCGCTAAACCCCTTGACTCCGTACTTGGATACGGAGTTTATACTGTTTTCTATCAGAACATTTGAAGTGGAGTAAGCCATGGCAAAAAACGATACCAGTTTACCGCTAGTTGGTGGTATTGCTGCTGCTATTGGTGCTGGGCTTTGTTGTGCTGGGCCCTTAGTCTTGTTACTACTAGGCGTTAGTGGTTCTTGGATTGGCAATCTGACCGTATTGGAGCCATACCGCCCTATTTTTATCTTGCTGGTACTGGTTTTATTTAGTTTTGCCGGTTGGAAAGTTTATCGACCTATAGAAGAGTGTGAGCCTGGAACCGCTTGTGCAATGCCACAAGTACGTAAGCGCCGGCAGATCATTTTCTGGGTAACCGCCTTCATTGCATTAATATTAGTCACTAGCAATTACTGGATTATCTGGTTTGCTTAATTATATCGTTGAGAAATAACCCTTGGAGAAGAAGATGAAAAAAATTGCACTATTATCCCTACTATCAATACTTAGCTTGGGTGCGTTTGCCAAGCAGCAAACAGTCATGCTTGAAGTTCCCACGATGACCTGCGTAACTTGTCCGATTACGGTGGAAAAAGCATTGCAACAGGTTGAGGGAGTTACCAAAGCTGAAGTGACCTTCGAAGATAAGTTAGCCGTGGTCACTTTTGATGATGAAAAAACTACGGTGGAAAAGCTGACCGAGGCCACAAAAAATGCCGGCTATCCATCTGTGGTAAAGCAATAAAGGACGAATACTAATGAAGAACCTGCTGAGTCTTTTTACCCGCATTGGCGACAAAGCCAGCTCATTAGGTGCCGTGGTGTCTGCCATGGGTTGTGCCATGTGCTTTCCGGCCATCGCCAGCTTGGGGGCAGCCATCGGGCAGGGTTCCTCAGTCAGTGGTAGTGGTTCTTTATCAATACACTCTTGCCTATATTGGCTTGGGTTAGCCTAATAGTTAACGGACTTGGCTGGATTGGTCACAAGCAGTGGCATCGTAACCTGCTTGGTATGCTAGGGCCTATTCTGTTGTTGCTATCACTTTATCCGTTCTTTCAATATGCCTGGAGCACTTATGTGACGTACTCAGCCTTGGCACTGATGGTAGCGGTATCAATCTGGGATATTTTTTCGCCAGCGAATAAACGCTGTGACAATGAAAGTTGTGTGCTTCCTGCCGACAACACTCACTCAAATCCATAAGGAGGTCTTTATGCGTAAATTCTCCATCTCTGGAATGACTTGTGAAAGATGCCCTCAGCAGATCGAAGATGCCTTGATCGTCATGCCTGGCGTCAGAAATGCCACCGTTTTTTATACGAAATCCAGTGCAGTCGTCGAAGCAGAATCTGATGTCAATGAACAGACGCTAATCAATACCATCAAAGCTCTTGGCTACACGGCTCAACCTGTCGCGTTAGATGGCTGCGATAGTGAAGATGTGACTGACAAAAAGTCGCTGCATGTCGCTATCATCGGTACTGGCTCGGCTGCTTTTGCTTGTGCTATCAAGGCAGTGGAAAATGGAGCACAAGTCACACTCGTTGAAGCTGGAGATGTGATCGGAGGTTGTTGTGTTAATGTCGGTTGTGTACCTTCGAAAATTCTGCTCCGGGCTGCCCAGCTGGCTGAACAGCAGCGTAACAATCCTTTCGACGGTCTAGAAAATCATGAACCTTCTTTGGATCGTAGCTTGTTAGCGAAACAACAAACTGCACGCGTGGAAGAGTTACGTGCCGCCAAATATCAGCATATTCTGGATACCAATCCAGCATTGTCATTGGTACAAGGTTATGCATCTTTTAAAGATACTCATACCTTAACTATTCGCAACAAAGATGGTTACGAGCAAGAGCTGGTTGCAGATCGCTTTTTGATTGCCAGCGGCAGTCAGCCATCTATTCCTCCTATTCCAGGCCTGGTTGATACCCCTTATTGGACTTCGACGGAAGCTTTATTCGAAACTGAGCTACCTGAGCACTTGTTAGTGATAGGCTCTTCAGTTGTGGCTGTCGAACTTGCTCAAGCTTATCGTCGGCTGGGTGCAGAGGTCACTATCTTGGCTCGCAGTACTTTATTGCTCCGTGAAGACCCACTGTTGGGAGAAGGCTTAACCGTAGCTTTTGAACAGGAAGGCATTCGCGTACTGGAACATACCCAAGCCAGTCAGGTGTCTTATGAAGATAATAAGTTTATCCTTGATACCGAGCAAGGAGAAATTCGTGGCGATAAATTGCTGGTCGCCACCGGCCGTGCACCTAATACCGGTAAGCTTAATCTTGCCGCTGCCGGTGTAGAAAAAGAGGCCAATGGAGCGGTCACTGTAGGTGATCAGATGCGCACATCACAGTCACATATTTACGCAGCAGGTGATTGTAGTAACATGCCGCAACTGGTTTATGTCGCGGCAGCGGCAGGCAGTCGTGCAGGGATTAACATGACAGGGGGTGAAGCTCGGTTGAATCTATCCGCGATGCCAGCCGTGATCTTTACCGAACCGCAGGTAGCAACGGTAGGGTTGTCAGAACAAGAAGCTCATGCACAGAATATTGAGACCGAAAGTCGAGTATTGCCACTGGAAAACGTGCCTCGAGCACTGGCTAACTTCGACTCTCAGGGTTTCATCAAACTGGTGGTTGAAGCTGGCTCCCAACGCCTGATCGGAGCCCAAGTATTAGCTCATGATGGCGGCGAGATTATCCAGAGCGCGGCACTGGCGATTCACAACCACATGACAGTGGATGACTTAGCGGATCAATTGTTTCCTTATTTAACTATGGTGGAAGGCCTGAAGCTTTGTGCACAAACTTTCAGTAAAGATATTAAAGAACTGTCTTGCTGTGCTGGGTAAGCTTTATCTTTCGTCAGAAAAGATATTTATGAGTCTGCTTTTGGTTTCCAGTGATACGGTACTACCAATTTACTGCATATTTCTTCGTGGAAAGTTTCTTCAGTAACTGTTTGAGAGCTAGCCTCAAGCAAGATATTTGGCCACAATAGGAGATGTGATCATCTGAATTACTGCAAAGAATGTGGCTGGTATTACTATTTCTGATGGCAACCGGGATGCAGCCACAAAAGCCGCTGCAATGCTAAATTCTTTTTTGCTGACAGTAAATAGGTATGCGATGACTTCCGGTCGGTCTGTCGTTATAAACCGTGAAGCCATTCCAATTAAGTAGCCACAAAGATTTAGACTTAAAGCTGCTCCAGCAATTACAAAAGCATACTATCCATAACCAATGATGGTTTCTGCATTGGAAGCCACTACCGCAAGTAATATTACAAGATAGAAGACTGACCCAATTCCTGCGTAAGTCGAATCATGCTTTGAAATAATCGTCGGAAAGTTGGTGCGTAAGGTTACACCGAGAATTGTAGGCACTAAAACAACTAGAGCTAACTCCAGGATGATGGAAACGAGAGGGACTTCTAGCTGTATCCCTGTCAGCCATAGAAAAAGGAGCGGAACTACGAAAGGAGAAAAGGCTGTATTGACCGCATTGAAAAAGGCGACCAGTCAAGAAGCCTGCAATTGAATCGGGCCATAGACGAGCCCCATTGCCAAAAACTGTCTTGACGGTTTGCGAAAGACTATTCGTACGGCATGTGCATCAAATGTAAGGCTGATCACAAACATCAGAATCACAAGTAAAGGGGCTATTGAGGAGTCGAGGTACTTCCCGGATTCGGGCAATATCAGGCCAACTCCAGCTACAATAATCACAAACCAAACAAGATTTGATTCAACGAAATAAATTAATCGACGCATAGGTCAAGGGTACCAGTTACAGTGCGGCCACAATATAAATTATAGCTGTACACTCCCAATTACAGAGCTTGAGAATCATCGCGACATTGCTCATTTGTCATTTCAAGCTCAATGGTCGTATGCTCTAAATTAAATTTACTCAATCGTTCTGCTATGGACTTTTTTAACTCCAGTTGCTGTTGAGTAGACAGTGCCTCTTGTAGAGCTAGATGAGCAGTAAGTACATGATGCTCTCCATCCAATGACCACAAGTGCAGGTGATGGATACTATCCACTTCTTTGAGTTCTATTAAGGTTTTATAAACTGATTTTGACAGTTCTTTGTCAGGGATTGCCTGTAAAAATAACCTTATAGTGTGCCAAAGGTTTTTAGCAACATTAATTAAAATATAGAGAGTGAAAAGAATTGATAAAGCTGGGTCAAGAATGGGCCAGTCAACAAAAAGAAGTACGATGGAAACGATTAAAACTGCAACCCAACCCAGTACATCTTCCAATAAATGCCAATTGAGTACACGCTCATTAAGAGTTTTGCCTTTACTTAATTTATAAGCCGCAAACCCATTAACTAGCACCCCAAACACGGCTAAGGCGATCATGCCCTCAACTATAGGCATTTCTGGTTGCAGGAGTTTAGGGATAGCTTCTGTCAGAACCCAGACGGAACCAATAATGAGGACTAGACCATTAATAAGTGCACCGAACAATGATAACCGGCGGTAACCATAGGTGAACTCTGAATTTGAACCTTTTTCACTAACTTTACTGAGAAACCAAGCAAATCCGATGGATAAACTGTCGCCAAGATCATGAACGGCGTCGGCCATGATGGCGGTACTATTGGTTAAGATACCTCCTATAAATTCGATAATGGTAAAGGTGACATTCAGAAAAAATGCCCAACCTATACGATTATTTGAACCATGTGAGTGCGAATGATCATGCATTTAAGATTACCTCTTGTGGAGCTCTATTCCTACCTTAGGATTTGATCTTCAATATACGAATACCGCCAACTAAAACAATTAATCCAATGATAAACCCAATGATTAAGTCTGGATATTGTGAGCCCGTCCATGCCACTAATCCTCCGGCAATAATAACGCCTGCGTTAGCGATGACATCGTTAGCAGAAAAAATCCAACTTGCTCTCATGTGAGCGCCGCCATTTCGCTTTTTGGCAATTAAGATTAAGCACCAGACATTTGCTACCAAGGCAATTAAGCCAAACACCATCATAAGGTTTGACTCAGGCTCACTCCCTTGAACCAGTCTCCTCACAACTTCTGTTAATACACCCAGAGCTAATATAATCTGTAACCATCCTGATATATGCGCTGCACGGAGTTTTTTTCGGACGCCATGCCCAACGGCGTATAGTGCCACCCCATACACTGCTGCATCGGCAAACATATCCAATGAATCAGCTATCAATCCGGTCGATTGTGCCCACCAGCCGATAACAAGTTCTGTAATAAACATCACTGCATTAATAGCTAATAGCATTTTAAGTATCCCAGCTTCCTCTGCTTCTTCATTTTGTGCCGTCAACCTTGCTTTATGGATAATCTCGCTGTCCACAGCGTTAGTTGATTCCAATCTAGCCCCAAGCCCAAGAGACGTTATCCGGTCTTCTACCATGTCCCTGAGTTCAAGGTGATGAAGCACTCTAACTATGCGTTTATGTGTATCAAACTCGAGGATTACACTTGGCTCAAGACTGTCCAGTGCCATTCGGATCATGCTTTCCTCTGATGGGCAGTCCATTTTAGGAACGTGGTATTCGCTTACATGTGCCCCTTCAAATAACTTGTCGTCGTTAGTAATATCTTGTGTTTCATCTGTAGCATCTGCTTTGCAGTCACGGTTACATTTCTGGCTCATAGGTATACCTTGCATTTTTTGATATTGGCTTTCCCCCTCCCCGATCACTATAGTCTAAAGCGGAGAGTCCTCGATACGAAAATGGGCGAGCTTTCAGCATTAATGGGGTGTTGGTTCAAACCATCTTGCTATTATAAAGTATTGCCGACTCCAAAATAGAGCCGGCAGATTGCTAGTTAGTGTTTCTCCTTCAACTTACCTTTTGAAAACCAGGCAAACAGAACGGGCAACACAAACAGTGTTAAAAATGTGGCTGTTATCAGCCCGCCTACGATAACACTGGCAAGCGGTTTTTGTATCTCTGCGCCAACGCCATTTGATAGCAACATCGGTATTAAACCTAACGCAGATGTCACTGCTGTCATCAATACCGGTCTAAGCCTGGATACGGCACCATCAAAAGCGGCTTCACTGACAGGTAGGCCATCCTTGATACGCTGATTGATACTTTCAACCATCACTACACCGTTAAGTACCGCGACGCCAAACAGGGTAATAAATCCGACCGAGCTGGGCACTGATAAATACTGCCCTGACAGCCAGAGTGAGAACACCCCACCAATAACGGCTAGAGGTACATTTACCAGGATCAGCATAGCCTGACCAACCGAAGCAAAGGCAAAGTAAAGCAACAAGGCAATAAGCGCCAGCGATAATGGCACGACCAGCGACAGACGCTTTTGTGCTCGCTGTTGATTTTCGAATTGTCCACCTATATCCACGGAGTAACCCGTTGGCAAATCAACTTGTTCAGCAATCGCTGCGCGAATATCTGCTACCACACTGCCCATATCACGCCCTTGCACATTGGCCTGAACGACTACTCTGCGCTGAACATCATCGCGGCGAACCTGCGGCGGGCCGGAAGCAATATTTACAGAGGCTACATCACCAAGGCGAACCCAGGCTCCTGAAGGTGCCTGCAAACGAAGGTCAGCAATAGTTTCGCGATCTTGGCGAAAACGTTCATCCAACCGAACATAGATATCATAACGTTCGTTACCATTGATGATTTGTCCAGCGCTGGCACCGCCAAGCCCATTTCGAACCACTTCCATGACATCCGCTACGTCGAGTCCATAACGAGACAATGCGCGGCGATTGGGCTTTACGACCAATTGAGCTTCACCGACAATTTGCTCCATGGCAACATCACGCGTACCGTCGATCTTTTTGACCACTGCCTCAATTGCCTGCCCTTTTTCAGCCAGCACATCAAGATCTTTACCAAAGAGTTTTATCGCTAGTTGCGCTTTAACCCCCGATAACAGCTCATCCACACGGGTGGCAATTGGTTGTGAAAAATTGAACAGCAATCCGGGATGTTGTTCCAGCTTTTGCTCCATCAGGGATTGAAGTTCATAACGATTATCGGCGCTGGTCCATTCTGGCACTGGCTTAAGACCAATATAGATCTCAATGTTATTCACTGGCTCTGGATCACCGCCAATTTCGGCACGTCCAATGCGTGATAACGCATAGGTGACTTCCGGGAATTCCATCAGCATTGCTTCGAGTTTTGGAGCGACTTCAAGCGCAGTATCCAGGCTGGAGGACGGAGCGAGAGTTACCCGGAGGTTGACCGTTCCTTCTTCGAGTTCAGGCACAAACTCGGTACCCAGACGCGGTATTACTAAAGCTGCCGCAACCACGAGCGTTACAGCAATACCAACGACGACCTTACTGTGGCTCATAGCCCACGACAAACCCTTGCGGTAGAGTTTATCAAGTGGTTTCAAGACGAAACTCTCCCGCGGGCGTATCCCTTTGCGAAACAGGTAGGTGGCTAATGCTGGGACTATGATTAAAGCTACAACCAGCGCGGACAGCATAGACAGCATGATACTGATAGCCATCGGCTGGAACAGTTTGGCTTCGACCCCTTCGAAACTGAATAGCGGCATGAAGACAACTAAAATAATTGCTGTCGCAAAAAATATAGGTCTTGCTACCTCTCTGCCAGCTTCTTGCAAGCGTAAAGCAATCCCATGGCTTTCATGAGCTGCATCAACAGGATCTGGATCATCCTGAACCATTGTCTGTCTATCTTTGTCATGGGTGGCATCGGGATGGGTCAAATGTTTGAACATGTTTTCGACCATCACTACAGAGCCATCCACGAGCATGCCAATGGCCACGGCAATACCGCCTAGAGACATTAAGTTTGCCGAAAGACCAAACCACGCCATCACCATCAAAGCAATACCGATGGAAATTGGAATTGAGATCAGTACCAGTAAGGTAGCACGCAAATTCATTAGGAACAGCGCCAAAATGACCACAATGAAGACAAACGCCAGTAACAGAGCATTGACAACGGTATCAACCGCTTGCGTCACCAGATCGGCCTGATCATAGTAAGCCTCGAACTTAACTCCTTCCGGTAACGCCTGATTAATACGCTCGATACGGGCATTAACCCCATCAATGGTGCTTTTGGTATTGGCGCCTAAACGTTTTAATACAATGCCTGAGACGACTTCGCCTAGTGTCTCAACTTTCCCATCCGAAGTTCGGCGTGTCATGGTCACTGCGCCCTGGCGGATTTCGCTACCCAGATTCACTTTGGCTACATCCGATACGGTGATAGTGGTGCCATCCACCGTTTTCAGGGGAACTTGACGGATCTGCTCCAGCCCTTGCTTGCCATGATCGAGCCAGCCGGTACCTCGGATCACCAATTGCTCCTGACCACGGTTCATATACCAGCCGCCAACATTGGTGTTGTTACGCTCCAGAGCCGCCATGATATCGTCCTGGGTCAGATCGTAAGATAACAGCTTTGACGGATTCAGATCGACCTGATACTGACGCACCTCACCGCCGAAAGACAGCACATCAGTCACGCCTTCGGCCGGGATAAGCAACAACTTGACCACCCAGTCATTTAAGCTGCGTAGCTCCATGGCATCGAAACCCGAACCGGGTTCGGCAACCAGTAAATACTGATAGACTTGCCCCAGCCCAGAAGTGTTTGGCCCCATTTCGGGTGTACCAACGCCCTCTGGAATCAGCTCTTTGGCAGCCTGAAGTCGCTCGAATACCAGTTGCCGGGCAAAGTAAATATCAGTGCCTTCCTTAAACACAACAGTAACGCCAGACAAGCCAGTCTTTGAAATAGACCTTACTTCTTCTACATCAGGCAGAGCGTACATGACAGCTTCAATCGGATAGGTTATCAGCTGCTCGACTTCCTCAGCAGCCAAGCCAGGAGCTTCAGTATTGACCGAGACCTGAACGTTGGTAACATCCGGAAATGCATCAAGATTCAGCCTTGGAATAATAAAAAAGGCGCTGACCGTTAGTGTAATGAGCGCAATCGCCACCAGCAAACGGTTAGTGACCGCCCAATCGACAATTCGATTAAACATAGAGTCTCCTTAATGCTTAGTGGTTATGCGGATCAAAACCGCCTTTGGCGATTTGTGAAGCAACAAAAAAGGCACCGTCGGTAACAATACGTGTTCCGGGAACAATGCCGTTAATTTCACGCAACGAACCTAGTGCTCGCTTTAGTTCAACTTCTTGAGAGCGAAACTGCCCTGGACTCTCTTCTACAAAAATTGCCCAGTCTCCATCGGGATTTCGCATCAGTGCTGACTCTGGCACAGCCAATACCGGCTCTTCTGTACGAAAACGGAAGAAGACCTCTGCAAACTGTCCCGGATGCAGCCTATGCTCCAGGTTGTCCACCAATAAGCGCACTGTTCGGGTTCGTGTAACGGGGTTTATGGTATGTGCTTCTTGGGATACCTTGCCTTGAATTCGGATATCACCAGCCACAATGTCAGCCAATGTACCGAGCGGAAGTGATATAGACTGATCTGCTGGAAGGTGTGCTTCGACCCAGAGCTGCTTCTCATTGGCCAGCTTGATCAGAGGAGAACCAGCTTCGACGCGCTGCCCCTGCTCGAAGTCGTCAGATAACACAGAACCATCGGTTTCGGCACGTAGGGTATATTCGCCCAATGCCTTAATATCTTGCGATGCCAGAGACTGCAAATCTGACTCAGCTAACCCATAGGCCTGCAACGTTGCCCGAGCAGCCTCCCAGCTGGTTTTGGCCTGGATATAACGCTGCTCTCCAACGGTTTTGCGACCGAGCTTGCGGACTCTTTCCCATTCAGGCCAAGCGGTGCGATAGTCTGCCTGGGCCTGCGCCACATCCTCACTGAACAGGGTTACCAGTGGCTGACCTTGTTCGACATGAGCGCCCAATGCTACGTGACGACGTAATACAACGGAAGCTACTCGCGGTGACACTATGTAGCTAGTGTATCCATTAGAAAGAACTTCCCCTGGTGCGTAGAACTCATAATCAACGCGCTCGGCAGTGAGAGGAGCAACCTGGATATCAGCAATCGTCATTTGAGTAGCATTTAGTGCCGTAGTGGCAGAAGCTTCTTCTTGATGCCCATGTCCATCTTCTTCAGTATTACTTTCGCTGTGTCCCGCATCATCATGACTTTCATTGTGGGAACTATCGCTAGACCCATGTTTTGTATCACCATGACGCTCATGTTCATCCGTGGCATTTGATGGGTGCTCCTTGTGAGACGCATCATCCTTATGCTCAATAACCTCTTGAGCAGGCTTGCTCTTATCATGTTCGTGCGCCTCACCACTCATCGTTTCTGCAAGCCCTATGCTTGGTGCAGTCATTGCGGCGCTTAGCATCGCTATCAATAATCTATTCATGTTCATTATCCTATCTTTAATTCAGTGGCTTAGTCGCAGTTGGTGCAACAGCTCTGAGCTGGCCGGAGTGCAGCAACACTTCGGTTAACGCAAGTTGTGTGTGCTTTTCGAGTGAGATTCCTGCCAGCAGGCTCTCCGAACGCTGGTTGAGAGCGAGCAGGTAGTCAGTTGTTGATAGGTCGCCGCTTCGCCACTGGCGTTCCAACAAGTCAGCACTATTTTCAACTCTGCCACGAGCTAGCTCGAGCCAGCGTCGGTATTGCTCGTCATAACGTTTCCAGGCAGCTTGTGCAGCCTGCCAGTCAAACCGTAGATTGCGATAAACGGCCAAGAATCGGGCCTCTGCTTCTAGTGCTGCACGATTAGCCACACGAGTTTCGGCACTGTAGTCATTACGTACATTCAAAGGAATCGAGAAGGTCAGGCCGACAGTATTTTCTCCACCGTCGCGACCAGCATTGACTCCAAAGGTCGGCTCTGCTTTGGCTGCGCGGCGGGTTGCTACGGCCTCTTCCTTGATGGACTTCCAGCGAGCCTGAGCGCTGGCAACATAGGGATGTTGTAACAACTCCTGGTCAGTAATGGACACTGGCTCCGAAGGCCAGAAATCTTCGGGAATGCCTCCTTTTTCAGGAGTCCACTGTGGCAAAAGTTCGCGCACTCTGCTTTCTGCTTTTTGCAAAGCGACTTCAAGCTCAGCGACCTGTGCCAGCTGTTTTGATAAAGATAGAAAGGTGAGTTCAGCATCAATAGTGCCTATATCCCCTGCTTTTTGGCGCTTTTCAGCCACTTGCAATAATGCATTAAGCTGCTCTTTTTGTGCCTGAGCAATAATGGCGGCTTCATTACTGGCACGCCACTCAACCAATGCTGATAGAGCCTCAGCAGTCTTACTCATAACCTGTTGCTGATACTGGGCTTTGGCTGCTTGTCGGATAAAAGCCGCTTGCTGCTGTTTAGCACCTCGTCTATCCCACCAGTCAACCGTTTGAGAAACACCTACACGGTAGTTATTTTCTTCACCAACCTGTTCCAGCTCAGAAGATAACTCCGGGTTGTAAAGTGGCTGTTCCGCTGCGTCCGCAGTAGCTTCCGAGCCTTGCAGTTGCTCGCGGGCCGCGATGATGTCTGGGTGCTGCTTTATCTGTGATGCCAGCCAGCGCTCCCAATCAACGGGTTGCGCTTGCGCCGAAGCCGACAGCAAATAAATAACGGCACACATCGCATAAGAAACGGATAGTTTCTTCATGAAATTTCCTCACAATTAAAATCAAAGTACATCAGGTACAGCTGGGTTGGCATTTGCACAACGCTATACCTCAGAATAAAAGTTTATTTGTACTGTATTTAACTGATCGGAGGGGGATTATCAGGGAAGGCTATATGGGAACGGTAATGGGAAGGGTTGCCTAAAATAGCACCCTTTTGATAAAGAGAAGCAGAGATATCTTGGCGACCCAGAAAGAAAGGGTGTGATGAGCCATGACAGTGACAACAATGGTGGCAATCAAGCTGGTAGCTTTTGCTCTTTTCTGATTCTAACCAACGCTTGTCATCATCTGGTATTGGAGAAGAGTGAGCTTTTTGATGCTCGTGATCAAAAGTAAGATGCTCAGAACCGGATTGATGAAACTGATGAACGTCCGCCACAGCAACTACCGATTGCAGGGCAATCAATATGGCTAGAGCGAAAGTTAAAAGTTGACGGTTCACGGTAAAAAAGAGTCTCTACTCGTTCTCATAAATGCAGGGCAGTAGACTAGCAGATTATCAGTTAGTTCACAAAAGATAAGTGGATACTAACCAACTATTACACAGCTTTGTGCTTAAAGGCTAGCTTTTAGACTTGGCTACTTCCTGTTTTTTTGCGAGTTTCTCGGGCGATTTCAATTCCTCAACCTCATGCTCTAGCTGAACAACGGAAGTGTTTAGCTCATTGTTTTCTTTGGTTATAGCATCAAGTTGCGCTAGTAGCTCCTCTCTGTCAGTACTGGCTGACTGCACCTGTTCAGTTAACGCTTTTAATGAGTTTTGAAGTTCGCGCTGTGACTTGGCCAACAACCGCTTTTCGGTGATTAGCTCAGCGTTCTGACGGTTCAACTGCGTGAGTTCTGACTGTTGAGAGGCAATGGTTTGCCCCAGCTTTCGCTGCTCTGCTCGCAATCCCGACACTTCTTCAGCGTGCTTGCGCTCTTGTTGATCACGCTGTTCTTTAGCGGATTCGCGGAAGTGGCTCAAGTTGTCATAACTGTGTTGCAGACTCTTCTCCAGATCGATAATTCGTTCATCTTTTTGTCCACAAACAGCTGTAAGTTCTTTCAAGTCACTTTGAATACCTTGCAACTCAGTGTTCAGTTGCTCACTCTCACGGCTGGCAGTATTGAGCTTCGCCTGTAGTGAGTGAATGTTATCACTTAGAGCTTTATTTTGCTCTGTGGCTTGGCTTAACGACTCCTCAAGTCCTGACTTTTCTTGATTCCAAGACTTACGCTCTTTATCAAAGGCTTGCTCCATGTCTTCAATGGTTTTATTCGCTTCAGCGTTGAGCCTGGCAGCAAGCTGGCTTACCAGGTGCCCAATGGCGTCGGAGACTTTGACCTCGGTGAGTGTACCGTTAGTACGGGTCTTTTTAATGTCTTTGAGGTATTTTGAGATGGTGGTTTTGGAGCCAGTGTTACCCAGCTCAGCTCGTATTGCATCAATTGATGGGTTATTTACACCCTGTGAAGTCAATGATTTATATGCTTTTTCAACGTCAAATTGAGAGATGCCTGTGCGCGCCATTTTTTAAGTCTCTGATTATTTTGTAATGTAATACATAATATGTATATACATATTATTACTGTGTCATCTACGTGTCTATAGCTTTCGAAAATTCATTTTAGATAATAGTAGATTATCTATTGTGATAGACATTTTTGGACGATATGATGAGATAAAGTCGTACATAACACGCATATATGCCCGATTCTAAAAATATTGATTTAGTGAGTTTTTACGTCAACGCAGCCACTCGCGAAAATACGGTACGCAGTTACCGTACCGCCATTGAACACTATGAGCGTCACTGGGGGGGACTCTTACCTGCCACTCCAACTGCGATTGCACAGTATCTCAGTCACTACGCTGATAAGCTGACTTCAAGCACCTTAGCACACCGGTTGGCCGTACTTGCAAAATGGCATCATGAATACGGTTTTCCAGATCCTACGAAAGCACCATTAGTAAAAAAAGTAATGAAAGGTATCCGAGCAACGCATGCATACCAAACCAAGCAGGCTCGGCCTCTCCAATTAGAAGAATTGAAAATCATTATTCAGTGGCTTGAGGAGTCGATAAAGGAGTCAAAGGATTATAGGAAAGGCTTGAGACTCATTCGAAATAAAGCCATTCTGCTACTCGGGTTCTGGCGTGCTTTTCGAGCAGATGAGCTCACTAATATCCATGTTGAGTACGTGACCATGATCCCCAACAAGGGAATGTCACTGTATTTTCCTACTACGAAAGGCGATAGGGATAATAAAGGGGTGACCTATAAAGTTCCAGCTTTGCAAAAACTCTGCCCTGTCACTGCTTATCAGGACTGGGTTACGGCCGCTGAATTAAGCAAAGGACCGCTATTTGTAGGGATCGACCGCTGGGGACATTTTAATCATAAGAGCATGACATCCAATACAATCATTAATATTGTTCGAGAGTGTGCAAGTGGTGCTGGACTATTACACCCTGATGCCTTTAGTAGTCATTCGTTACGACGGGGGTTCGCATCCTGGGCCGACAGTAATGGCTGGAGCCTTAAAGAGCTTATGGAATATGTAGGTTGGAAAGATCCAAAAACGGCGCTTCGTTACATTGGTTCATCGCATAAGATTCAGCAACACTTTATTGAACAGCTAAAATAATGCAGTACAGTGACTGGGCCACTTCATCATGAGTTTTAAGCATGAATTCAGTATAGATTGAACTTGGACACTAAACGTCTTGCGCAAGTTTAATAAACTTCTCAGCACTAAAATTACTTTAGATAAACTGCAAGGTGATTGTGGCTGAGCTAAACAGTCGAACATTTTGTAATGTAACCAAATAATCAGACCTCCTAGCTGGCCTCGAGATCCGTCGCTGGTATTTATATCTCTATGACAACAATCAATGAAACCGCTTACCCGCGCATTAAACCTAACATGAGTCAGTCTGAATTACAGTCTGTATATACACCCACCCCCGAGGATATTGCCTATGTTCGCCAGCAGCGCCGGCGCAAATTGGATCAGCTTGCCCTGTTAGTCCATATTAAATTAACTCAGCGTTTGGGGTATTTTCTCAAGTCTCCTGACATCCCTAACAAGATTATTAGTCATATTTCTGAGCAGATGAAAATGAGGAGCGCTCCGAGAAAGTACTTATCACGGTTCGATAGAGGTGGAAGTCGAACCCGGTTAAAGGCTTTAGTGAGAAGGTATCTAGACATTAAGCTAATTGAAAGCAATGATAAAACAACATTATTGCTTCATAAGCTGTCATCCGAAGCATCTGAGAAAAAGCATGAAATCGCTGATATTATCAATATAGTCATTGAAGGGTTGGTTAAACAGCGCTATGAATTACCCGGCTTCTCAACTCTGGTAAAATACGCTAAATCAGCTAAAAAGCAAGTCAACGATGCCTATTTCAAGCAAACGCATAGAAAGCTGAATCATGAGCTGACAGCTGAGTTGGATAGAATGCTTAATAGCTCTGGAAGTAAAACACGCTGGGACTCGATTAAACGAGAAGTTAAAAAACCCACGAATAAAGAAGTCAAAAGCTACCTTCAACATTTACAATGGTTACAAGGCCTAGTCGAACGCTTACCAAATATGGAGTTCCTACCGTTAACGAAGAAACATCATTTCACTTTAGAGGCTCGTTCATTGGATGCTTTTCACTTAAAAGAAATGAAGCAGGCCAAACGTTACACACTGATGGTGTTGATGATCCAATCAAAATTAAGTCAATCCTTAGACGACGTGGCGGGTATCTTTAAACGAAAATTGAATAAGTTGCACCAATCTGCGGAGACCCGACTGATGGAATACCATCAGGAGCATACACAGCGAACGGAAAAACTTATCAGCCAGTTTCGTAATGTCTTAAAAACTTATGGTGATAATGAAGCTGGCGTACCGCCATCACTGTCGGATATTCGAAACGCCATGAGCGAAGAGCCAGCGATACTATTAGCTGAGTGTGAAGAGCACTTAGCCTATGCTGGAAATAATTATTATCCCTTTATGCTTAAATTGTATAAACCGCAACGTGCCCAGCTTCTGAACTGTTTGGAGCTTTTAGAGTTAGGGTCATCATCTGAAGATAGCTCGATTCTACTGGCGCTAGAAACCATTCTGGAGTATCGAAATACCCACAAGCAGGAACTGGGTCACTATGAGGAGTTTGTCGCGCAGCCCTGGGTGAACGATAAATGGAAGAAGCTGATATTCAACGCAGACACGAAAACGGTCAACCGTAAATACTTTGAGTTGTGTGTTCTGTCTCGGATCAAGAATGAACTCAGCTCAGGTGATTTATTCATTCGTTACAGCCTGGAACATTCAGATTATCGCAAAGAACTAATCAGTTGGGATGAATACGAGCAAGGTTTATCTGAATATACTGACATGCTAGGTTTTTCAAAGGATAGCAAAACCTTTGCAACTGAATTAAAGAAAACTCTCAGCGAATTATCAACTCAGGTGGACGAGCAATTTCAATCCAATGAGTTTCTTGATTTCAATAATGATCAGCTTGTGATTAGAAGACATCAGAATATCCCTGAGCCCCAACAACTCAAGAAGCTTGATGAAGCCTTACGGGACTCTCTTGAGGAAAAGAGCATTGTCGATATTCTGGTAGAATCCGAGCAATGGCTGGACGCCCACAAATTGTTTAAGCCTGTATCTGGATTTGAAAGCAAACTTGATAATCCTCGTAAACGCTTTATATCGACCCTTTTTTGTTATGGCTGCAATCTTGGGCCAACTCAAACAGCTCGCTCAATCAAGACCTTAAGCCGTAAGCAAGTTGCTTGGCTGAATTTAAAGTATGTCACTGAAGAGAAACTTGAAAAAGCTATTGTAAAAACCGTGAATGCTTATAACAAGTTTGAGCTGCCATCCTTCTGGGGATCAGGTAAATCAGCATCAGCTGATGGTACCAAGTGGAACGTGTACGAACAGAACCTATTATCAGAGTATCATATCCGTTATGGGGGGTATGGCGGTATAGGTTATTATCACGTCTCGGACACTTACATAGCTTTATTCAGCCACTTCATTCCGTGTGGCGTTTATGAAGCTATCTACATCCTTGATGGCCTCATTAAGAATGAATCGGACATACAGCCGGATGTGATCCATGGAGACACTCAAGCTCAAAGCACAACCGTTTTTGGCCTGGCTCATTTGCTAGGTATTGACTTGATGCCCCGAATACGAAACATCAAGAAGCTGGTATTTTACAAAGCTGACGGTCGAACCAAGTACAAGCATATAAACCGTTTGTTCCGAGGTAATATCAATTGGTCATTGATTGAACGACACCTGCCCGATATGTTACGTGTGGCACTGTCTATTCAGGCAGGAAAAATATCACCGTCTACAATTTTAAAACGTTTGGGAACTTACAGCCGTAAAAACCGACTGTATTTTGCCTTTCGTGAGTTGGGTAGAGCGATACGAACTATATTCTTACTGAAGTACATTAGCGATGTGGAGCTCAGGCGCACCATTCATTCTGCTACCAATAAAAGTGAAGAGTTCAATAACTTCACCAAGTGGTTGTTCTTTGGGGGTGACGGTATTATTGCGGAAAATGTGCGACATGAACAGCGGAAGGTCATTAAGTATAATCAGCTTGTGGCTAATCTGGTTATTTTGCATAACGTTCAATCCATGACAGAAGTTCTGTCGCAATTGAAACAACGTCAAATGCCAATTTCAGAAGAGGTGTTGAAGTTTCTTTCGCCATATCGAACTGAGCATATTAATCGCTTCGGCGATTACCATCTCGATTTAAGTAAAAAGCGAAAGCCCCTAAACTACAAACTTGACATCATAAAAAGCCAAAGCCCGCAGTAATACGGTTGGACGAGATTTTACATTTTGTTGTATACAGCGTCGGTAAATATATTAAATGGAAAACTTCAAATAGACTTATCTGATAACTTCGCAAAGCAAAATCAACAGTTTGACTTGAATTTTTCTTTTAATTCAAGTGGTTAATTATTTTATTGGTCGATTTGTTACGAATCGTGGCCGTACCTCA
>CEWF01050304.1_pt1 | contig 39951 bp, 52 predicted proteins | sample 531331 | NCBI WGS metagenome assembly CEWF01 (sample SAMEA2622676, study PRJEB7988) | marine metagenome | biome: marine biome (ENVO:00000447); feature: mesopelagic zone (ENVO:00000213); material: "saline water (ENVO:00002010), including plankton (ENVO:xxxxxxxx)" | depth 600 m | reverse complement strand
GAGTACATTTTCAACGGTTGAAAATAGACCCCACCGTCTTGGCATTTGAATTTTCAATGGTTGAAATTGGGAGTTATGAAGGAAGGAAACCGTTGAAGTCATAAGGGTGGTTTCAACGGTTTAAAATTTACTTGTATTTATTTAAAATTTCATTGATTGTCTGCAGGTCTTCATCTTCTAGATGCTTTGCAGAAAATGACACCACCTGACCTGTTTTATTTGTCTTTACTTTTGCTACCTTACCGTACTCACCAGGCTGGAAAAATTGCTGAGGTAATGGAACGTCATCTTTAGCATCATTATCGTCTAGATAGCTTAGGATTACTTTTTCATAATGGACAGCGACTTCATCCGTGGAAAGGTTTTCCAAATCAATTTCTGCTTCAGATATTTTTCCCTTAAGCTCCTCAATTGCAAAACTATCTATTTCAAGAAATGCCTTTTTAATTAACAGTTTTCGTATGAATTTTTGTCTTACAGCTGATAGGGAAGGGAACAAACCAAAGAATTCAGGTCTAAATTTTTCTAGTGATAGCATTTCGTTCATAGTACCTAAAGATACGTTAAATTCTTTACTCAATTCAGTCTGAGTAATAGATGTGCCATTTTCTAGTAAATTTTTTCTGTATTCGATTGCTTTGAGAGCTTTATCAGTGAACGAAGGGGCATCATAAATATCAAGCGTCTTAGCAAAAAATTTCTTTTCTTCCATAGAAAGATTTTTAAAAACTAAAGCTAAAAGCACTTTTCCATGATTAACGACGGCGTAGCGCCTTCTTAATCCACTTAGTATGACCTTCTTATCATTTTCCTCAAAGACATAAATCGGTGTGCTGTTTCTACCTGTTTTTTGTATTGTGGGTAAAATATCTCGAATCGCAAAATCAGTAAGATTTGCAGCGCTCCTTTGATTTAATTCAAACTCTACAAAAGTTTTAGCCTCGTTAGGACTGAATTCAACAATTTTGTAAAAAATCTTATCACCAGTAATTGGTGATGTTGTCCAAAATTCTTGCCCAATTTCATCTTTTTTTACTGGTTTATTAAATGCTTGCCCCAATCCACGGGGCTTTTGAACTTGATATCCTGACATTTTATCTTCCATTGTGTTGCTTAAGGATAGAAATTAACTCTCTTGATACTGAATTAACACAAGCTTTTGCATTTGATAACTGTGAAGGAATTGCCAATTTTTCTTTAGGCCTCATGTCAATTACAGTTCTAAATTGCTGTGCTGCCACCTCAAATGCTGAACTTCTCTCTATGGTCTTTATAAACATATTTGACGCGTCCATCACATTTTGAATCTTTGCGACCATTTTTGCATCACGATTGTGCTCATGCTCTACATTATTTAAAAGTACCTTATACCATTCTAGGTTTTCTCCTTTACTTGGAAGGCTATCAATAATGTCGGGTATCTGGTCAAAAAATAATGTGGTTGCACTCCAATCAAGCTTTCTTGGTGTAACAGGAATTATCAATCCTGTTGATGCTTCAAGCGCATTCTCTACAAGGGCTTCAAGAGAGGGCGGGCAATCTATCAAGATTATGTCGTAATCTTCAATTAGATGATCAATCACTTTAGTTTTTAGTAGCTGCTGAGCTGTATCCGGGCCATCAAAACTATAGTTGTATACAAATCTATTAAATCGAGTATCTGTTGGAAAAGCAGGTAATATGTCTAGGTTATCATATTGGGTTGGCTGACAAGACATCTTAACTATTGCAGAATGCCCGTATTCTTCAACATACTCATGATAATCATTAAATCGACCATCGGTTTCAAATTCTGCCAGCATGAGATCAACTGCTGTGAGCATATCTCGTGTCTTTTCCATATCTGGTTGTGCATGGTTACGACAAGAACCTTGAGGGTCTAAATCAATGACTAAAACCCTTTTGGATTCAATGATTCCCATCGATAGGGCGCTAGCTAGATTTACTGTCACAGTTGATTTGCCAGTCCCACCCTTAAGGTTTGAGACCATGATTACATGCTTAGACCCGACTGTATCTGCCCAACGTTCTACATTTAAGTAATCTGCAATGACATTGCAGTGAGTATGGTTAAACAAATACCCATTACTCTTTCGAATGACATCATCAAGTTTTCCATTTGCCTGCAATTTATCAATAACTGCATCAAGTGTTGGCCGACTTACGCTCAATATTTTTGATAGTTCAGATTTTGATAAAGAAAGATTTTCTCTAATGATATGTACATCACCGTTGAGTTGCTCTTCCATAACATCTCGAACTGTTCGTTTGTTCGATGTTGTTAGCTTTTGTCGTAGTTCTTTAAGTGAATTTAAAATCATGAATAGTCTCCTTATGACCTCTTTACACTATCAGACTACTTTTACAGATACAATGCTATTTTACATTATTTGTGTAAAATGTGGGTATGTGTGCAAACTTGTTTGTGCACATATCCACATGGCCTTATAAATGTACTTATTAAGTATTTATGTGATCTTATAAGATCTTATCGATCTTATAAGATCTTATAAGCAAGTTAAAAAGTCCCTTAAAGCCACGTGTTTTAAGGAGTCTAGGTTTTTTATATGTATAAATTTCTAAGTAGATCTTGAAAATTTCTAAGTTAAAGCGAGAAAAAAATAAGTTTTATTATGAAAAAAATAAGTGGAACCGTAGAAAGAAATAAGCGAACCATATAAAAATATAAGTGAACCATATAAAGTTTTAAGTTTTTTTCTTCATTTAACTTATTCTTTTATATGGCTACTTTCCAACCACATGTGTTTAAGTCTATATATATCAGTAATATACGTAGCCTTATTGAAAACCATATAAATTTTTAAGTACGATAACCATAAAAAACTTATTTTTTTATATGGTTTTACAAGCAAAGAAACCTATTTGATAATGACTAATTATTTATTTAAAACAAATACTTAAGATTTATTTTAAATGATTTATTATTTTCTTTTCGAACTGTAAAAATACTTAAATGTTTATATGGTTAAATCGATTTTTTTATATATTTCAGTTATTTACGATTATCTATATACTCTTTTTTTTAATATCAAAAAAATTTATCTCATTTTTTTACATGTTTTTAACCGCATGGTTATTTATACAGCTTTTTTCTTAATCCAAAATAATCTGTCTAAACATCAGCAGCTTACTAAACATTTTGACAGTTATGCATATCTACTACACAATAAGTAAAACTAATTACAATATGTAAATTTCGGATCGCTTTTATAACTATTGATCTCAGTAAGATTTTCTCTATGATGCGATCTGAAGTTGAGGAAATACACAATGAATGATGATCAGAGAGTGATTGCAGTAAACAGTTCAGACATGAGACAAACTTTCAGGCAGTCCCATGATTTTATATTCCAATCTCAGAACTACACGTCAACAGAAGAAGTTATCATCTCACTTCTCTGTAGTAGAGAAAACGTAGTCAATATTGATGATTTAAGCTTGGATAATGCCGTCAATGTTGTTCCTAACGCTTACTTGTTCGAAACTGACGTTCTTACAACCATTTTCAATACTTCTGCAAAGAACCTATATTCTCTTCTTCATAGCGCAACAAAGAACCTTATGAAGACCCATACAACTATTGGTACCGATGGAAAGACTTTCGAGCACGAAAACCTTTTCACACGTTGTGTTTACGATGCTAATGGTCTCTTCATGGTCCCTTCACAAGCCTTCTATGATAGGTTGTTCCTTTCTAAAAGTGGTTTTGCAGTAATAGATCAACGCGCATTTCTTGATGTGAAGTCTAATCAGCATGCAATGAGATTGTTCCGTATCCTTAGTAGATTCAAAGGAAATGCTAAATTATACCCAATTGAAATTAAAAAGCTTAAAACACTTTTCGGTGTGTATGATGACAAAGGCAACGTGCTTAAAAAATCATATACAACCACAAGTATTTTTCTAAGTAAGATTATCGTTCCAGCCCTCGAAGTGCTTTCAAACTCAAATGTAATGAACCACAAAATAAAATTTTTGCAAGACCCTGACAATCCGAGCAGCCCGGCTGGTCTTAAAAAAATTATGAAGGGTAATAAAGTTCATGCAATTGAGTTTCTTTATGAATGGTTTGAAGAGAGCGCTTCGTTTGAAAAAGCGTTTAGTTATACCAAGAAAGAAGCTTACAACAGAATACAAGAGCTAATGAAAACCAAACTCTCACGGCAGCTTAGCATTGAAGAACTACATGAAATAAAGCATTGCTTCGAGGTTCATGAGAAATTTGAGTACGTAAACAAATTTCAAAGGGAAATTGAACAACGTGAAAAGGAAAAGCTTGAAAATAAGACTTGCGATGAAGACGAATTTAGCTTTGATTTTATGGAAGAAGGGAACTAGTCCCTTCTTTTTTTTAATGATTAGAAAATACGCTTTTGACCAAACACAAAGGTTTTAACAGCGCCCATTTGATGAGTTAATAGTAAGTTACATATAGCACCAGACTCATCACTCCCTGTTTCAATGCTACAGCTATCCTCACTGCAATATTTAATATCACTTACATCATCAGGCATATCAAAGGCGCGTGAAAAGTATTCGATTTCGTATTTTTCACCAGGTTCTGCATAAAAATGGTGTACTTCTGAAAACCGTAATCTTGTACCTTCTTCGATACTTGAATTATTACGGCCGCATTCAACTTTGATATAATTACGCCCTTTGTCTAGGCTCAAATATCCGTTCTTTCTTCCTATTTCAGTTCCGTTGACACTGACAACTTTAATGTATCGATTACCATTTATGTTATCTATATTGTTAATCTTGAGGGTTGGGTCGTTTTCAAACTGGTTTACAACAAGTACTTCCTGACCACTTAAACTCTTAAAGTCAGTTGTAGTACACGCAGAAAGGAAGACCATTGCCGCTATACCCATTGAGATGGGAAAATTCTTTTTCATAAGTTGACCTATGCATATCGGTTATGTTTTGTGTATAATAGCATATTAAATATTCTTTTATCTATGGTAAAAAAGACATTGAAGATTAGCGGTAAGATAAATAAACAGATTTTTCAACAAGGCCAGTATTACTGCTTTTCTGTGGAAACTGCTTGCGGCAATGAAATACATGCTTCTGGAAACCTGTGTAGTTTTTCAAAATCGTATAGTTCATTACGAGACGTAGACTTATGTTTCAGTGGCTATTTCTTTAACCACCACAAGTATGGAAAACAATTCCGTTTCAACCTCGTATCTTTATCACCTGATCTCGTTCCGATTGACTTCTTATTTCTTATTTCAACACCTTATTCTAAACGCGCTTACATAGAAGATAAACTTAAGCAGTTTTCTGTATGGGATAAACCAGCTTTTAAAACACTAAAAAGTGCTTGCTTAGAACTATATTCAAAACCAGTCGCATTAACTCACATACATAAGTTATTGAGACACATTAGCTGGGCTAAATTGTTAAATCAAATTGAAGACGCTAGTAAGATCGACGCTTCAATACTAGAAGATGCCTTCATAAAAACACCTATTGAACACATCGAAGATATAACAAAAGATCCATTTCAACTTGTTATAGATAGGGTTATTGATTTTAAAACCGCCGAAACGCTATGTCAGAAGCCAACTAATCTTCACACCAGAGACATTGCAGCATCAATTGATATCATTGAGTCATTGGCCTCAAGAAATGGTGATACATTTATTAGCGTAGAGCAATTTATTAGCAAAATGGAAAAGAAAATAGGTCGTTCTTATATTCCAGACACAAATTATATAGATGTTTTTGAGATTGATGGTAACGACTATATTCAGACTTCTTATTATAAGAAGATTGAGCAATCAATACTCGATAACTGTAATGCTTTATATAAATCTGAAGCATTATTCAATTTTGACAGTGAAGACATCCTTAACCACTTTAAATCAAAAGGGAAGGAGCCAACACAATGCCAACTGTTAGCTGCCGAAATAATTACTAATAAATTCTCGGTGATAACAGGCCTTCCGGGTACTGGTAAAACTACAATTGTAGAAAGCTTAACAGCTTGCTTAGAACAAAAGGATGCCAATTTCGTACTTACTACACCAACCGGTACTGCAGCAATGCGACTTGGTGAGGTAACCGGATATGAGGCAAAAACAATCCACTCATTATTAGGGGCACTTCCCACCGGAAATGGGTTTATTTATAACAAGAATAATAAGCTTGATGTTGATTGGATAATCATTGATGAAGGTTCGATGATTGATATGTTCCTTTTCTCATCACTTATTCAAGCTATTCCAGAACATGCTGGTGTAACTTTGCTTGGAGATATAGACCAAATAGCAAGCATTAGAGAAGGTGCAATTTTACGAGACCTGTATCACATATTTCCATCTGTAAGGATGACAACAACAAAGCGATTCGACAAAGATGGAATAATAAAGTTTTGTCACGCCATATGTAGCGGAAAAATCATTAAATCAGGTCTTGATGGTTTAAAAGTGAATGAAGCGCCAGATGAAAATACGCTCTATTCATGGACGCGTAATGCAGTTGACAGTATTTTAAGCGTCACTAAGAAAACTGGCCTTCAGCATGTGCAAATCTTAGCACCTCAGTATGCTGGTGAAAATGGCATAGATAGTATTAACGAGTACTGCAGAACAAAATTCTATGGTGATAGTAAGCCAGTGGAATTGAACATTGCTAATAAGACGTACAAGTACCATATTGGCAGTAAAATACTCATTAAAGCAAACATGCCTTCACATAATATCTACAATGGTGATATTGGCTTCATTATCGATTTCCCTGGAAAGAACGACGCATTTGTAACCCTCAGTATTAGAAAAATGGAAGTTGTCCTTAGCTTGAGTGAGGCTCGTAATATGATACCCGGTTACTGTATTTCTATTCATAACGCACAAGGCCAAGAGTACCCTTATTGTCTTACTGTCATTACTAAAAAAGGTGCCAAATTACTCTCTAGAAACCTTGTTAACTCTGCAATATCTCGTGGACAAAAAGCAGCACTAGTTGTTGCAGAAAGTGGGGCGCTCGAAATATGCGCCTCTAGGACTGATTCTACGAGAAATACACGATTAATATATTTGGAAGCAGAAAAAAAATCATTACTGAACTTGAAGGTAAGCGGCAATGTTTAAAAACTTAATTTTCTATGAAGTTAAAGAACCACTTAACCTCAAGGACATTGAAACGAAACTTGAAAGCTTCAAAAGTAAAGAGCCCAGCCGTACAGCCATTGAAACGATTGGTTTCAATGTACCTTATCCATCCGCTAACACTTTTGTGCATTCCGTGTGTAATTCGCATTATTTCAGCATTAGGAAATTCAAGAAAAACATACCAGCTAAACTAGTGAACTACAGATTAAATCAGAGAATTATTAAAGCCTCAGAAAATAATCAGTTGATTGATAAAAAAATGAGACTTCAATTCAAGGAAGAAATCATAAACGATATCGCGTCAAACACACCACCAATACCAGAAAACATAACGTTTATGTATGATGAGATGGCAATGGTTATAGTCGCTGATTGTTCAAGTGCAACTAAAGCCGAAGCTTGTTTAGCGCTTTTAAGAAAGGCGATTGGAAGTGTCCCTGTTATTCCACTCATAAAAGTAAACATAGCGGGAAGAATGACGTCTTGGTGTTTTGACAATGAACTGCCAGAAGAGCTCGAAGTACTCGAAAAAGGAAAGTTACGAGCCCCAGATGAAACTAAATCAGAAGCATCTTTTAATCGTCAATTCATGGATGCTGATGAAGTCATAGCAGCTAGGGAATCAGGGAAAGAAGTTATATCAATGCATTTCATGTTCGAAAATGACTTTACGTTTACTTTGACAGATGAAGGGTTCACAAAATCAATAAAATATACTGACTTCAAAATTGAACAAGTTGGAGAGGCACCTAAAAACGATGAAGCTATCCTTTACGACACTCAGGCAGCAATCAATACTGAAACAGTACGAAAATACTGCGAATTCTTGAAAAGAGAATTTACCTAGTTAACGTCCTTGTCAAAGCTAGTCCTCAAGATCTTGCGCTTAGGCGCTTTTCTTCTCCATATCCTCAGTGTGCTTACATTTAGGGTATGCACTACAAGATTTAAATTCCCCTTTAGATCCTTTCCTTATTACTAATTTACCTTTCTTACATTTAGGGCAACTAGGTAGTGACTCTAATTCCTTCTTTTTCGCTAAATACGCTTTAATGTCGGGTTTATTATCTTGATCTTTGGAGATTATAGTTGAACACTTAGGGTAATTATCGCAACTAAAATATTCACCATATCTCCCGTTTCTTAAAAGCAGTTTGCCTTTATTACAGGCAGGACATGTTTCAGCATTTTCCCGTGCTGCCATCTTAGTTTTATAGAGTTGCCAATCAGGGCCACTCTCATCACCCTCAAGTGATTTTCTACAAGGCTTACAGTAAAATGCAAAGCCGTTATCATTCTTAAAGCGTGTTAGTTTACCATCACAGCTGGGGCAACTATGATCAGTAATCTGCGGTGGCACATAATCAAAATCGGGCTTACCATTTTTATCAGGAAATGCTGTTTTACACGTATCATCAGTAAACCCTCTGCATAACCATGAATTGCCGGGCCTATTCTTGTTCTTGACCTTAAACATTTTTCTTTCTTTGCAACTAGGGCAAGCTGGTGCTGTTGATTTCTTTTCTGCCTCAAGATTGAATGTATCTGATTCACGCTTGAAGGACTCATAAAAATTATTCATGAAGTTTTTAAAGCCCAAAGCACCCTTTGCTATACTGTCTAGGCTAACTTCAGTTTCCTGCGTATAACTTACTTGCATGAATGAAAAACTTTTATCAAGTACCTTATATACATCCATTCCTTTTTTTGTAGACCCCATTTTTAAGCTTTTCTTATCAATAATCTCGACATATTGACGTCTTATTATATTTTCCATAATTGCAGCATAAGTAGCTGGTCTTCCTATTCCTTCTGACTCTAATGCTTTTATCAGTGAAGCCTCTGTAAATCTCGCTGGTGGTTTTGTTTTCTTATCCAGTACTTGCGCTTTCTGGCATGGTAAATCTTCACCATTGTTTAACGGAGGCAATGCACCCTCAGTATCATCATCGCTATTATCATCATCTGGTTCTGACATTTCATCATTTGCGACAAACGCTTTCCATCCTGGAAATACTAAAACATTACCCTTAGCAGAAAAAACAATCGGTTTCCCATTGCACTCTACGGATGTTTCGATACTAACGGAGGTTGAATCATAAATAGCAGAAGCCATCTGGCAGGCCACGGTTCTTTGCAGAATCATTTGATAAACTTTTTTATGCTCAGGATCAGCGATGTTGTTACCTGAACAATTGAAATCAGTTGGCCTTATAGCTTCGTGTGCTTCTTGTGCATCACCTTTGGCTTTCCATTTGTTTGGTTTTGTCAGTTTATACTTCGTATTTTCTAGGCCTTGAGCAGTACACCATTGATCAATGTAGTCATTCACAAGTCCGATTGTTTCGTCAGATAAATTTGGGTTATCTGTTCTCATGTAAGTGATTAGGCCATCTTCATAGAGCTTTTGTGCTACTTCCATGGCTTTCTTGGGTGACATTTTAAACTTTGTAGAACAAGCCATCTGGAAAGAAGACGTAATAAATGGAGCTGCAGGCTTTCTCTTTGAAGGTTTTTCTTCTAATGCGGTTACCACGCAACTTGGATTCGAGTTAATCTGTTTAGCAATAGCTAACAAGTGGTTTTTATCTTTCCAGTATTCAATCTCACCATTATTAATCGAAGCCGGTGGATTAGATCCGTCAAAGTGTTTTTTGAAATCCCACTGTGCTTTAAATTCAATTGAATTCTTCTTGAAAGTGCCTGACAGCATATAGTGATCTGTAGGTACGAAATTATTTATATCTTCTTCCCTTTGCGCGACCAACTTAACCGCCACACTTTGAACTCTTCCTGCTGACAAGTTCGAATAATTTGATAGAAAGAAGGAGAGGGGACTGGAAACTTTATAACCAAGAATACGATCTAAAATCCGTCTAGCTTCTTGAGCTGCGACTTTTTTCATATCAATTCTTCGTGTTTCGGAATCTTTAACTGCTTTTTTCAATGCATTGTCGGTTATTTCAGAAAAAACAGCACGAGGTGTGTTAGAAAGGTTTAGCCCAAGTACAGCAGCGATATGCCAGCCAATTGCTTCACCTTCTCTATCATCATCGGTTGCAATTATTACGCGGCCATTGCAATCCTTCATATGATATTTTAAGTTTTTTATAGCTTTATCATTTTTACTTTCATAGGTGGCTCGCCAAGTTTCAGTGTCTACACCCAACTGACGACTTGGGAGGTCTCTAATATGTCCAAAACTCGCTTGGACGTTGTAAGAGGGGCCTAGTATTTTTGATATTTTTTGCTTCTTCCCTGGTGACTCTACGATAAACAACGTCTTCATGGAAATTCTTTACAGCCTCATATCTGAATTCGTGTCATTGGACAATCGAGATAAATGTTCAGGTACCAAATGTGCAGGGAGTTCTACAACGACTTTATTGACACCTTCTTTAGCACGTACTGCACATGGAAGAACGTTATCTTCACTATCCAAAAGCCCTAATTGGTCATGAACCTCATTAAACTGACTCGGATTGCTTTTACATACACAAGTTCCACAGAAACCTTCATTGCATTGAACAGGCATCTTCACTCCATGCTTGAATAGTGCCCGTAAAAGCTTCTCTTCATCAGCAACAGTAATTTCAACACTCACAAGGTCATTGTTCATTACTTCACCATTGTATTTAGCACATTAATACATATATATGCATTATATGGTTGGAAGTAAAATTTGTCACTTACTCTAGTTTTTCTAATTAATAAATATGCGAAGATGATTTTTCAGTGATATAATATGCATAACTGAGAAAAATTTTAGGCTAATATGTTATCAATTCAAAGAAGTGAAAGAGGTTATATAATAAATGGAAGATTTTATTCCTCGATCTCTGATGTGCTAAAGCATTTTGATGTTGAAGAATCAACAGCCTTAAAATTATTAGAAACTGGCTTTTCTCTAAATGAAATCCTTTTAAGAAACAAAAATAAAACTTACTTCACTAGAGGCTTTGAAGCGATTGAGAAAGGTCTGAAGCACCCTCCAACATCATTTATACATCACAATGTGGAGAGAAATGGGTTAGAAAATTCACCTTCTCATTTTGCGAAGTTTTCATTACTGAAAGAAAAGAATAAAAGCTTAAAGGTGCAGTTAAATGATATTCATAAGTTCACTGATTATACAGCCAGTGAGTTTTTAACATCTAAATTTCCAAATTTGTTAGTTTGCAATTTGTTGCCTCGAATGTTCGATGACGTAACAGATGCAGTTTTATCAAGATGGGGAAAGATCGCAAGCAAAGCGGTCACTTACTCCTGCGATGTTCACAATGTGATACATGGTTGTTTTTTAGCGAAGATACCGGAAAGTTATAAGATCCTTATAAAAGCAAGGGAAGCTGATTTACTTGTTCTACACTTGCAGTCCCATGTTTTAAGTATGGAGTTACAAGCAAGTTTAGGTACACTACTTAGGCAAAGGTATAATCAGGCTAAGACAACAATAATTTTTATGACAACAGGCTTTTACTATTCACTATTAGAGATTGGTGATTTCTTAAAGGAATCTTTTTCAGAATATGGCCAGAAAATTAAGATTATTGAGGCCAACCCAAGTTTCAAACTTTAGAGATGTTTAAATGCTAAGAACAGAACAGATTAACGGTTTCTTTGATGAAAAAGGGTTGGAGTCATACTGGGCTATCGTCAAAACTGGACGACTTACTGACGCAGCAGCATTGCTCGACGTCACACAACCTGCAGTATCTGCAGCCGTAAAAAAGCTAGAAAACAAACTAGATAAAGCATTATTTGAGCGCGGTGGAAATAAAAAACTTGAGTTAACGGAAGAGGGCAGAAAGCTTTTCCTCTTCGCTGACAGATATTTCTCCACCCAGCATAAAAACGTTTTTCGCAAGGAAAACCTAATAGCTACTTCTTTGACGGTTGGTATATCGAACTTACTACCGTCCAAGTCAATCGTTGATGTCATAAAGAAAATCAAGCGACTCAATGAAGCTTACTCTAATGCAAAAAAAGTGGACTGGGTGATAAAAGACACACACGATGTGGTAGATGGTTATTTTGAAGATACTTATCAAATAATCATTGTTCCTCTCGTTGAGTACGATTTTGGTATGTGTTTCGGAAAGGACACTATTAATCAGATAAATGTCAGTACATCGTTCAATCTATTTTCTGATCAAGACCATTCTGTTGACATACCGCAGAAAGCATACATATCCAAAAGTAAATTTTCACTTGTTGGTCTTCTACCAAAGCCGATATCTGAGATTGTCGTTTATGAGGATTTATTTGAACTCGCTGGCAAAATAACACCTGACGACTTCATTTTACTCTCTGGGGATGAAGCAGATAAGTGCCTTGATCTCGGTATAGATATTGGGAATCCAACTGGCCAGTCTTTCTCACTCGATTACGGGTATTTTTGCAAAGATGGCGCAAAAGAACTGTCTGAAGTTTTCATTATGTAAAAATAAACTTTATGAACAACGGTCATTATAAATTTATTTTATACTGTTTTTCATTGTTAAGAATCAGTGACAAACCAATATATGTCATTGAAAAATAAATAATTTACCTGCAATTCATAACGCTAACCTTAACTTGCCGCAGCATTTTTTTTAAAATCATCATTTCTGATGCTTGATTAAACAATAATTTCATTTATAGTTATGCGCATCAAAGCACACATTTACAATAATTAGTTTGGTGAGAGTTATGAACACAGCAGTAAATTTTTATCAAGACTTATCTGTTACTGAAACATCAGGTCATTTACAAAGTTTACAAACAACAGATCTGCATTCATTAATGAAAAAGTACTCTGTGTATGTACAAACAACTCATGGAATTTCAGAATTCCAAGTCATGCACGATGACACCATTACTGATATAAGCAAAGGTAACCTACTTAAATTGATAGACTTTAGTGGGGAACAAGACGAGGTAATCAATGTGATGGTGGCTGAATCTAGGGAAGTTACCATAGGAAATCAGTTTGTAATTAATGTAATTACTGACCACGCTGAAAATAACACTTATCGTTTCAACATCAAATCTTCATCAAACTTGACATCTCTCAGTCAAACTCAGCTATTAGACCTTATCGACTTATCAAAAATCTCTGGCGAAGTATTCCATATCTGCTGCATTCAGGCTCTTGAAATTAATTAATAAGTGAAGCACCAGACAGGGATGTCTAAAAGCCTCTGAATTGATTTTTCTATATATCCAGGAACTCTTTTCCCTTTTTTCCACTCGCTAATTCTTGCATTCTTAACATCCAACGCTTCGGCTATCGCACTTTGCGTCTTATTTCTCAATAGATATTTTGAGCCTTCGAATACCTGTATCAGACCATTAAAATCACTTTTTACAGGTTCCTTATTTATGTTTATCTTTCGAATTTGCTCAACAATTAGATCAAGCAGGAGGATACGATATAGCTCATCTTTCTCATTAAGTCGAAATGATGAATTATGGATGTTGATTAATAATCGTTCGATTTCACCAATGTTCTTGAATTGATAAAACCCTAATTTGAACAGAAACACTTGAACTGTTTCATCATAGATAAGACTAGGTATGTCATTGCTGTTTACAATTAAAGCAACTGCTTTTCCGTATATTTCAATTGTGGAATGACTTGCCTTATTCTCACCTGTGTTCACTATCTAACTCCAACGAATAATCAGCATCGAGACAACATTTCCTAATTCATAGTGAAGCAAGAACGAAATGCAAATTGATGGTCCGAACGGATTTTGTTCGATGTTATAAACCTCAAAAAATCTTTTAATTACAGTTGTAGCTAAGAAAAGTATTGATGCAACAACTACAAAGCTAGTAAGTAAAGAGATAGGTATAAAGAGAAAACAGATACTTATTAGTTTTATATCTCCTCTACCCATCACCTCTTTCTGCCTTATTAATTCATAAAGAACAATAAAGATATAGAGACTGTAAAATACGCAAATCGAATTGCTTATTGCAGATAAAACGTCATAGGTTAGTCCCGACGCGCTCATCATCAAACCAATACACAACAGGGCCAATAGAACGGAGTCTGGGAGGATCATCTTGTAGTTATCAGAAACTATTAAAGAATAACAACAGATGTATATTAGTAAGACATAGATTGAAGCATTATCAATTTGAGCATCCTGATACCAATATATGCCAAAAAATAGTGCTAAAAAGTCATATCCGATAAATTTCTTAAAGGACATTGACGCTTTAACAAGACTTAAAGTTCGCTGGCCGAAGTCAAAGCTATTGGTAGAGGTGTTGCCTGTGTATTGCCTAACAACCATTTCATCTTGATGAAACATGTAGTCAACATTCATGCGGGATACGATAATTAGAAATCTTCCAACTATTATTGATGAAATAATTACTAGCAATAATTCAATAGGTTCCATTGTAAAGCCAAACGCAAACTTTGCACATATGTTAACCTATATGCACTATTTCAGCAATATTTAGGCGCTCCATTTTTTGACTTTAATTGCTCTAATTAACGCGATCTAGCAAAAATGATGAACCGCTCCCTATTTTCTAATGCGAAATCAACTTCGTCGCACGTATTAAAAAGAGAAAGGTTTTCGATTCTTCTTATCACCATTTCAATATTGCGAATTAAAAGGCTCAGTTGCTCTTGGTCGATTTCAGAATGTCTTATTAGAGCTTCCGACTCGTAATTAACTAGGAATCTATGCTTTTCCAAAAAAACGAAGTTTGATGTTGCTGGATCTATGTTCCAGTAACTAAATGCCAAATCAAAAACTTTCTTTGCATTAAAGACATCCTCGATGTCTGTACTTTCAAGCAATAGGCACCGGGCAAGAGTCAGCAGTGCATAGGTTTTGCGCGGCATTTCTTGACCTGATTGCTCCTTACCCAAAATTTTATTTATTTGCAATTTCACAAATGAACTTCCGTATTCATAGTTTTGTTTCAATAATGACAACATCAATAATCCGACACTTTTATTAAGTTTCAAATTATAAAGCAATATTAGTTCCACTATTTCTTTAAATTAATGCCGTTTTTCGCTAAAAAGTCGGTAAGTTTAGCTACTGCAAGCTCTTCATACTCTTCACGAGTGATTTTGTATTTACCTTCAACAAACAGGTCTTTGCAATCAAAAGACTCATCCAGCATTTTTACCAAAAGGGCTCCTGTTATAATAACGTCCTTGAGATTGGCATTATTGACTTCAGAGAGCTCATCTAGACTCTGCCTTAAGCCTTTAGACAGATAAACTGTTGGCAGCCTTGACTGTGATTCCTTACGTTTCTGTTCGTAAGTTTTGTTGTAATCTTCTGTAACTTTTTTTTCTTTCATAATGTACCTTCAAATTTTGCACCCACCAGGCCTTTCTTATCTGAAACTAATGCTTCAAACCTTTGGCGCTGTTTTACACACTTATCGATAAGCTCTATAACGTTTTCTAAGTCTTTCACTATTTGTTCACGGCTTATTGGTATAACAAGCCAGCCGTGTGTAGCAAATAAGAGCCACTTTTCCCTATCCCTTTTGAAACCAGCCAGAGACTTCCCATGGTCTTTCCATCCATCCATTTCAATGACCACTTTAAAATTTGGAAGGGCAATATCAGCCTCAAATTTCCTACCAGGTATAATGTCCTTTAATTCATAAATCGCATCGCCAGAATTAAAAAACCGTCCATATTTTTCCACTAAGGCCCGAAACAAAATTGTTTGAGGGAAGGCTGGTGGAAACTCACTATATACCGGCACATCAATACTGGTTGGTTTTTGTTTACCACCAAATGAGTTAGTTATTTTCTTCTCAACCTCCGCAGCGCTTACATTCATGCAAGCTGCAAGTTCATTTATTGACGAAAATCTGATTCCCATAATAACACCTTATATCTGTGCGCACAATTAAATATACTCGATATTTGATCTGGTGTCATGTATATTTGTTATTATTTATGCATAAGGATGGTTTATGAACATTGATGCAGACTTTTTCCATAAAATTGACTCGGCTCTAACACCAGAGTTAATAGTCGAGTTGCATAAATTAATACCAAAATCTGACACGTCTTCTGTCAGAAAATTATCACGTCTACTAAAGCACCCGAATTACATCGGCAGATTACTTATCACTTCTAAAATTACCGGGGTTTTTATAAACCCTTTGGATGGAACAAGCAGACAAGCGAAAAAGTACGAAATCATCGACATAGAAGGGCGGTTAAACAAACTCAATCATATACAAAGAGAATCGGCACTTGCTATTCTAAAAAGCTATTCAGGGGCTTGCAATGATAAGCCCTGAAAAGATTGTTAAGCATCTAATACTTTCTAGTGAAGATATCGAATTCGAAGAATTCAATGAATTAGATATAGAACTTTTAGGCGCCGGTGGCTGGGGTTATGCCTTCCACTACAACGATAAAGTATTTAAGGTCACGACTTCGATTACTGAAGCTATATACGCACTTCAAATAAAGGATAAGGGCCTCCCAAGCTCTGTTGACATATTCGATATTAGTCTCTATGAAGACCCTTCTCATCTATACTTTGTTATTGAGCAGGAAAAAGTACTCAATGGTGAAGAAGATAGTCGCATATCTGTAGCTCTAAACTATTTGGACGACATAGGCGGCGATATCAATGATTTTGAAGAGATTGAGGAGAGAATAGAAGCGGGTTTAATTATAGAGCCTTCTATCTTAAAAATTCTTAGAGAAATTTCCGATATTACAAACGAATTGTACTTTTATGGCTTTTATGACGCTGATGTTCATGTTGGCAACTTAGGTATTTCAAGAAAAGATGGGATAGAACAGGTTGTCTTCTTTGATCAAATGAATACAACGCTTGAAGACCAATACGGAGATGAATACCTTAATTCTAGAGATATCATTTCAATACTCATGGAGAACGTTAGCGAACAGTCGATGTCTGCGTTAAGCTTCATTCGTGAAGCCGACGTAATCATTTCAGATGCCATGCCTGATTTAATAGATTTTATGGAAGATATGAAATATGCTTTCAGTACAGTTGAAGCCTATGAATTTCTTGAAAATGGTGATTGGTGCGCTGGTGGATGCAGGGCCTTTGCTAAGGTCCTGCGCAATGAGTTAACTGAATATTTATCTAAAGATGAGGTTGTCGATAAATACGCATTAAAACCAGAGATAGTCGGGATAAAAAACTATTCCACATCGAATATAGAGCATTTCTTTGTGAAGCTGGGTGATTTTTGCTTTGATGCCACTGGCATACACAATTCTAAAAGTTTTATTAATGCTTTTGTGCAACAAGAGGCACCGCACCTTAATTCATCGCCACTATCATTTGTTAAAATACCCGAAGATGAGATAGCTACAACAGATCATGTCAATGATGTGGAACTAGAAAAGACATTGAAAGAAATAGGCCTTCTTCCTTCTACCTATAGCAATAACATTCCGGTACCGACATGAAACTTAAATCCATTCTTAACGCACATACTTTATTTCTCTCAATGTCTGCAGGATGCATCTTTTTCTATGTCCTATCTCAAGATACGCCGCTTCTCTCTTTCACAATGAAAGAAGAACTCAATATCTATAGCCAACGGGAACAGCAGGAAATCCCACCTGGTTTCTACCATGGTACAGCAATGTATAATGGGTTCCTTGTAGAAGTATCTTATTACTTCCAAGAAGGTTTTGTAACTAAAGAGATTATCAGGAACTTTGAGGAAAAAATAATAGACAGGGATACAACTAAATACGAAATAAAGGGCTCGGTTTTATACTTTGAAGACACAGGTAGAGGTGTTTTTAAAACGTTCCCAAGACCCTTTGAAATCGATGCGCAATCTGGAAAATTCACTTTAGTGGGTAATAATGTCCCTATAAATGATTTTTATTTGAAAGATTCCAGTTCTTTATGATCTATTACGTAAGAATCACTGATTATATCGTGCCAACATCTACCTTCCTTATTTATTAAAGCCCAGATAAAACCTAAACCAAGCGGCAAAAGCGATACAATATAAGCAAAGTATCGAATTACTGACTGGCCCATCGTCAATGATAACCCGTTGCTATTCACTACACATATCTTTAGCAGGATCTTACCGGGCGTACCTTTAAGCTTCATCCAGAAATAAACGGTCAATCCAAGTAGGGCCAGCTGCGCTGCAGAATTCAGGAGGGCTGCTTTTGAACCAGTAATTGATGATGCGTTAATGTACATTTCCAGCGGAAGTGTTACAAATACTGTGATGAACAAGATATCAATTAGATGCGCAAGAGCGCGAATTTTGAAAGAAGCAGATTTCATAATGGTATTCATATTGATTAACATATATGCATAATATGATATAAAAGAATAGATGTAAATAAGGGCTCAAAGAGCCCTATATGTTAAAAGCAGGTTTGTTTGAGTAGTTAGCGTTTTTGTTACTTTCGACATTAAATGCTGCGATATAAGCCTTAATGCAAACATTGACTATTTGAGTGCAATATAAGAAATATACAGTTACTGACGTTGCTACAAAAACATTGCTATTTGATTCTGGGAAAATTGCGTAATAGATGACCAATATAAGTGATGATAGATAATTGAATGACATCAATTTATAAAGGAATTCAGTTCGCAGTTTACGGAACGCACCTAATACGAATAAATAGGGGATCAGCGCCATCACCTGCAGTGCATAATAGAATTGCAAAGAGTCTAACCCAAGCTGAATCCAGAAGTACTCAAAATATAAAAATATGCTCGATGAAAGAACATGTGCAAGGAGCATATAAAGCACTAGCTTGTAGTTCTTTTCGCCTAAAAATATTGAGGCTTGAAGAAGAAGTATTTGAACCCCTATATAGAAGATGTATGACATCTGGTGGATATTTAAGTCAAACAAACTACCCACTTGAAAAGCCGGTTGTAAATACGCAATTAGTTCGATAACCAAGAAAAGAAAAATCACTGCGTGGGAGAAAAATTGTTTTATGTTCATATCATCAATTTTTTTTATAGTATAAGCTTTATAATACACACTAAAATGACATAGTGCAGCATTATAAAGGTATACTTTATGATAAAATATAAGCTTTAAAAGGTTACGTTATTGATTTTATGTGCTATTTACCTATTATAAAATTTTTTTATACAAAAAAAATTTACTAAATCCAAGGCAGGGTGAGTTCATGAGATACTTTTTGTTATGTTTTTTTATACTATTATCCTGTAAAACCACAGCGACTGATGAAAAAAGGTCTTACTTTTACTCTGGAACTTTGATCGAGTGCATGCATAATGAATCAGGTTTTCTTTATTCCTATCAGACTGATGTGTTTGAGCAACCTGTAGAGGGATTTCAGTGTGCTAAGACAAAGCACCATCTAGAGAAGGGTATAATTTACAATAACCAAATAGCTGGGATTACAGTATCAAAAATTAAGATCAGATATGCAAAAGACATCAACGGCAGAACTAAGATAGGTAAAGAATTAAGTTTTACCTAGACGTATTCTTTTCCTTCTTTAGGCGGCACTTTCTTTAAACTCGTCATAACTTACATTATTCCATATATTAACTTCTCTTGTACCGAAGTACTCATGTGGTTCCCATAATCTTGGCAGGAGCTTTTCAAGTAGCTCATCGGCATTTTCAGCTTGCTCTAGCGTGCTTGCCATTCGTCTAACTACAGTTCTGCTATGTTCATCAAAAACCGCTTTAAAAAAAAGATTCACGTTTCTTTTAACAACCTGATCCCTGAAGCCCCTATCAAACTCATTAAACCTTGTTACTACACGGCAATGAGGACTGGTAGGCTCACTAGGGTATAATTTGTTAACTATAGCTTTTTCAATAGTTACCTGTTTATTAGAAATATTTTCTACTGCACAAGTTACGCCAAAACCTTGAGGAAAAATCCCAAACATTCTCATAAATGAAGTAGCAATGTTTTTTGAAAGCTTACCTTTTTCTACATGTAATGATAAAAACTTAAAAGCTTCTACAGTAGATTTCCTACTTGGGTTTAATTTAGTGGGTAAGACTGCAGATGCATAAATACTGGCTATTTTGAGTGTGGACCCTAACTCATTACTTGAGTCCCTAGAAAGGCTGTACAATGACTTACAGTAAGCATTGAAATCATCATTTACCTGTGGTGTCTCACTATTATTTATTCTTTCCATCCTTCTGTATGCCAACAATTCAGTGAGGAGTTCAGATTGAGCTTTGCCTGTCACTCTAGATAGAGCGACCCTATCGGATGGTTGCAGAGTCCTAAATTCATCCAAGATTTTTTCGTCTTTCGTTCCTTTAAGGATGTTTTCAGCATCTGGATGCTCAAATGCGGCAGATTCTATCAAAATAGAATAGACAAGTGGTTTGATAAACATTTCTTTAAACTGAATGAAATCATCTTTACTCTCAAATCGTTCATAACCACGCCAGTATTGTTTTAAATAGCCACTCTTGCATCGGTCTTGAAAAAGCATCTCATCAAGAAAGCGTATTGCAACAATGAGTCTGTAAATTGGCTTATAACGCTTATTAACCTTAGCGACATGAAGATCATCAAATGGAGATAATAAGTACAGCGACCCCATTGCCCTTGAAGCCCTATTTAAACAATCTGGCCTTGTTTCTGCTTCAAGCAATATGGTGATTTTGTCAGCTATGCTTTCGATAGTGTTATAGATCGTTGGCAATATCACATTTTCTTTATTCAAGTCCTCGGAAACGAAATACTTGCCCACTTGCATTATCAGAGAGGGCCTTCTTGTATTACTTGAGCTATATAGTTGCAATATACTTCTTAGGACGCTATTAAATGTGTTGTTACTAGCCATAATGCCCCTAAATCTGATCATCAAAATTTTGTGTCATCCCGTGAAAAAAATGTTCAAGGTAATATTCCACTTCCTCATATTTTTGGGACAACTCACTGATGTCGAGTAATTTGTTTGTACGCCGATTGGAAGTCAACATTACCTTTTTCAACATCTTCCTTAGCATTAACAAATGCGGCTATTTCGTCGGCTGCTTTTGTTAATTCAGCCTCAAGGCCTTCTTTGTTTTGACAAATATAAGGCGCCATAACAGTTGATAAGGGAGCGGGTATCTTTTTTATGAGAGATTATTCGATTTCTCTTTCCAGAACCTTAATTGCGTTTCTGATATTTCGATTAGCATGCTTGAGGGGACCGAGAAAATCGCCCAGCAAATTTTCACTTGATTCATGAAATAACGCTAATCAGGCCATTCTTTCAGGATTAACATCTTTCCTTACACTGTTTTTCCAATTACACCTGGCAAGTGTGAAATGATGCTGACTTCATAAGAATGTACAGCAACATTCTCAGGCTGGAATTGACTCATCAAATTCCATCTAACAATGTTTTTTGCTCTTCTCGGCAAACCGACAAAAGAAGACATCTACTAACCTTGCATATTTACAATATAATATGCAATTCAAATTATAATTTATAAATGTCTAGGAGTATAGGGCTAACCTGTATTAGCTTTTAGTTAGAGACAGTCAATGTCGGCATATGAAAGGATTCGATCTGCATACCAAATTTAAGTATTTCATTTTGGTAATAGTGGTACGCGGTTTCAATCTGATTTACAACAAATCTGGGGTGAGTTGAACTCAGAGATGATTCCCGCCACAAAAATTGTGGTGAACTATCAATTAGCTTAGCGTAGGTGTTAAACATATCTAATTCATTGAATAACACACTAGCATTGACTTTATCGTCCTTGGTAAGGAAAAAGAGGACTTCTGACCTGATAAGATTTTCTACAAAGCTTTTACTATCAAGTGTGACCACCAGCGCTGCTAAGTCATCATGGTTAACGATTGAAAAGTTACCTAATTCCTGCTTATGAAATTGAACTATGTGCTCTGGCAGGTCAATTGGAACGATACTTTCCGCAAGAAGCTTATCAGTATTAAGCAGTGTTAATACGAATAGTATAGCCTTACCAATTCTCATTCTTGCTGCCTTTTTGATGATAAGAGTAATCTGTTGTAATTATTTGCTAACAGTATATCGACACATTTACCGCAACCACTTTTAGCAACTAAATACCCAAATGGCTTGCCCGGCTTCAAATGCGTATATAAATAAAAAGAGTTTTTCATAATTAGTTTTTCGAATATGACTGAACGATTTGACAAGGCTGCGTCTAATGCCAGTACTAAATCAGCCATACCCGATTCAATCAATGAAACTGTATATTGCGCTAAGCTTTTACCGAACTGATTCTTGTTGGCCTTAGAAATCGATATAAAAACATCTATGAATGACAAGCCATGAGTGTTGATAAGGAATGGATTCAAACCAGCTTCAACATTTCTTTTAATAGCTAGGGCATCACCAAATTTTATAGCCAATAGTGTATTCTTTATGAGCAGACGCTGCCCGAATTCAGTTTTATATACGCTTTCGTAGTCCCGCGGCTTACCAAAATGACCTGCATAATGAGTGATTCCTGATGCAGAAAATGATAAACACGTTAGCAATAGAAATGTACTGAAAACCTTGAACATAATAACACCTCGTGTCTTGATGTAATTATGCACAACTATCAATCAAAATGCATTACTGTTTTTGAGCTTCTTTTATGTCTATTAGCAACTGACCATCACAAATCTCTCTAAACATCGCCTTCGCCCTTAATACATCATCAGACTCGATATACCATCCTAATCGACTCCATTCACGGACGTTCTCAGGTGAGATATACCCTTTTGTTTTAGTGAGATACAGCGCCAACTTATTGTTAACTATCCGGTACCGAATTCCCTTTGTATTCTCCACGCTTCCTTTTATTAGTCTTAACTGAAAATTACCTTTAGCATTACTCATTATATTTCCTTAAAAAAAATTCATCAGTGCGCCATTTCGCGCATCACTTGTAATTTTAACCAGCATATCCTGCTTTTCAGGCATCAAGTTTATAGACTCTTTAAAGCGAAGATATGTTGATTTGAATTCATTAATGAAGGGCGTATGCCATTCATCAGTAAAAGATGACTCATTATCGAAGCTCAAAAGCGAGCATTTGTTATAAGTCAACTTTTGAGCTAGAAAATCCATAGCAATCGCAACATTAATATTGTGCGCGGTTGGCATTGCCTGCTTACACAGTTCAAGTAAACGTTCGTTATATAAGCCATCTATATTTTGCTTTTGTACAACGGGAAGTAACTCAACAACCTTACCCCAGTTGTCTAATTCTCTTTTTTGCTCATTAATGAAAAGCACATTGTGTGCTTCTAGCGTCCTGGCAAGATTTAGCTTTACGTCCAAGTCGTTATTGACGGTATCTATTTCATGTTTCGACGCGATAACAGACAGCATCGAATCAATATTCTCAAATGCACCCTTGTATTCTTGATACCAGTCGTCCATAAGCTTTTTATTGACTACAAAACTAAAGCTGTCGAATGATTTTTCGCCACCAGCACATAACAGCTGGATACTTATGGCATCGTTACCCAGAACTTCCTGCCTTTGTTTAGAAAATTGCTCTATTCTTATTGTCAAAGAGCGCTCTATCTCATTATTAACATTCTTGATTAACGCCTTTGTGCGTCTTCTATCTTCGTTACGCTTTTTGCGAATGGTTAGCAATTCATTAAATTTAATATTTCTGTGAGTAGCCATATCGACTACACCATCCATCATTATCAAACTGTCTTTTGAGTTTGGTAATAAGAATAAACCAGCTTCTAGAAAAATCTCAGTTCTCTGAAGTGTTTTTTGAGCTGTATACCATGTGTTATTGTTTACCGAGATAACGCCATCCTGCAATAGAGTCCAGAATGGTTGAGTCGTCGTGAACCGTCTTAAGGTCTGCTTACCATCTTCAAGATAGCGACGACGCTTAGATCTCATAAGATGTTCGTCATGCATGGCCAGCGCCTTCTCATAACCACCGTAATCAATCCAATCAACTAGGTTATCTGACAATTCAAAGTTCACTGTATCTTCGTTGATATCATTTTGGTGTTGAGCAAGATAGGGCACTTTCTCAGTTTTTACATCTGGTACCCACACTTTCACTTCTTTCAAATACGAACTAGAAAGCGACGACTTAACTTGAGGGGCATACATACGCAATGAAGTCTTAGTACGTGTAATGCCTTTAGAAGTTCTTTTTATCAACCGGGATGTGGCATTCTTAATTGGTTTTTTCTGGGTTGGCATCCCTCGCAACTGGTGCCCAACTGTCACCATTTTACGGTATGACAGAAACTGACTAAATGAGACAGGACCAGATTGATCAGAAGACTGATATCGTTTACGTGCTATCTCTAATAATTCATTGCGCGTGTTATCACCCAAATTGATTGATACGCCATCATTAACAACTCTTAGGACCTCTTTATTACCAATCTTACTGTAGGTTACCGCGACTCTTAATTTGTTAGGAATGCTGACTGTGGAGCATCCATCATCCATATCAGACTCAATGACGTCCCAAATACGAAATGGGGCAGTATGCAGCGATAATAAATCAACACCGGCTTCACTAATTTTGATCCCCATAGCATCACCAATGTTATCAAGGGGAGCATTTGAGGTGTCAACGTTAGGATATGGAATACGGCGCCCCTTTCTAACAACGCTATCGTAAATAGCTAGCGGCCTAAAAGGTAGCGACTTAACACCATCCATTGCCCACTGCGCTGAAAGAAACAAGCAGTGCTCCAATGTCGCTGTCTTGATAAGTTGTTGCGAAGCACCATGCACATACATCTCTAGAAACTCATTTCTGGTTTTTTCATCAAAAAACGTTTGGTCGTTAATGATTTCTATATAACCTTCATCTTTGGTTAGTTGGCCATTGTCTAATAATTTTCTGAATTCTTGTGCTCTCAGGTAATCATCATGAGTTAGCTGAACAAAGTATGTCAGCAGTCTTTCTAAAGCTCGGCTAGATAGAATATTAGGTTGCAGCATTGCATAGTTAGTTACCGGATCGAATGCTCGCGGGTGGTGAGTTCTAAAGTTGACATCATGAGCAATTGAAAACATAAAGTCGCGAACTTTATTTGCGTTACCCTGTATGACACTCCATCGCTTGTAGCGATTATGGGCAACAACAGATTTATCGACTTTACCCGCTTTGAAACAATTCAGGCAACCATTGCGTGCAGAACCCCCACAAGCCACTTTCTGACTATCATCACCCATATTGATTTCACATGTATCGTTTGCTGAATCACCATAAATCTGGATAAGCAGTCGATAAGAGGGCATGTAAGCAGGCATTCTGCAGCCAGGCGAAGGCATAATCATAGGGTCCGTTCCCATTCGCTGCAGAAGTTCAAAAACTTCCTCATTACTTAGGTCACGGATTGGTGCAAAGGTGCTGATCCCTTTTTCTTTCTTTTGGATTAATGAAAGGGCGGTTTGCTTGTCATTGCCAAACTTTTTGAGACTCTGCGAACGGTTCACACTTTCCTGATGGCGAGAACCGATGCAGCTTACTAGTTTATCTTGTCCATACTTTGCAATAAGCTTTTTTTGAATAGCTTGAGAAACATCAACTTTCATGATTACAGCACAGTCACTATTTAACTGTGGCGTTGACGGAAGTTTTCTGGCGCCAATAAAAAGGCTGGCGAATTGAAACTGCAAATCTGGGCGCTGGTGGTGAAGCGAAAGGTTAATTCCTTTCTGTGCACAATACTTTTCAAGCTTCATCATGGCGAAAAGAGAATACATAAGCATAGGTATGCTCTCAATGCCGGTGTCGATGTGAATAACGATGAAAGGGTGGTTATTATCAATAACGCCGTTTTGGATTGCTCTTTCGTGTGCATCCAGAGCGGCTGTAAGAACTAACTTGCTGTCTTTGCCGAATGAAGCTGGGATTGTAAGTAACACACCTGCTTCCAAAAGTGCGTATAGCTCTGCGACAACAGACTCATAGACGGTGTACAGCTCTTTATCTCGACTTAGCTTGTCCTCGTTGATGTTAACTATGTTAACTGCGCTATCATGGCGCTGGATAGGTGCATCAGTCTTGCTAATTAAAAAACGATAGGTCCCATTATCCAACTGGTTTTTTTCATGAACATAGAAGCCTTGGTGAGCACAATAAAACGGAATATCACGCATTGAAGATGGCTCAATGGTAATAATTTCACATGCATTGTTTTCATCTAATGATTTTGACAAGAAGCGACGAACTTGAATCATTACTTCTGGGCAACGATAGTCTTCTGTATTTAACGTGACAATGTTCATGATTTATCCTACCCCTGAGAAAGCCGAGGTGCGCAGTTGATAGGATAATTATATTTTCGTGCGCACGTTTTGTCAAGGCATTTATGGCAAATTAAGTTAAACGTCACTACGTCACGCCGGTATTAATTCAACAAAGCTTTCTCTTTCACGTCAACACCCGATAGCTGATATAAAAGTGTGTTACCATTTTCAACAACGCTAATTGCCATCTCATCAGAAAAATCTAGTGTAACTGATGCCTCATATTTAATTTTTGTAAAAACGTTTACGATGTCCGAGCACGAAGCTAGCAATTGAAAAATTAATGGCATGTGAGTACCAACACCATAAATCATCAAATCACTTTCAAACATTGCCGACATTGCTGCCTTGGACGATAAAACAGGCACCTCTGCCTTTATACCTTCCAAATCTAAACCATCTATCACTTTTACTGAAATATTCGCATCTGGCCTCATCGCATTAATTATGTTGGTGAAGTTTTCAAGCTCCACCAGCTTATTCGCTTCTTTTTTAGAAAGCTCACAATCACCAGGCCCCATCAGCATGATAGGCACATCATTCACAGTGACAGCTACATGCGTGAGATACATCAGAGCGTTTGTTTTCCCAGTAACAATTTCCAGTGGAGATTCATCCTTGAGTGCCATGATTTTTTCATCGATAAAACTACTTTTTACACTCATAAAACACCTTATATACCAAGAAACTTATCCGACATTTGCAGTCTTAAGTGGACTGCCATTTTCATAGATAGCTTAGCAGCACTACCTTTCAGTATTTTTCCATCTAGGATCACGCTGTTTTGCCATATACCTGCCTCTCTATCCATGTTGAGTTCTGATAACCCACCCAGAATAGTGAAATCTGGCTTTACTTGTTCCGCTAACGCATTGTCAATAATGAGATTACCAACCCTACCTAGTGCTTCTAAGCCAATAGCACAACAAACCAGATTCGACTTCTTTTGCGCCGTCACATCGGCTTTGGCACTCTTCTCAAACAAGCCTTCAAAAGCTTCATTTTCTAGGTGGGAAACAAACGAGGCTATAACACGTAGCCACATTTCACTGACACTTTCATCCAGCATCGTCTTGTCCATTTCTTTGCTGGTCATTCCGGTAAGCTTCTCTACAAATGTTTTGTATTGGGCTAACGTATAAAATCGGTCGTTTGCGCCATCACGGGAAATCTGTTTAGCAAAGGCGGTATCGCAATCTTCAAGATATTTCAACGAACGGACATAAAAAGCACTGGATGCCTTAGCAGAATCAAAAAACAAATTGATTGAAGAATTAGGTTTGACTACATTTTTGTGATAATCAGAGAACACCTGACGAATGATATTCGCCGATTCCAAAAGCGTAGCGGTATTCAATACGATCAGTTTTAAGTCTACTGTCATTTCCGCAAGCTCTGGGCATTCCAACATTGCTTTACGCCCACCTTCTCGACGGCCCTGACCATCAACAAGCATTCTCTGTGCGTCAGCTGAAAGTGTAATCTTACGAAACATACCGTGCACGGTTTCAGAAATCGCCTGTGAAGATACAAATCCAGCAAGTTGAGGGAAGATGGCGTCTTCTCGCTCTAGCAGGTAATTTTTGATGTTGTCAGAGCGTGAATTTGTCAACTTTCGTTGAAGCAATTCTTCATCCCTTTCGGACTCATGGATAGGGAAGGCGTCTACAAGCTCACCCAATGTTGTAGTTACGTTGATAACCTGAAGACCATGTGCGGAAGCTAAACCTTCGTTGGTTGGCAAGCCATAAAATGTAAAGTTTTTCATTTCTTTTTTCCTGCCCCTGAACAGACCGAGGCGCATCGAACTAAGTTAATCTTATATCTGTGCGCACAGAGTTGTCAACAAATTATTTCATTTATTTGCTGTTCTAATTCTTATTGTATATCATGCATAATGTATAACAAATGTGCAATGGTGAATTTTATGAACAACACTAACGAGACAAACTTTGAAGATCGCCAATCAATTTCGGTAAATGGGATTACTGTCTCAGCCATGGTGAATCACAATGGCACCATTGACCACGAGAAGCCAGAAATAGAATTAGTACTCGAAGAATGCATGCTTTTTGAGTTTTTTGAGTCAACTGAAAAAGCTTTGGAAAAAGGTAGGTCACTTATTGAGTCAGAAAGCTTAATGCTGCAATCAGATTTAGAGAAAGAATTACGCCGTGTTGAAACACTCATTAATGACAATGATAAAGACCTCTCCATGGAAAAGTTGTCGGCGCACAGAGCAGCCATCATAAAATTGTTATCTAAATTAAAGGGGCTTAACTAATTAGTAAAAGCAGAGTAAATTGCATTGACATTTGTGTGCGCACGGATAATAATGTAATTCTTTAATGTGCACCTCGGCAAAACAGGGGTAGGAGAAATTACCTATGCAAGTTTCAGAAACGTTGTCGTGTAAAGACACAAAAAAAGGCAAACGCTCTTTCATCAAAAACAGAGAATCCATTAAGTCAGGTTTTGTTGAAGGTGCCCGGTACCGTTTCATCAACCATGGCGATCATATTGAACTCGTTCTTGATAGCAACGGCGATAGAGTGGTCAGCAAAGGAAACATCGTAGACCTACAAAACAAAACCATGAGCACTGTTTTTGCAGATGTCGATAGAGTAAACGTTGACTATCAAAAAGAAAGAATCGTCCTTAAAGCTCACTACAGCGAACAACAGGTCATAAAACGGGAGCAGTCCATAAAAGCAGGTGGTTCTGTCAAAATCGGCGAAGTGTTTGCTGGTACCGGCAACTTATCACTTCAGATCAAACGTGGGTTAAAAAAATCCGGCGTCAGATCGAAACACGTATTTGCCATTGAACGTTGTAAAGATAAGTCTTACATCCTATCGGCCAATGATGAGTTGTGGGATGACAAAGATGCAAGGCTATTCACTGATGACATTATGTTGATGGATGTTAGTCAGTTACCCGCCGTTGATATTCTTGTCGTCAGCTATCCTTGTGTCGGCTTTTCAATGATGCAGACAGACAAAGCCAAGCGTGATTTACGCCACCCCGAAGCCGGTGTATTGTTTGTGAAACTACTGGAAATTATCAGTAAGACAAATCCAAGCACTATTATTATCGAAAATTCACCGCGCATGAGAGATTCAGACACTCTCTATATAATGGATACCGTATTATCAACCACAGGGTATCGAAACACCGAGGGAACGCTTAAAGGCCATGATTTTGGTGATTTTGAACCCAGGGAAAGGCTTATTAAAATATACACGTCTAAAGGCTTGACGCCGTTCAATGTATCAAACATAAAGCCTCAGTTATCATCCGTTAGGAAAGTCGAAGAGATACTTGAACCGCATACTGTTAAAGAGACAGACTGGAAACCGTATTCATATTTAAGAAATCATGCGAAAAATAGTGCTCATGGCCACGGATTTTTCGCGGCCACCCCTGCAGACACCAAATTAAAAACATTTGGGGCTAATTACGCAAAGGCTCAACCAGATTCTTCGTTTCTTCAACACCCAGAAAATAAAGACCTATTCAGAATGTTTACGCCTTCAGAGCACGCAAACATAAGACGATTCGATACAGGTATGCATAGAGCTATTTTAGAGTCATCGGAAGGAAAGGGTCCCTTTTACCAACGTGGCAGCAAAATGAGAGCACATAAGATGATGGGGGATTCTATTGCACCTCTCCCTTGGTTTGCTGCTGGTTTAGCAATTGGTAACTGGATTAAAGAAAACCATATATTTAAATCAAACCGTCGCTACACATTTAGTCAGACTGCTTAGGATAAGAACATGAAACAAAACATTTTCCCTGTTGAAAAAGTCACACAGGTCTTAACAAATCCTGAAAACTACAGGTTACTTGAACGTATTCCTGAAAATCTTGATGAAGCGAGAGGCTTAATTGGTACAGACATTGTTGGCGATGAAGTTGAAATCATTATTTTAGATCTGGAAACCACAGGCCTTGATGCTGCTATTGATGAAATTATAGAAATTGGACTGGTTAAGGCACTCTATTCCGTTTCAAAAAAACAGATCACCCATGTAGCGCAGGTGGGTAACTACTATGAACAACCCCGGTCACCAATAACTGAAGAAATTACGCATCACACAGGCATTACCAATGAAATGGTAGCCGGTCATAAATTCGATACTAGCGCTTTAATGCAATGGTTTGATAACGACCCTATCGTCATTGCCCATAATGCAAAATTTGATCGACCTTTCTTTGAGGCGCGTTTCAATTTACCTGAAATAAAAAAACTTCGATGGGCATGCAGTATAGCGGATATGCAATGGCTTGATTTTGGATTTGAAAGTCAAAAACTTGAATACCTACTTTTCAAAATCGGCTATTTTTATAACCCTCATAGGGCGTTGATAGATTGTTTAGCAACCTTAGTTCTACTTTGTTCGATTGACGGTGCGTTCTCAAGATTACTCCGAAATGCCGCGGCAAGACAATATACACTTCGAGCCATTAAAGCGCCCTATGAAGTTAAAGACGAGTTATCAGCTAATAATTATAAATGGAATCCTGAATCACACTTAGGTAAGCATTGGGCAAAGACAGTCTATGAAGATGAATATGATGAAGCATTGAGCCACCTTCGCTCATTATATACATATAACGTAGATAAGATTGCAGTTGAAACCACTACTTCGAGAGAAAGATACAAATAAGGTTTATGCACAATAAATACTAAATATGCATTGACAGGACGTTAATATAGGTCTAAATTAAAACTATGCGGAATACCCAACCAAACCTTTCGCATCCTGCCGTATCGCCTGATACGGCTTTTTTTTGTTCTCGCCTTTAATCAATTGAAAACAAGTTTTCTTCTTTATTCTGATCTTGCTTTTCAGGGAAAAAGAATACGGCCAATGCAACCAATATAGCTAAAGCGGTTGTTAAGCCTAGTGTCGTTGGTGAAATTTTTACAATGTCGGCAAAATAGAGCACCGAAACCAGAGCGGTAAATGCAAATACACAAAGATAAATAAGTTTTTTTAGCGCTGAGATATTTTTTATCATTTTGAATCTGTCACTTTAATACAATTTGGAAAGAATAGTGTAAGGGAAGGGGGGTTCTACTATAGACATTCACAGCGTTACCCTTTGCATCTATGAAAACGCGATACTCACGTTTCAAAGATTTTCTTACGGTAACAATTACGCGAACAGTCTGCCCTGAAAGTCTAGATAAAGTATTTCTTAGCTCAGAGAAGAGCACTTTAAGTGTAGCATTTTGTGTTTTTACGATAATCATATTAATACTGCACATTGATTAATCTATATGCATATTATAGGATCAGAAGGTGTTTGCGCAAGTATGCATCACAAAAGTAGATCAAATTTTATTTAATATTCAGCCAAAACAGTGTAGTTAAATTATCGCAAATGCAGAGGTCACAAATGATTATCAATGACATAAAAGAGCGCTTCCAATCTTTCCTGGATAGCATACAGCAAGATAGACATCAGTTAGACAATGCACTTCAAATGATCCTCGACAAAATTGAAACTCAGTTGAAGACGATCATTGCAAAGCTAGAAAACAATATCGAACTCGACAACGATCTTTCTGATTTTTTAGACGTGGTTGAAGAATTTGCTGATGCGAAAGGAATTGACGTGAGTGAATTGAACGAAGACCTCAATGAAATTTATCATGATTTGAAAGATTATGACGATGCTGAGAAGAACCGCGGTCTAAAAATGACGCCGTATGACGTTCAAGCATAGGTACTTACGAATTAATTTAGGGCCAGAAATGGCCCTTTCAGGAATAGATTGCTAGCAATTCAGATGCTTCATCCCTTTCAGCACAGCTTATCGTTCGTCTTACCTTGAGTTCCACAATATCAGCATCGCTATATATTTTTCTACTGTCAGGCACATCATGGTTTGAGATCACTACTTTTATTCCACGCGCCCTTGCTTTAGCGCTTAATGTAGCCAGTTTTACCTGGTCGCTCATATTGAACGCCTTTCCCGAATATGCGGTAAAAGACTTCTTACCCGGCAATTGAAAATACGGAGGGTCGGCATAAATAACGTCACCTTTTCTAGCCCTCCTGAATGCTTGCCCAAAATCGTCACACATGAACTCTGCTCGCTTCAGCTTTGAACTGAAAAAAAGCATTTCTTGTTCTGGGAAATAAGGTGATGAGTATCGTCCGAAGGGTACGTTATATTGCCCTTTTTTATTGTATCGACATAAGCCGTTATACCCGTGCCTATTTAAATATAAAAACAACGCGGCCCTTTCTTTTGAATAGTCAAGCTCATTGAAGATATCACGGAGTTCGTAGTATCTATCTTCCGAGTTAAAGGGACCGGAAAAAAACTGCTCACAATACGCTATAAAGCTATCTTTTTCCTTCTTTAGATACTTAAAAACTTCAATCACATCGCGATTTATGTCATTCAGTAAATACCGATCAAAATCCGTATTTATAAATACATTTCCCGCACCTACAAATGGCTCGATCAGTTTTTCACCAGATTTCAAGCACGAGTTGATATGTCCAACAATTTTGCTCTTACCACCGGGATATTTAAGAAAGCTTTTCATAAAAAGGCACATAGGTTAAGGTTATGCACATAGAATACTATTTTTGCACAGATTATAAAAGGAAAACACAATGCGTTATCCCTCCAATCAACTCCCCATATTCGTCCCTAAACAATCGGAGCAAGGAAACATAGGTCTTCTACCAGGCACAGCTATTATTGGCATTGAAGTTCTAAACGAAGAACAAGGTGTCATTCGTGGCTATTTCGAAGGCAATAAGTACGGTGCTTCCAATATTGAAAGCTTCGAAGATAAATGTCTTATTGCAGCAGGCAGAGGAATACAGCGATATCCTACGTCGGCGTGGTCTGTTTTTGAAATAGCTGAGCTAGAAAATGTAGGCACCTACGATTACGATAACTTCCGTGCAAAAATTACCAACAAGGAAGCTGTCGTAGAGTGGGAAAATTATATCAATCACGACTCTGACATCGAAGAATCATATCTTCCTTCACCTTAGTATCACCCCGATATTAAACGTATCAACTCCTATACTTTATAGGCGTTTTTACATTGTTTTTATCGCTTTTTATATCTATTATGTGCACAAAGAATATATATTATGCAGGTGGTATTATGTTTTCAACTGTCGATACACTAACTCCTATCAGTAAACATTTTGAAATGTCAGATAAAAGCCTTTATTTATTAAGGCCTAACGGCAGTGATTACGTAGAAATTAAAAAAAATGCTCATTTAGGTATTGAGAATTACACTAAAGCGCTGGTGGCTTTTGTAGAAGATAATTTTCCACAATTCAAGCTAATGCCAATTGATGAAAGGGCTGATTTCGCTAAGTTCATTATCAATGACGATTTCCTCGAAAGCCCAACACATGTATACATCAAGCATAAAAGCATTTCACAGAACAACCAATGTCTTTCCGTGTACCTGCAAATGACATTTCCTGAGCATAAAGTCATCTTTTACACAGACATTTATAAACCTATCCCTGACATCGGTGGTTTATCTATTTCAGCAATCACTGATATAGGCATTGTAGAGAGAAAGGGGTTTAAATATATTTACCCAATAAAGATCGCAACTTCTACACTGCTTAAATATGAAGAATACAATAATCATTCGATGCCTGGCTACTATCGGGTAAATAGCGTCTCCGACAATTCCGCTACTTTTGACGGACACTTAAGAGCGTGCGGCTGATAACGGTCACTACAGCCATACAAACCTAAGATCACTATCGATGATGATAAGCATTTACCTATGCTATTAATTCTGTAATTATTCTATCTATATAATTACTGTAAAAAATACTCAACACTTTTTACTCACCAAAAGTCCATTTGCGAATGCCTGACATTAGCATGATTGATGTCATCGCAATTCCTGAAATATTAAGCCACAGAAATAGTTCACTGCTTACTTCACTGAAGCTGAGGTATACAAACAAGGTTAGCAATAACCCAGATGATATTGTTGTATATCTATTTCTAAATTTTTTGATACGCATCTGTTCCCACATTCAAATTGTTTCAATTAAGCGCTCAAAATCTCTAACTTGAGCTTCAATTTCTGCTCTAGCCTGAACGTCCTCATCGCTACTTCCACTATGAACGTCAGCCAACGCTTCACGGTCTTGAATTGCACAACGCAGCAACACTTTTGCGACGTGCTTCTTTGAGCCTGTTTCATACCGTTTAGCCATCATATTTCCCATACTAAAGATTGACCCATATAACGGCCCCTCTAGGGTGTTTATATGGTATTGGATTGTTGTACTTTTGGACGTCACTAAGACGCCATGCATAGCACCATTTTTCTAATAGTGATATGTCGTCTACCTGATGTGCTTCGTAACTTTGCTTGGCTTGCTCAAGTGAAACTTTATGAGAGCCTGAAATGAAGCATTCACCTATAACATGTCCACTTCAGCCTCAATCAATTTGATTATTCCGCGTTGTTTAGTATGAGTTGACCTCATTTCCCAATGCTTACCATTGTTAAGAATCTTATCTAACCATTCTTTACGGATAATTAAACCTTTAGCCACGATTAAATGTTTCCTATTCGCCAATTCCGGCTGATTCACGGTAGTAAATCATCGCTGCGATGTTCATAACGTCACGCATATCACCCTTGGTAACATGCTCGTTCAACATCTTCTTCAGATGTTCTGTTTGGCAATCTTCTGTCCACCAACCACCGCGACCTTTTTGTCTAGCAATTTCGAGTTTTTCTTCCATTGCTTTTTTAGCAGAAGACACTAGCTCATTATCCATTTGCTCATCCCGATATTCGGACTTGGTTTGCCCTAAACTTTTGGATAAATGCTTCCAGCGCTCAGCTATTTGTTCTGATATTGATTTCATTCTTATTTCCTACTTGTCAGATTTGAGTTCATCAACCAGTCTTTTAGCGGCTATCGGGTCTGTTTTCTTCCCATTGGTCGAACTTATACTTGCCAATTCCTCATAAAACTTTATATCGTTTTTGACTGCTGGCTCGAACGGAATTGCCTGACCTTTTACCTTCGACATACTTTCTTTCACGTTACCTGCTTCCTATTCAACTGGCTCAATTTTGAAAGTTGATTTGTAACCTTTGAAAACAATCCCACACTCATCGTTTTCTGTAGCTAATAGTGCATTTGTAGTTGCAAACATTAACGTCTTCAATACATTTTCCATGCAGTCATCAGATGATGAAAACTTAGCTTCCAAAACGCTGATAACATCATCTACAGCTTCACTTACTTCAGACATTTTTTTCCCATCACAACTTAGGCCACGCATCTGCGCGGTCAATAAAGTTAAGATCAGCTGAATCTGTACCGACATCACATGCTTTCTCTCGATCAACATCCGCTTCATGCAATATAGTTGTCGCAACCGTTGGTTCATCACACAATTCAATGCAGCGAGCAGCTGCGTAAACGATGCCTTGTGTGAAATTATCATTTGCTCGTGACATAATTTCTTCCATTTAAATTTAAGCCGCTAAATTTCGCTGCGCCTCAATAATTGTGAGGCAAATTGCTTTATTAGCTTCAATGCCATCATTACGATGTGAAAGCCAATCATCACCATTGTGAATGCTAGTGCATGGGTGTGGAAATTCATCACTGCCAGCACACTCATACTCGACAGTAACTTTGTGCTTTTTCATAAGTTGAAAACAATAAGCGTCATTGGCAAGGGGATTCTTGGCCTGTGATAAGATAACTTTTTCGCGTTGGCTTAGGTAAAAGTCACTTTGATGCTCTGGCGCATCATAAAATGAAAATATTTCTAGCGTATCTGTGTCGCTCTCTATCTCTGCAATAGCTTTAATAATTTCAAGATCTGACAATTCGTTTAAATCATCCATCATCACAAATTACCCTCGTATTTCCTACTTTACTAATTCGAGGTGTTCAACTTCCAAATCCAGTTCTTGAAACTCTGGAACATCAGGATTGTAAACACAGTTGATAACGTTACTTTGAGTTATGATTTTATTGACCACTTCAACCAAATGGTCTTCGTCATAAAGTTCACCCGTAACAGATTGCAAAACAGCTTCCCTAAGCTCTTCAACATTGTTACTTAGTTCGCGCCTGAAACCATTCATTGAAAATTTCATACTATTTCCTACTTACCAAATTGAAGCCGTAGCCGCTTTAATTAGATCGATTACTGCAAAGGCTTCACTCCTATCAAAGTGAATTTTGGCACCTTTGTGAGTCAAGACAATACCAGTGCTAACGTTATAAAACCCATGATTAGCTTTGTTCCCTTCATCACCGCTAGGATTAAAAGAATTTGCGTATTCTTGGGCAGTTTCTTTTTCAATTGGCATAGTCCAGCCATTAGTTTCAATCCACAAACCATGCTCATCAGCACGAGCTACAACGTTATCCGCAGGACGCGGAAAAGTTACTTTTTGCATTTCTGTCTCCTATATCAGCTTACTAACACTCGAACACGCGCTAAAGCTTCGTTAATCACGTTCTGAGGCGCTTTCTCGATAAACTTGATGCCTCGATAGTCATAGTCGATAGTCCTCACCTGCTGGCAAAGAACGGCTCCTTTTGTTTGCAATTCATCACCTAAGTTGACTTCAAAGCCATGCCCTCTCACTTTTGATGTAATAGGTGCAACCAAGGCAAGTTGAATTTGCTTGTTGAATGGCTCCGGTGACAATACCAAAGCTGGCCTTTTATGCGCTTGCTCATGACCAGCAGATGGATCGAAATCAGTGAAAACAATGTCACCGCGAACAGGAATGTACTTCTTAACCACTACAGCGCCTCTTTGCCAACTGGTGAATCATTCAACCATGCCTTGTCTTCATCATCCAAAGTCATCACCTCTGGACTGCACTGAGCCAGCAGCTCATCAAGGGAATACTCAGGCTGACGTACCGGTTCAATGATAATCCGGCCATTCTCTGTTTTAACATCAATCTTTTCATTAACGTCAAGATCCAGTTCTTTCAGCAACGCAGCAGGGATAATTACCCCTTTTGAATTACCATATTTGCGAATTACAGTTTCCATAAATCACACTCTATGTACCAACAATGTACATACATTATCACAACTAACCGGTGTTGCAACTATGTTGTTACTTTATTTTTGGCCTGCCACGCTTTTTCGGCTTAGGCATCATCGTTTGAGCGACCTTTCTTATGTAGTTAAAATCCACATCAGTATAGTCCCGCTGCGCCCCTTCAGTCCGATGATGGAGAAGCGTTTGAATGATTCTTGAGGTATCAGGGTTAGCTTTCTTTTCCAATAGTCTTTGTGCAAATCGAGCAAAACTATGACGGCCAGCGTGTACTGCTAGAATTGTTGTACCCATAATTCTTATATAGCTTCGTGAGCAGGTTCTGGACAGCCGTTGCAATCATGTATTCCTTACCCTTAGAGACTTTGCGAGTAAGCGAAAACGGTTGCCACATTCCTCGCCAGTTACTCAGGAATACATGAGACTCCGGATCTAAACCTCTATATTCAGATGCTCCTTTCTTCTCCAACCCAATCCGATGTTTTACTCTCGCATCGAACCATTTTTCCAAATGCTCTCTGTACTCGCGAACATTTGGTATATGGGCGATGGCCGGATAATTACCTTTCGTTCCTTCTTTTCTCAAGCGTGTAACGAACATCAGGGAACCGTCAGGATACAGGGCTTCTTTGACTTTCCATTGGCTCACTTCCACTGCTCTGAAACAACTAAAGTAAGTAGTTAACAACATACACTGGTTACGCAAGCCAATCAGCGGATCAACCCCTTCGTTATCGACACGCTCAACCATATCTAAGAACTCATCCGGTGTTAGCGTTTCTGGTTGTTTAACAGTTCGTAAAGAAGGAGGATTCCAGCGCCAATTAAAATCAATTTTTTCGTCTGTCATAATTTAGTAGGAAACTTGGTTTACTACATAGTAGTACAAAATAAACTCACAGGTCTAAGAGGCGCATTGGATAAGAGGCAATAGGAAACGACGCATTAGTTAAAATAATGCGTCTTGTCTTGATACTCGGTTGTTTGGGTTACTTTTTTCCCAGTCTGTTAAGTAGCCAAAGATCGTCTGTTCTGCCTTCCTTTTTAAGAAGTTTGGCCATATCTTTTTCGAGTTTCTTCTGATAAATAGGATCTTTGCTGAAGAGAGCTGATTTAGCCGAATTCGTTGTCTGATAAATAACCGAATTGCCTAGCTCAACCGCTTCTTTGAAATTTAACACCACTCTAACATCGGAGCACAGTTGAGGCATTGACAAAACCCTAGCCAGTTTCTCTTCTAACGGAACCTCAACGACAGTGGCATGTTCGTCGGAACCAATTTGGTTGTCGTTAAGCACTTCGAGAAGGTCTTTTCTATCGGGTGCATGTCCACCACAAGAAGAACAGTCAGCAAAGTATTGGGTTAGGTACCTATAAGTAATTCCGTTGATATCTTTCTGACCTACGAACCACAAGGGATTGTCGAGAAGGTGCGAAAAATACAGGTTGTCGTTAACCAGGTGGCTGAATATGAGTGTGGGTTCAAGCTCAGGAACAGGCACTGAAATTTTTTCAGCAATACGTATTATCTCTCTGACTTCATTTTTGCGGGTAGATATACCTCTTTGGATATCCCTGAGATCATGTCGCAGGCCTGATGATTTATCGGTTCCCATTTTTAACGCAACCTTTGCTTGCTCCTTAAGGTCTATCCACGCTTCAAGATAGTTTGAAAGCAACTTGTGTGTCGGCGTACCTTTAGCCAGTAATGTGGATTGGTACTCTGGCAAACTTACACATAACTGCTCGATGATAAAATCGGTTACAGCAACTGCTGCCTCATACGACTTTGGTTCCCAGTCCGAGTGTGTTTTCATAATTAAACGAGAGGTCGTATTGGCCTGAATCGCTTTAATTTCATCAGAGGTTGCGCCGCCAATCATTCTATTCAGTTCCCCGGTCATCACCGAAAAACGTTCACGGATACCTAATACTTTGCATACATCCAAAACTGTTTTTTCTGTAAGCCCGTCAACATTCTTAGAAAAGACACTGGCGATAGATGATGCAATATCTTCGTTCTGAAACACCCAAAGTGGCTTATATTTATCGCCTTCTTTTCTGAATTTGGATGACTCTACAAGGTCTGAATGTCCTTTATACCCAAGCGCAATCGATAGGTAATCGTTTCTTTTAAATGCTGATAGCGGCTTAAAATCAAGCTTCTCAGCAATAAGCACTGCCAATGCTTTTGCTTTGGTTTTAATTGAGTCTAATTGCGAAGGATAGATCGGTAGTGGGAATGTATTCATGTTAAACCTTTATGTGTTTGGCATTGATTGCAGACTACGTGCCTCTCGCGTTAGCTCGCCAACAATAAACGTTCAACAAGTTAACCAATCCGTCTTGACCACGAGGCAGGTCTAGGTGACGAAAACCTATGTCCATAAATATAGCACACCTGATCATTCATACAATTCCTAATCATTAGTTTTATTTGTTCATTCAGAATGCTACTTGAAATAGCGCTTTAGCGTTAGATAG
>CEWF01055889.1_pt1 | contig 40842 bp, 49 predicted proteins | sample 531331 | NCBI WGS metagenome assembly CEWF01 (sample SAMEA2622676, study PRJEB7988) | marine metagenome | biome: marine biome (ENVO:00000447); feature: mesopelagic zone (ENVO:00000213); material: "saline water (ENVO:00002010), including plankton (ENVO:xxxxxxxx)" | depth 600 m | reverse complement strand
TGTTGTAGATGTCAGAGAAGTATGTCAATTAAGTGGGATCCAGTAATATTTGGCGGGAATAAGTGGGAAGCCTTGTATTGTAAGGGATTGGGCCAATTTCTAAGCGCCAAAATAAATTAGCACTTTGACAGAGTAGTTTGGCGAAAGTTAGAGAATGTCTGAAAACTAAGGTGCAGTTTGGCAACTAACAATTTGGAACTGCTACCAGCATAGACTAATTACGTTAAGACTAGTTTAAATAAGGCCTCACGAGATGGTTAGTCAACGTTATGTGAGGCATTTAGAAACAATCTATATCGCACTTTTTAAATTGTAAGTGCGATCCTCAAATAGCGCGTTTTTGTGTTTAAGTGCGATCCAAAAAAGCGTTTAAAAGACATTTAAAAGGTATTAGAAGCTTCAGTGACTCTGCCAACAATATTGAGTAGCTCTCTGTAGTCTTCGTTAAATGCCAACGGAATGAACTCATCGTTCTCTGCTTGCAGAATGAGGTCCCCTAAGAGGGTTTTATGAACCTTTCGACACGTGAAATTATCTTCGATTTTAAAGCAATAGATGTGACCAGGATGTAAGGCTTTATCGCTTTCATCTATTCGGCACCGAGCGCCCTTTTGAATATGGGGCTCCATTGCATTATCTTCGATGACAATGAATTGCTTTTCTTTATAGTTTGCAGTTCCTTGCACTAGTGAGATTGCATTTTCAATTTCTTCTAAATCAGCAACACCTTCTAGAACAACCCTGGTTCGCGCCTCGACGAGCTCTCTAAAGCTAAATTCCGTTTCTTTGTGAAGTAAATAGAGGTAATCGACATCAGGGAGTCGATCTTTCTCATAAGACTTGAGTGTATTTTCATGCCATTGGTCATGACGCCTTGCGAACTCCTTCCTGCTCATTTTTTCTTCACGAATACTTTTTATCAAAGAGCAAAATTCATTCACGTTCATAAAAAACCCAACTTTTTATTTTTAGTTTTCAAAGGCATAAAGAAATAAAGACACTTTTGTGTCTACACACGCTTTACATGAGGCATTTTTGTGTCCTATGATTCAAAAAAAGCAACACTAAATGGATCTAATAATGTACCAAAAAGATTGGCACCCAGCAGATATCGTCGCTGCAATTCGTAAGAAAGAGCTCACTTTAAAAGATCTCTCTATTCAAAATGGTTTAGCAGCTAGGGCATGTGATACCGCAATGCACAGACCTTACGCAAAACCAGAGGCCGTTATTGCAAAAGCTCTAGGGCTGCACCCCAAAGAGATTTGGCCTTCTCGTTATCACGCTAATGGCACACGTCGCAGATTTCTACATAGCAAGATTGTAGCAAAGGAAGCGATAAAAGAAACTCGTGGCGTAAAAAGCGCATAAGACACAATTGTGTCTCACAATAATTAGAGAACCTCTTATGAAACTATTTACTGCCAAGGAAATCGCTGAATCTCTCAATATTGCTAAGCGCAATGTTAGCTTGCGAGCTAAAAATGAGGGCTGGCCATTCCAACTACTCGCTGGTTTGGGTGGCAGAGTTCCCCACTATCTTTTCGAAGGCCTTCCTGAGGAAGTGGCTAATGCAGTTGAGAAGAAATTTCACCCCAGCTCTCTTGCGTCAAAGGCCAAAAACAAGAAGACAGTTGAAAGCACCATCAGTGAAGTAGAAAAGAGCATTACCCTGGATGCGAGAAAGAGTGGCTTATTAGATGCTTCATACCAGGATGAGAATGCCAAGCGCGCTAGCACCTCTCTATTCATATTAAAACTGGCTCAAAGTTTTGCTGCTGAAATGAGCAGTAAAGTCTCAGCTTGGAACACTTTTATTGGTCTATATAACAACCGAGAACTTGAGATAAATGAAGCTCATTATCGCATTAAGCCAAGCCTAAGTTACCGCACACTTCTTCGTTGGGAAAAAAGCTACGAAAAGCACGGTTTCCAAGGGTTAGTTACAGGTTACGGTAAAACCAAGGGCAAGAGCATCATTGAAACCACGCCAGAAATGAAGCGATATTCCGTTGCGTTAATCCATCAGTTTCCACACATAAAGGGCCAGCGCTTATCTGAACTTCTTAAGATGGAGTTTGAGGGAAAATACTCAACGCCTTCACCATCGACTTGTAGAGATTGGCTACGTAAATGGAAAGATGAAAACAAAACCACTTTCCTATCTCTTATGGATGCCAGTGGCTGGCAGAACAAACACATGGCAGCTTTTGGCAGCCGCAGTGCAGGTGTTGAACGCATCAACCAACTTTGGGAATTTGATAGCACACCAGCCGACGTAATGCTTACCGATGGTAGATACTCAATTATTGGTGTAATTGATGTGTTTACACGACGTGTAAAAGTCGTTTTAAAACCTACATCGAATGCCGAAGGTATTGCACTTTTAATTCGCAATACGATCCTTGATTGGGGTATTCCAGAAGTCGCTCGAACAGATAATGGAGCAGACTATTGCTCTGCGCATATCTTCGCGATATGGGATGCACTTGGTATACACAACCAAATTACCAATCCTTACAGCGGCTGGGAAAAACCCTTCATAGAACGTTTCTTCAGAACGTTTAGCCACGGTATTGCCGAGATGCTATCGGGCTACATTGGTCATAACGTTAGTGATCGTGAAAAGATAAATGCTCGCCTTACTTTTGCTCAGCGCTTAATAGAGCGACGAGAAAAAGGCGCAGATAGAGTAGCGCTTGATGTATCTATCTCATCAACTGACTTCGAAAAATTCATTAATTCTTGGCTTGATTACCACTACGACCATACCGAGCACAGTGAGCTTAAGTGCACACCATTTGAGAAATTCACTCAGCATCAGCAAACGATTAAGCGTTTAGATAACGAAAGGCTTTTAGACGTTTTGCTTGCTCCCGTACCTAGTCAAAAAGGCTTTAGGACCGTTGGAAAAGAGGGTATTAGCGTTGAGGGCGTAGAGTACATTCATGCAGAACTAGGAGCCTATATTGGTGAACGAGTTCACTGTCGTTTCAATCCTGATGATATTGGAAAAATATTCGTATTCGATCCCGTCAAGCGCGAATTCATCTGCGAGGCGTTTAACCCAGAACTAGTCGATAACGAAATAACAATGACGCATGCTCAAGAAGCTAAGCGGATTCAAAGAGCGAGGCTTCGCAACGAGCGAGAAGCTATAAAACAAGCATCGAAAGAATACGATGTCAGTGATGTAGCGCAAAAGTTTATTGCGTACCGTGAAGCTCAAACAGGAGGCGTATCCGCGTTTCCTAAACCTTCTAAGCAGGTTGACACATCAACTATCACGTCCATCACTACTGCGACAACTGAAACGCAGGGCTATTCAGAAGAACAAAAAAGTGAATTTGAGAAACGTAGAAAAGAGCTTGAAGCCGTTGAAGCGATACGTACTTCCGCGGAGCCCACATTCTCAAGTGATCATCAAAAAGCACGTTATTTCACCGAAAGAAAAACTAAGGGCTTGTTGGGCCCAAGCGAAAAAGCATGGCTTCACCAATATCGTCGTGAGAACCGACGAGCGGCAGCCATGCTCGATAATTTGTATCAAGGCAATACAGCTAACAAAGGAAAGTAGAAATGAAAGCGACTACCGCAAAAACAAAAAACGTTATGGCAGCATTCGACGCCTATCAAACTATATACCAAGCCTCATTAGAGGGCTCACCCGCTATATGTCTCTTTTCAGGTAAGTCAGGACTTGGCAAAACGACAGCGGGGGCGTTCCTGTTCGTTCAAGCTGACGGTGTTTTAGTCCGCTGCTACAGAGCAGACACATTGCCAGCTTGGTTATGGCGACTCGCACGTGAACTAGGGCTAGATAAGCGTAAAAGTAAAGTTGACATGCTTAATTTTATTGTTCGAGAACTCTCATTGAGTGGAAAACCACTGTTCATTGATGAGTCTGACTACATCGCTGACAACATCGAGATTCTTGAAACAATACGTGACATTTACGACATGTCTGGCGTACCAGTCATCATGATTGGTTATGACTTGCTTCCCGTAAAAATCAAGCGACTTGAGCAGTTACACAATCGCATCAGCCAACACGTAAAGTTTCAAAGAGCCGATGAGGAAGACATTTCTATCATGGCGAGTGAGCTGGTAGAGCACACCGTCATTTCGCCTGACCTACTGCAAGAGTTATTAGATGTCTCAAAAGGTAACTTTCGACGCATCACTACTGGTCTTGCAAGTATTGAGAGGTTCACAAAGTCGAACAACCTAAAAACAATAAACGCTGATCAATGGGCCCAGCGTCAATTTTTCCCTGTCGCGGAACTGTAGATATGTCTCAAACCCTCAGCCAGCGTAGCTGGGAGTGGATAAAAGAACAGCCAGACTTTCACTCGAATGAGCTGGCAAAGGAAATGGAAGTCTCGTTGTACCAAGCGCAAATGGTAATCGACCACCTTAAGCAACTTGGTGCTGTAACAACGGTAAATCGAAAAGCAAACCCGGTCGTTTACGCAAAGGTTGCACGTGCAAAGCCACATTTACCAGGGAAGAACACAACTAGCCCTCAGCCAGGTTCGAAGCGCCAAAAAATTTGGCAAGCCATGAGGTATCTAGAAGTGTTCACTATTCCTGAAATTGTGGCCCTTGCAGAGTGCAGTAGGAGCAGTGTGGAGCGCTACCTCACTGACCTGTGTCGTTACCAGTACGTTGTGAAATTAAGCGGCTTTAACAAGCGCGCATCTATGGCAAAACGCCGAGGCTGGCACAACCGCTACAGACTACTGAGTAACACTGGGCATATGTATCCCATAGCCCGACAAGCAGGCTTATACGACCAGAACCTTAAAAAACTAGTAGCAGCTACTGCTGTGACTAAGTGAGGAAACATGGATTGGTATGAATTATTAGCGAACAAGGTCAAGGAATTGGGTCGTCGTCAGGTTGAGTTAGACACGGGCATGAGTAAGACCACACTTTCTCAGGTGCTTAATAAAAAGTACCCAGGAAGCATTAGCAATATTGAAAAGAAAGTACTGGCAGCGTACGCAAATTTAACAGTGATCTGTCCAGTGCTTGGTTCAATAGCGGTTAAACGCTGTTTAAACGAACAGATAAGACCGTTTTCGGCAAGTAACCCGCAGCGCGTCAGGCTTTTTAGAGCGTGCCAAAACTGCATACACAGGAGCAAGCAATGAACGCTTACAACACTGCTTTTAAGAAAAGAGTGGATAAGGCGAGCTTGGCGATGACGCATCTCATCAAACAAGGGTGTGCCATCACTGGCCTGTCTATCAAAGAGACATCCACCGTTATCAATATCCTCCCGCCAAGAGATAAGCGGGTTAAAGGAACACTGATTTCAATTACGGGAACGCACACTGGCCGCTGTCACATGATGGCTACACGACTATACGGCTGCACGGTGCAATGGCACTTAACCAATGAAGAACCACAACAGGAATTAAACGCATGACATCTATCGACAAGCTTTATCAAATTGCAAAACCAGAAGCCCCGACTGGGTTCATGGAAGATGGTGAGGGCAACCTACGCCGCAAAGACCGTATCAAGCCGCTTGAGATTGAGCGGGACAAATTAACAAGAGAGCTCTTTCTTAACGCAATCTTGGTGCATGACGAACTACAAGCGTTCACCAAAAAGTTGAAACGAGACGTTGCTGAATTTGTAAGTCACGCAATGAAGAATTATGACAAACGCCTGGGCGGCACCAAGGGCAATGTCACGCTTTATAGTTTTGACCGTCGCATAAAGATTGAGCGCAGCCGTCAAGACAGATTGTGTTTCAACGAAAACCTTGTAGCCGCAAAAGCAATGATTGACGAGTGCATCAAACGCTGGTCGAAAGGCAGCAACAAGAACCTTCAAGCCATTGTGCAAGGCGCATTTAAAACCGATAAGCACGGGCGCTTCAGCGCTGCCAAGGTACTAAGCCTTCGCCAACACAACATTCAAGACGAGCAATGGCAACTGGCCATGACCGCACTGGCTGACGCCATTGAGGTTGATAGCAGTGCTGAGTACTTCCGCATTTATTTCCGTCTTGAAGATGGCACGTATCGCCAGCTTGCACTGGATATCTCAGACATTACTACTGACACCAACAAGGAATTGAAAAATGAGCAAACAACCGAAAGTGCTTAGCCGAACCCACATTGGCTCGAAACGAGAGCTAGCCGAAGCCGTTGCGCAGCTGCCGCCAGACGTTGATGGCGTAGAAGAAACTTACGTGATGAACGTGTATCACGACGAAAGCAACAACGAAAAGTGGCTGGAAATAATGCCAGCTAACTAACGAGCGAGCGGCCCTTCGGGGCCCTTAACCAAAGCCTTGAACGTTCAGGGCTTTGTTTAGGGAAAGGAGAAAACCATGCTACGTCTTTGTTTATTTATGATGTCTCTTTACGCCACGGCGTATTGCTTTTACTTCGGATACAACTGGGGAGGTGGGTTTTCTCTTTTAGTTGCAGCGTTGCTGTTTGCTCAAGCGTTTTTTCAAGGCGCGGCTGACAGCTTGCCAATTGGAGACGAATAAATGTCTATCAAACGCGGTTTAATTACCAAAATTCATGTCGCAAAGGCGCAGCTCAAAATGGATGAGGACAGTTACCGCAACTTGCTTCAACGCGTTACAGGGACGAATTCATGCGCGGGCATGAACGTAGAACAGCTTGAGCGCGTCATGGACGAAATGAAAGATAAAGGGTTCAGAGTTAAAAAAGCGCCCTCTGGGCGCAGGCTTTCTCCTAAGTCTAAAGGTACGGGAATAGACAAAGTACGTGCTATTTGGATAACCATGTTTCAGCAAGGTTTTGTGCGCGACGGCTCTGAGAGTGCGTTAGATGCCTATGTGTCTCGCTTTGTTAACGTGTCGCACGTGGGCTGGCTGAAAGATGAGAACTTGGCACAAGTTCTGGAGTCACTAAAGAACTGGCACCGACGCGAGATGGCAATAAAGCTCGTTGCTGAAGGATACACCGTGTTGAAAGGGCATAGAAAGGTGTGGAGTACAGAAAAAGCGCCTTACGAGTATGTAAAAAGCGCTTTTGAGGAGCTGATGCCGTGAGCAATCAAGAGCAGTTCGACTTTGACGATGACTTTGACTCGCTATTGGAGAACCTACCTGATTTAGCTGACGATAAAGCGCTAGCCATGGCCAGATACAAAGAGCACTTGTGGGCATTGGTTCTAATTTGTGAGCGACGTCTTAAAAAGGCAAATGTCGAAGATGACAAGGCGTACAAGCTTAGCTGTCAACTTATCGCAGAAATAGCGCATTACCAAGGTGGTGAGTGTAGATACTTACCACGCGGTGAGCGCCTTCAACAGGAACTACGAGACATTCAAATGTTTCGTTTGTGGCACAACCACAACTGGCCAGTAGAAAAGATACGAAAAGAATACTGTCCTGAACTCAATCAAATTCGTGTTTACGAGATTCTGCGCACCAAACGCGAAGAATATCGCAACAAAATCCAACCACAGCTTTTGTAGGTGAAACGATGACTCTACAAGTACTCGGCCACACCATTACGCAATTACAGCTCAATGCCATTTTAGATGGCAGAGGAATTGAGAGCACTCGCGAGTTGGCGATTAGAAGCAAGCTCCCCGCAACTGTCGTCAAAGAAGTGGTGCGACGTGTTCAGGTGGAGGGCTTAAGAGTAACGCCAATATTAAACAAACTGCTTTACGGCGGTAACAACAAATTATCAGGAGAAATACCAGTGATAGAAAAAGAAACCGAGTCTGAAGACATTCCGATGGATGAATTGTTTGGCTGTGTGGAGCTTTCTAAACGCGGCTCAAAGCTTTTATTCAAACTGTTTGAAAGTTTAACCAAAGACCATTTGATTGCTGCTGGCTTTACAGATGAAGACATTGAACATTTTGGTGGCGTGTACCACACCATCAAATACCAAGCGCTAGAAGAACTCTAATAAGAAAGGACCAATAAATGCTCCAAATACTCACACAAGCAAGCCTGTGCGAAGCTGATTTTAATCAAAAGATAGATTTCGTTATTGAAGGCTTCATCACCAAGCGCATGATGACCATGGTCTATGCCGATGGTGGGAATGGCAAAAGCTGGTTAGCGTTTGCGCTGGCGAAATACTGTGCTCCCCGAATGAAACAAGTGTTCTACTTAGATTTTGACAACCCACTAAGTGTATTGAAAGAGCGCAAGGTACACGAACTGCTTATCGCACCTCATGCAAACTTGCACTATGTGCAACGTAGCAAAAGCCCCCTGCCCCCGTTTGAACTACTAAGAACGTTGGCAGAAAATGCTACTGCTAATCAATTTGAAAACATGATCTTCTTTGTGGACAGTCTTCGAGACTTCGCCGATGTAAACAACGAAGCCAAAATTGGACTGGTAATGAACCTACTAAAAGATATTCGAGAAGCGGGCGGTACCATTCTGATACTCGGCCACAGTAATAAGGACGGACGCAATTACCAGGGCAGTAATGCAATTCGAAATAGCCTAGACAATATGTATCAGCTTAAGAAGCGAGAGCTTGCTGAAGGCGTAGGTGTGATTCTTGAGGTCAGGAAAGAACGTGCCGCTATTGTCGACAAAGCATTTGATATCGACCCGAATACGCTAGACCTAGAAGAGGTAGATTTAATTGAAGCGCAAGCCTCAGAACAAGACCTTGAGTTTGTAAACCAGATTAAGCACGTGTTAGTTCGAGAAGGCCAAGTTGGAAAAGGCGACCTTCTTAACGCCGCTGGATATGCCAAAGATGATAAAACCGCGCGCGCTCGACTAGAAAAATACGACGGTATTTACTGGAAAAGCTCTAAACGCCACACTCGCATATTTTACCAATTGTTGTAGTTGTAGCTGTTGTAGGCATTCAAACTGCCTACAACCTATTCAGCTTTACGCTATTTAATTGACACCAATCCTTCCCGCCTTTATGGTGTCGGCACTAAAACTCCATAAGCGGTCTTCCGCACCCGATAGCCATGCGGTTTCCTCGTCGAAGCATAGGCGAGATCCGTCATTTCTATGGCCGGGTGGAGAGGCGTAATACAAAACCTGAAAGGGAAATAGGCCCGAAGCGACTTATGGAGCTTTAGTTGACGCCCGGCTTCCAGTTAATTGGAAGCCTCAACTTAAATCTATAAGGAAAACACCTCATGAACAACTCAGATATCCAGAGTTTGAAAAACCCGATTTATCCAACATTTGCACTTTATGAAAAAATGCCATTGAAAGAATATGATCGTGTTATTTGGCGCTAGCTAAGTAATGGTATTGACGTATTAGTCAAATTTTCGATTAGCATTTTGCATGGAGTATAGCGAATGACAAACAACCAGTTATTGGAAGAACTTAACACTCTTGTTACTTGTCAGCAGGTGATTGCTGAACTAGTAGGTGCGATACCAGAGGGGCGATGTTCAACCAAAAGTTTAGCTGTCTTATTGGACTATCTTCAGACCCAACAAGAAAAACTACTCGTCGCGGTCACCAGATAGCAGGTAAGGCCCGAAATTCGGGCTTTTTATATTTGAACAAAATTCGCTATTGCTCTAAATTGTCGATCCCAAGGATAAAAAGAAAAGGAAAAACACTTTGAAAACTAAGGCGCTGATTATATCAATAGCCATGCTTTTGGGAGCTTGTGGTTCTACTGAACCTCCAACAGTTAGATGGTTCACACAAAAAAAAGTTGATCAGTTCGACGACACCAGTTCATGCAGAGTTACAGTAGGAAGTCTCTACTATGCTAACGGCACTGTATTAACATACACAAATAACTTTTATCCTTTCGTAGAAACTTTAGATGGCGACCTTAGAGTTGGCGTATTAAGTGGTGGTCAAGTACAAGTTCCTGTTGGCAATATCCAACTGAGAATAGATAGTAATGATGCATGGTCGATAGAGACACAGGAAACGCCTGTTGATTACGTTCCCTCATCAAGCACGGTAGATATGGCACCTTACATGGCCTCAATGACAGCTGAGCAAAAAGCGCAATATCAAGCTACGTTTGAGAACTCCATGGAGAACGCGACCAAGATAATGTCTCCCTACACCGCAGTGTCTGGCGAAAAGGCTCGAATGATCCTGTCTGAAATGTTAAATGGCTATAATTTGATTTATCGCCGTGTTGGTTTTAATCAAGCGGCGTCTTCCACTGGAGAATACAAACTAGACAGCTCATTCAGAAATGCTTTAACCGATTGCGGTATCGCCATTTAACCCAAACGCAGACTAATCCCACCTATCTCACCGCCATCGCTACGATGGCGGCATGAACCAAGAAAATCCCACTTACCACTACGGCCTTAAGTCGAAAATACAAGCTCTTTCTCTAGCACATCAAGTTTGTAATGTGCTGGGACATGGCTCGCACGGCTACGCCACTAACTTGCTACTTGAAACAGCCGCAGCAGAAACGTGTCTTGGTCTTTATCAAGATCCTACACCAGGCGGTGCAGGTATGGGGCTATGTCAGCATGACGCCATTGCATTCAAAGACATTATTCAGCGCACACCCCGCCGTTTTATCTATCTTATCGAAAAGCACTTCGGTTGCGACATCACGAAGCTAAAGCACACTTCATTAGCCAATGACCCGCTTCTTAGCTTCATATTTTGTCGTCTGCACTATCGCTTGCGGCCAGAGCTAATCCCTTCGTCATTGCGAGGGCGCGCTGAGTACTGGAAACAGTTTTACAACTCAGTGGCGGGTAAAGGCACAGTCACACACTACTTAGACAGCGCTAATACATATCTGTACAGCCTAACGCCATCAGACTTGAGCACACCACCATGCCCGTAAGCAAATTTAACCAAGAATGGTTTAACACGGGTCGCCGTGCTCGTTTTAAAGCCGAGAAACAAGCGAGAATTTCAGGAACCCTTACGCTGTTGCCTGAAAGCAGCTATCGCGCGACTGCTCATTGGTACTGGCGGCAGGGCTGGAATAGTGTGACGCGCCAAGAGCTGGAAGCTTACCTAAATGATGGTGAGAAACCTCAGCGACTGAATGCCGAGCAACACATTACTAAAATACGTAAACAACTTGGAGCACATGCTTAATGTCTTTATTAGCCACTGCAGGAATTTCAGCCCTCATTAAATATGGTCCGTCACTGATTCGCCTCTTTGGTGAGCGTAAAGGTGGTGCGACGGAAAAGGTGGCACACACCATTGCCGATGTCGTAGAGGCAGTTAACGGCGACACATCGCCTAGTAGCGTAGCAAAGGTAAAGGCCACCGTAGACAGCTTACCGCCAGAGGTTGTAGGCGAAATTGAGCTAGGGCTAGCACAAATTGAAGCCGAGCGAGAGAAAGCCAGGATAGCTCATGATTTGGGGATGCATACTCAGCAGCAAGAAACCTTGCGTTCGGGTAAAGAAATTAAAACATTTCGCCCTGAAATTGCGCGGCGGCACAGCTGGTTCACAGTGGCGTATATCTTTGTAATGGAGTTGCTCAATGCCTTCGACTATGGCAGTGGTGCCAATTGGGAGATAGCGCTACTTATCGCTTCGCCAGTGCTTGCTTGGTTTGGCTTTAGAACATGGGATAAGTTCAGCAAGCAGGGAGCCAGCTGATGGATGCAGCGGATATGGCAGATAAAGCCAGCGCCCCTTTCAAACGAATGGCCACGCGCTTTAGGCCTAACCAAGTAACACCTACACCACCCATTAAAACTGATGAGCATGGCGCACCTTTATGCGTGCGCTGTGATGCCGATATAACTCAACGCCGCAGAATAATAGTCGATGCTCAGCGCTGCGCCGATTGCCAACAAGATGTAGAGAACGGGAATCGATAGCATGGAACATGTAGTAAGCCACCTTAACGACAACTGGAAAATTTATTCGTTCTTTGTATCAGTAATGCTGATGGCTGGACTTTATTGGCTGAGCAAGTATTTCGCGACAAAGACAGAGTTAGCAGCGCACGTTAACAGCCAGGAAGAGCGCTTCAAACTAAACGAACTGAAGTTCAAAGACCATCAGATTGAGCACTACAAGCTACGCGATAAAGTGCATGAAATTGACAGCCACGTTAAGCACCTTCCAAGTGCCGGGGAAAGCGCCGCCCTTCGAGAAGAAATAGCCCGTTTAAATGGACGATTAGAAGGCATGGAACCTTTGTTTAAACAGGTGTTAAACAACGTAAACATACTTTTTGAAAACGAGTTGCGCGGAGACAAGAACTAATGGCAATCGCAATTATAGTAAACGAACACGAGCGCTTAAGCATTTTGCACTGCCTAGCAGCAATGGATGACTATGCCGCAAACAACAGCATTATTCAGGGTGTGTGCGCCAGCTACGGCAACACAATGACCATCGATAAGCTAGGCACTCAGCTTCATTGGCTGAAAGAGCAAGGCTTAGTCACCTTGGACCATCATGAGAGTTACACCATAGCCCGCATCACACAGCGCGGCCTAGACGTTGAACGAGGCCTTGCCACCACACCAGGTGTTAAACGCCCAGGACCGAGGTAGCACTGATGAAACCATTAAATAAACGTGCAAGATGGGGCTGGCATCTGGCTGTAGTTGCAATCGTTACTTATGAGCTTTGCACGATAGAAGAAGCCAAAGTTGCCATAAACAACTGGCTTTGTGTCTTTATTCTCGTGGGGCTCATTACTACTTTTTTCTCGTTGGTATTTTTAGGCTTTAAGTTTGGAGAATGCATTTCAAGAACTGTGATTGGTGCAATTTTAAGATTGAGTGAACGGCGCCAAGAGTTAAGAGCCCAAGACCGAGGTGGCAATAATGGCTAAACGCAAAGTAGCAACTAAAGCAGAAAAAGACATGATTGCTCGTTTTGTTCATGCATCCATCATTTCAGAAATTGGCAAAGATGTTATTGCAAAGCAATATCCTGAGCACGCTAAATCATATTATGAGTATATGCGTAAGGAGTTTCCTGAAGGTTTTAGGCTATTAGATGAATTCCATAAAGCTGTGCCACGCATGCGCAAACAAGTGCTCAAGGAATTTCAAGAGCATAAGGATGACGAAAACGCATGAGTGATAAGCGCACCCGTGGCAAGCCCAGCAAAATAGACCAGCTTCCCGACGACATAAAGTCTGAGCTGATTGAGCTATTGCGCGATAAATCCGTTACGCAAACCGAAGTGCTTGAACGGGTTAACACCCTAATACGTGACGCAGGCTTACCCGAAGAAGAACATATCTCACGTAGCGGCCTTAACCGCTATGCCACGCGCATGGCCACAGTGGGCAGTCGTATTCAGGAAGCCCGTGAAGTGTCCAAACAATGGGTAGATCAGCTGGGCGGTAAGCCAACAGGTGAAGTCTCGAAAGTGCTCATTGAGATGGTTCGCACCCTAGCGTTCGACCAAGTGTTAAAATTGTCTGAATCTGGTGAGGCGGTTCCCCCAAAATTCATTAAAGAACTAGCCGTTGGAGTAGAGAAACTTGAGAAAGCCGCTACTGAAAGTACCAAGCGTGAAAAAGAAATCCGCAAGGCCATGGCGGAAGAAGCCGCAGAGCGTGCCGCAGAGGTAGCCAAAGCAGCGGGACTAACCGCAGATGGTGCTGCGCAAATTAAGCGAGAGATTTTGGGGATTGCCTAATGAAGCTGCCACCACAGCCTGCCCCTACACCTAAGGAAATCAGGCCCAGTAAAACGCAATATCAAAAAGCCATTGAGCAATGCGACAGGCTTGAAACGCGGTTCGGCCTCCCTACCTTCATTCCCTTCGATGAGAACGAACTTTTACTTGGATACCAGAAACGCTGGGTAGCCGATGAGTCACCGCTGAAGATTGCTGAGAAGTCCCGTCGAACCGGTATCACGTGGGCCGAAGCGTCAGACGCTGTGCTTACCGCCAGTAGAACCAAAAGCGCACACGGTACCAATCACTTCTATGTGGGCTCGAATAAGGAAATGGCTCGCGAGTTCATCGATGCAGCGGCCATGTGGGCAAAAGCCTTTGATAAAGCTGCAGGTGACATTGAAGAAGAGCTGTTCATTGATGACGGCCAAGAAGGCAAAGAAATTCTTACCTTCGTTATTCATTTCGCCAGTGGCTTTAAAATACAAGCGCTAAGCTCGAAGCCGTCTAACCTGCGTGGTATGCAGGGTAACGTAACGATTGATGAAGCCGCCTTCCACGACCAATTAGCGGAAGTACTCAAGGCCGCACTTGCGCTTACCATGTGGGGCGCAAAAGTACGCCTTATCAGCACCCATAACGGCGCAGAGAACCTATTTAACCAGCTAATACAAGACAGCCGAGCAGGCAAAAAGCGTTACAGCATTCATCGTATTACGCTAGATGATGCGTGTAATGAAGGGCTATATCAGCGCATATGCCAGGTTAAAGGGAACGACTGGAGTCAAGAGGCCGAACAAAAGTGGAAGGACGATTTACTTAACGATACCGCCAGCCAAGAAGATGCACTAGAAGAGTATTTCTGTGTGCCTAAATCGGGCGGCGGCGCATACATTAGCCGTGCCCTTGTCGACAAGGCCATGATGCAACCCGACGAGAATGGCCTGCCCACCGTTATTCACTATGCACAAAGTGCTGAGTGGAACCAAATGCGCCCCGACTTGCGCGCTGCAGATATTAAAGACTGGTGCAAAGAGGTATTACTGCCACAGCTGGAGAAGTTAAACCCAGAGCAGCGCCACTGCTTAGGGGAGGACTTTGCGCGTTCTGGAGACTTAACCTGTTTATGGATTGGCGCAATACAGCAAGACTTAAGCCTTCACGTACCGCTTGTGGTGGAACTTAAAAACATTCCCTACAAGCAGCAAGAACAAATTCTATTTTTCATCATCGACAGGCTACCGCGCTTCATTGGCGCGCAATTGGATGCCACGGGTAACGGTGAATACTTAGCAGAGCAAGCAGTTGACCATTACGGCGCGGGGCTTATCGAGTCGGTCAAGATTACCGAGAACTGGTATCGAGAAAGCATGCCACCCATGAAGGCCCACTTTGAGGACTTCACCATTATCCTGCCGAGTGACGCTGACATCATGGATGACCTGCGCTCTATTCAAATTAATAACCGGGGCGTGCCTCGCATACCCGATGCGAAAACCGACAGTAAAAAACAGCGACATGGCGACGGTGCTATTGCCTGCTGCATGATGGTTGCGGCCAGTAAAATGGAGGGCGGTGAAATTGACTACATGAGCCTACCTTCCAAAGCCGAAAGGCGCGACAACCGCAACAATGACGACAACTACTCAATCCAACAAAGTGGGTGTTACTAATGGAAACCTACGAGCAAAACGGTACGCGGTTTCGCGTTCGCGAGCGCGGCCTTAAAACCAAACAAACCGATAACTCTGCACGCGTGGCGCAAATGCGCCGCGAGTTTGCTGAACATCCTAGTTCTGGGCTAACGCCTGCCACGTTGGCGGTCATTCTTAAAAATGCTGAACAAGGTAGCTTGTTAGAACAGTGCTACCTGGCTGAAGACATAGAAGAGAAAGACGGTCACATACAGGCTGAAATATTCAAGCGTAAGATGGCGCTAACCGATATCGATTGGCAGATAGAGCCACCTGTGAATGCCTCCGCCCAGGAACAAAAGGATGCGGCCAACATAGAGCAAATGCTGAAAGATGTGGAAGACTGGCACAACATCATATTCGGTATGGGTGACGGCATTTTAAAAGGCTTCTCAAACATTGAGTATGAATGGGGCTTTTACAATAACTTCCGTATTCCTGAGGCATTCGTGCACCGCCCTGCTACGTGGTTCCAGTTACACCACGACGACCAGGACTGCATTGCCCTTCGCGACCAAACGGGTAAAGGCGAGAAACTACGCCCGCTTAACTGGCTTCAGCACCGCCATCCTGCAAAAAGTGGTTATGCCGCACGCATTGGCCTAATTCGTCAGCTAGCGTGGCCCTTTATATTCAAAAACTATTCGGTACGCGACTTAGCCGAGTTCCTAGAGATTTACGGTATTCCAATTAAATTGGGGAAATACCCAAGTGGTGCAACTGATACTGAAAAGAGCCGCTTGCTTCAGGCAGTACTCGGCATTGGCCACAACGCTGGGGGTATAATCCCCAAAGGCATGGAAATTGAATTTCACGAAGCAGCGAAAGGCGGTGGCAGCGACCCCTTCATGACCATGATGAGCTGGTGTGAGCGCATCCAATCCAAAGTCATTTTGGGTCAAACCCTCACATCACAGGTAGACAGCACGGGCAGCCAAGCGTTAGGCAATGTGCACAATGAAGTACGACAAGACATTCGCGACCACGATTTGCGCCAAATGGCCAATACCTTAAACCGTGACCTTGTGTTGCCTATGCACGCGCTTAACAGCCTAAGCTACCGAGGCGACCCAAGACGTAAGCCGCGCATTATATTCGACACACAAGAGCCCGAAGACATCAGCCAATACGCTGAGAGCCTACCCAAGCTGGTCGACATTGGTTTTCGTATTCCGGCCAGCTGGGCACAAGACAAACTTCGCATTCCAGAGCCAGAGGGCGAAGAGGCTATCTTGGCTCGCGCTGTCGCCACGCCTGCTGTTAAAGAGCCAGAGGAAAAAGATGCGGATAAGGACGAGCCAAAACAAGAGCCGCAAACCGCTGCATTGCGTTTAGCGCTCGCTGCACTTAAAGCACAACAACCGAAAGACGACGGCGCAGATGTGCTCACCAAGCGCTTAGCACAACAGGCTGGCGAATCGTTCAGTCAGTTAATGCAACCCATTGAATCACTCGTAGCTAATGCTGATTCATTGGAGGCGCTATTAGAGCAGCTGCTGGAACTAGAAGATCAACTGCCCATTGAAGATTATCAACTACTTTTGGGCCAAGCATTTACCGCAGCTGAGTTAAGCGGACGATTTGATGTGAATGAGGGTAATTGATGACTATAAGACAACCAGCGAAAGTTAAATGTTGTAGATGTAGAAATATACATTTTGAAAATGAGAGGCTTGACAAGCGCGACCTCAGCCACAAAGGGCTAGCAGTCTATGACAAGGTTTGCCCGCGCTGTCAGTGTAAGTCTTACTTCGTGTTGGACGCGGAAGAAAAAGCCTAATGCCTGCCCAGTACGGCCCTCAGAAGTTTTCTGAAGCCATTACCCACTTTAGAAACAAGTTGAACATGCCCAGCGAACGCTGGGCTGATGTTTGGCGTGAACAGCACAACAACGCCTTTATGGTGGCTGGCGCAACGAAGACGGATTTGTTGGCCGACATTCGCCAAATGGTAGACAGCGCAATAGCAGAAGGCAAAAGTTTAAGCTGGTTTCAAAAAGTGTTTAAACACCTGGTTAAAAAGCATGGATGGGAACACACAGGCAGTGCCGCATGGCGAGCTAATATCATTTACGACACAAACATGCGCCAAGCTTATAATGCGGGTCGCTTCCAGCAGCTGCAGAATTTTCCTTACTGGCGCTATGCGCACGGAGATAGTCGCTACCCTCGCCCACATCACCAAAGTAAAGACGGTACCATTTTACCCAAAGAGTCGCCGTTCTGGCTTACCTGGTTTCCCCAAAACGGTTGGGGCTGTAAATGCAAAGTGTTTGGTGAGACAGCAAGAAGCATTCAGCGAAAAGGCCTGAAGTTAAGCAAAGAGCCCGTTATTGAGACGCGTGAATGGGTAGATAAGAAAACAGGTGAAGTACATTATGTGCCAGTAGGTATCGACCCTGGTTTCGATTATTCGCCTGGCTCAAAATCGCAAGCCGATGTATTGCGCCAGCAGCAACTTTCAAAGCCACCACTAAAAGAGCGCCTTCCTGAACGTGTGGTACCTAGTGCTTACTCAACGAATAAAAATGTAACCATTCATGGGTTAAACAAGGTCATTTCAGAATTGAGCCAGGCGCAACCACAAATGCGCCAAGTGACCGATTTCATTACTACCTACGGTATGAAGACCTTGTTTCTTAAACCAACTGAAATGGTGCGTGGAAGCAAGAAAGCCAAAGAGTTGGAAGAGGACATTACCAGTTATTTAAATGTCCCAATATCAAAAGCCAATGGCCATTGGCCTGTACCCAGTAACACCGCACGACGTGCAAATGGTTACACAGCACTTGCTTGGAAACACGTCGTCGTAAAAGCCAAAACAGGTGTAAACTTAAATAAAATTGCCGACATTACCGACTTAACCAATGCGGTAGAGGCGGCAATACTCGCTTTACAGGCTGGCAAGCGGCAATGGTCACTGTCGCATATTGTAAGGCACTATACAGACAGTGGTGATCATGGTGGCGCAATAATCACATGGCTTCATGAAATGGGACACCAAGTTCAATTTCAGGCCATGCGCATGGAAATTCCTACACCTGGCTTAAATGAGGGTATTACCACTTACAGTATGCAAGACACCATGGAATGGCATGCCGAGCACTTTGCCGCATGGGCGCTTAATCGCGCCATGCTTGAAACGCACTATCCAGCGATAGTCGCATACTTCGACGAACTAATGGGGGAACTACTGTAATGAGTATTTTCGATAAAATTAACGCTGGCCATAAAGAAGAAAGCGAGCAGCTGCGCGACGCACAGCAAGTGCTTCAATCGTCGGTACCAACTGCAGAAAAGCAAGCGCGTATTGAAGCGCTAATGAAAAAAGCCCCTGAACATGAAAAAGCCATGTTTGGTGATCTTCTTTCTAACCTAGTGCTGCAGGCTGACTAATTATGGCAGGCAGCTTCATTACCGTTCGTGCTTATGGCAGTGGTGAGATAAATGCGTTGCTTTCTCGCATTGCCAGGGCAGGAACTGACCTAGAGCCAGCGTTCGCGGAAATCGGTGAATATCTGATAGAAGCAACTCAAGAACGTTTTAAGCTTGAGCTAGCGCCCAATGGTGAGCAATGGGAACCGCTAGCGCCAGAGACGTTAGCACGAAAAGGTGGCGAAGATAGGATACTGCAGCAATCCGGTACCATGCGTGATTTGTTAACCTATCAGATAACGGGAAGAGTACTCACATTCGGAAGCAACCAAGAATATGCCGCCACACACCAATTCGGTAGAGAAGAAGACGGCATACCTGCCCGACCATTCTTAGGTCTCACAACTGGGCCGTGGAGAGATGCAGACGAGATTGTTGAAATACTGCAAGACCACCTAAAAGATGCTATTGCATAAAAGCGCCCTGTAAGACATCCTAAGGCGACTTTGTTGATTAGACGAGCAAAGTTACCAATTAAAAAACTTAAACACTTCTGAAAGGATTTAAACAGCAATGAGCGAAGGGAAGTCCCCTGTCGAAGACGAAAACTCGACGTTAGATAAAATAATTCATTATTTCCCATATTTCGCAGTGCCCATCGCCATATTGATGTTAGCGGCATACTTTTTCAATTTTCACAGTGGTTTTGGTGATCAGGGTGACTTCGGCGCATTTGGCGACTTCTTCGGTGGCATCTTAAACCCAATGCTTTCTTTCCTTACCATTTTGCTTTTGCTTCGCCAGCTTAGATACCAACGCAGTGAGCTTAATTCGACCGCTGCCGAGCTAAGAGCCACTGCAGAAATTCATAAAGAAACCATGAAACATAACCAAGCAGTGGATATTTATGAGAAGACTTATAAAGAATTTGATAGCGCAGTCGCGAATTATCATGACTCTCTGTCGAACAGCTTTCTAACTATCTCGAAGGACGGAGATGCATACAGGGAAGCTTTAAGATTAGGAGATGGTGTAAGCAAATCGGACGGAACCATATACTTGACCCTAGAAACTTTAGAGCAAAAGGCTGACGTCATAAGAGACATATTATTTTCCCCTAAAGACCAGGTGCTTTTAGATAATTTGAATATCGCACTGAATTCTACTGTACGATACGCAACCGAAATTTATTTTTTCGCTGAGGAATATCAAAAGCTTGGTGTTAATAACCTTCTTTATCTCGGTCGATTAGAGCGTTTTCATGAATCGCTTCAAAATGTAGAGCGTCAGATAGAATCACTTGAAATTGAAGATACTGTTTTACCCATAACCTCAGTCTTGAATGCTATCATTCATCATTGTGAACAGACGATTATGCTAGCTAACGACACCCCAAACCTAGACTAATCCCCTTCCCTCCCTATAGCCCGACATACTGGTCGGGCTATGAAAAAACAATTAACCACACTTACATCTTCAGTACTTGGAGGCCGCCATGTAGCGACAACGCTAGCAGCAGCCGTGTCCTTTGCTGCCCTATCGAACCAGTCGAACAACGCTGAGTCTCCACTTGGCGTTGCTGCCTGTACTTTTTCAATTGATATAGAACAGCCCTGGCAACAAATACTCCCGGGAGCCGACTTCGCTGCCTATGATGGCCGCCCTACTGAAGTGCCTGGTAATAAGTGGCGCATCGATAATGCCAAAGGCGAAGCCCTCGCCGCGAAATTAAATGCGCGAGCTGATGCGGGCGAGCAGCTGCTTGTCGACTATGACCATCAAACCCTACTTGCCAAAGAGAACGGTTCTAAAGCCCCTGCCAGTGCATGGGGTAATAAATTCGAATGGCGAGAAGACAAAGGCTTATTTGCTCAGCTTAATTTCACGCCCACCGCGCGAAAGCACATCAAAGACGGTGAGTACAAATACTACTCCCCCGTCGTCATTTACAACAAACACACAGGTGAAGTGTTAGACCTTCACAGCGCCGCTCTCACTAATGACCCAGCAGTAAAGGGCATGAGTCAAGCTGCCGCCCTTCATGCAAACGTTAATAACCAACCATCGGAGCCTACGCCCATGAACGAAGCATTAGCCCTGCTATTTAACCTGCTGGGTATTACTACCCCGTCTACCGACATCGATGCTGCTGCATTACATGCACAGTTAACTAAGCCAGGCGTGAAAGCCAAGCTTGACGAAATTAAGTCCAAGTTAGACGGCGCAGCACAAAGCGACCAACAAATTGCCGCGCTTACGGCAAAAGTTGAGCAAGCCAAAGAAGGTATTAACCCAGCCGAGTATGTGCCTATCGAAACCTATAACGGCGTGGTAGCAGAGCTAGCAGCGTTATCGGCAAACCACAGCGCAGTGACTGTCGACCAGCTTATTGAGCAGGCCCAAAAAGACGGCAAGTTCGTGGCGCAAGCGGAGCTGCCTTACTTACGTAGCCTGGGCAAAAGTAGCATGGCAGCGCTTAAAGCACAGCTTGATGGCCGCGCAAGCGTGGAAGCCTTTGGTGGTAAACAAACCAAAGAAAAGAAACCAGACGGTGAAGACCAAAACGGCGTTGCGGCCCTTACCGCTGACCAAAAGCTTGTAGCAGACCAACTGGGCATTTCCCACGAGGACTACGCCACCGAGCTTAAGAAAGACTAGCTCTACGCCTAACCACACACTTAATTTGGAGAAATAAAGCACATGGCTATTATTACCTCACCTGTATTAAACGCAATCCGCACTGGGTTTCGTAAAAACTTTGAAGACGGTAAAACTCGCGGCATGCCGATGTTTAATGCCGTCGCTACCGTCGTTCCATCCTCAACCAAATCGAATACATATGGCTGGTTAGGGCAATGGCCAGGCTTCAGCGAATGGGTTGGCGAGCGTCAGCTTAAATCAATTAAAGAACATGGCTACTCTATTACCAATAAAGACTTTGAATCGACGGTAGCGGTAGACCGAAACGATATTGAAGACGATAACCTTGGCGTTTATTCGCCCATGATGGACGAGATGGGCTACGCGGCGTCTGTATTTCCAGACGAACTGGTCTTCCCTTTGTTGGGTGCTGGCTTTACGTCTACCTGTTACGACGGGCAGTACTTCTTTGACACCGACCACCCAGTCAATGCTGAAGTAGATGGCAGCGGTGCAGACACCTCGTTTTCTAACGCAATCATTGATGCAGGCTACGCAGGCGATGCCTGGTATCTGTTAGACACATCGCGAAGCTTAAAACCTCTTATCTTCCAAGAGCGCAAAGGTATGCAATTTGTCGCCATGGATAACCCTAACGACGAACAAGTGTTCATGAATAAGGTTTTCCGCTACGGCGTAGATTGTCGCTGTAATGTGGGCTACGGCTTCTGGCAAATGGCAGTAGGCGTCAAGAAAGAACTAACATCTGAAACGCTTTGGGAAGCTATTAATTTATTCCGCAGCTTTAAGGCAGACGGTGGTCGCTCATTGGGCTTAGGCAAGAACAAGTTAACGCTAGTCGTACCATCCTCACTGCACAAACTTGCTACGCAAATTAACGAGCGCGAGCAAATTGACGACGGCGGCGTGACGGTAAGCAACGAGCTTAAGGGCAAGTTTACAGTCCTAAGTCCCGACTTCCTATAAGCCTGAATACCTAGAACCTTAACAATCACTACAACTACTACAACTGGCTTTTAGATAAAGGCCAGTTGTTTTGGAGAAACGTTATGTCAAAACTCGCTATTGTCTCATTAATTATTACCGCAAGTGTGCCTTCCTTTCGTCGTGCCGGCACAACCTTTACTGACGCCGGAAAAGCCTTCCCTGAAGGTTACTTTACAGAAGAGCAGCTCAACGCTATTCACAAAGAGAAAAAGCTGTCTGTCCGTGAAGTGCAGTCCGATGCCATCCCAGAAGGCGTTGATACCTCACTTATCTCTGCCGCGCTCACCGCTGCCGCCACTGAAGAAAAGACGCAAGAAAAAAAGACTGCTTCGCAAACCGAACCTACCAAGTCGACGGGAACGAAAGCGACGGGTAAAGCAAGCACAACCAAAGACACGGGTGCTAGCGCCTAATTAGCGCTAGTCGGAGCATCACTATGGCGTATTGCACTACTGACAACTTAATTGACCGTTACGGAGCCGATGAACTGTTACGTCTTACTGACCGCGACAATAACGGCTTTATTGACGAGCAAGCAGTAAGTGCAGCCATAGAGGATGCCAGTGACTTGATTGATGGCTATTTGGGTGGGCGTTACACCCTGCCCCTTAATGTTGTGCCTAGCGTGCTAATTAAAATATGCGCTGACATCGCCAGGTTCAATATGTACGACCACACCGTTCCTGAAACCGTCGATAAGAACAACAAGGCGGCAATGGACTTTTTGAAATCGGTGGGAAAAGGCGAAGTGCGGTTAGGTCTATCAGATAGCAACGAGTCGCCCGCATCTGACGACCAGATACAAATTCAGAGTGACGAAGGCGTGTTTAGCCGTCGCAACTCAAAGGGGTTTATTTGATGCTGAATTTGGTTAAACCCCGCATTGCCAGCCTGTTCGACGAGGTTGGCACCGCCGCCAACGTGCGAAAAGCAATGAGCCAACCACTGCATCGCAATAGCGCCGCGTTTGTCGTGCCAGTCAGCAATCGACCCATGACAAATAGCCGTGATGTCGATATGGGCCGTCCGCTGCAAGAGTTTATCGTGACGTTTGGTGTGGTCATTGGATTACGTGCCATTAACGACCCTACAGGCGAGCGAACGCTTGCAGAACTTGAAAGCCTGCGCAATACACTGCGTGACTCGCTGTTCGGTTGGAAACCTAATGATGAGCATGAACGCGTTATTTTGGGGAATGGCGACCTTATCGGTTTCACCAACGACGGCCTTTGGTGGATAGACAGATTTTCAACCAATACCTGGTACAGAGGAAATGCAACATGATCATAGTGACCAACGCCAGCGACAACGATATTACGCGCGCAGCCGTTACGTTTAAGCCTGGTGAAAACAAGTTTAAAACGGGTGAGCTAAGCGACGGCAAACGCGCGCAAATTAGTGCACATCCAAAGCTAAAAGTCGTGGTTGTTGAAGACCGCCCAATTGAAACCAAAGCGCAGCCAAAAGCACAGGAGAAGAAATCATGAGTATCACTCCAGGGTTTAAGGAAAAGAAAAAGTTCATCTTACTCGCGCTTCGCCGAGACTCGGATACAGCAGGCACTGACTATATCGCTGCAGGTGCAACGCCTAAAGCCATATTGACCACAGGCCTAAGCGTAAAGCCTTTAGAAACTGAACAAGTTAGTCGTGACCTTGACGACGGCAGGAACGGCGGGCAACCCGTCATTCATACCAGCGAAATGATTAGTATCACAGCGCCTTTTGAGCTGGCTGGTTCTGGTACAGCATCTTCGCCTGCAGCTTGGTCATCTCTGGTTCAATTATCAGGTAAAGATGAAAACACGGATGTGGCGACTGAGGTGTCACATAACCGCATTCAAAATGCATCTGAAGAGTTAGACGGTACGATCTATTTCTACTGGGAAGGGATGTATCACATCTTATTAGCAGGTAAAGCGAGTATTTCCTACGCGGGCAAAATTAATGAACGCTTCATGGGTACCGCCGAAATTAAAGGTGTTTATGGGGGCACGTTGGAAGGTACACCGCCTGAACCAGATTTCAGCGAGTTTTCAGATCCTTTGCCCATGTCCAATACCAACACGACATTTACGCTAGATGGTCAAGCACTCAACCTCTATGAATACGAGCTAAACGGCAATGAAGACGTTCAATACGATGAAGGAACTGAGCGTAAGCAAATTTTTATTAACGACTGGAACGAAGAGGGTAAATGGATAATTGAAACACCCACGCTGAGCACGTTCGACCCATTTGCTATACAGCTGTCTGGCGTAATTATCCCGTTCGAACTTACCCACGGCGCTAATGAGGGTCAAGTTATCGCGCAAAAGAGCACAGGGGTTCAGATTTTAACGGTCAGCCCTGCAGAAGTGAAAGGTAAACAGGCCTGGGATATTAGTTACCGCGTTATTCGTGGCAACGACAGCCAGCTCGTTACTCGCTAATACAACGTGCCCCGTAGGGCGTCAAAGACGCTGAGTAACGGAGTCAGCGATTAATCACGGCCAAGGACGGCAACTTATTCAAGGTAAAGACATGCCGTTCGTTTTAAAAGCCAAAAAAGAAATCTGGTGGCCAGTAACTATTCACGAAAGCGTTGATGGCGGCACCACCGAGCCTAGAGAGTGTTCTTCACTTTTTGAGATCCTTGAGCCTGAGGAATATGACACGTGGAAGACAAAACCGGATGTCGACTTTCTCTGCCGTGTGGTTAAGGACTTAGGCCGCGACGTTAAGTTCGAAGACGGAAGCATCGTTCCCTCCAGTGAAGAAAATAAGCAAAGGCTGTTTAAAAGCTTTGGCTACGTTCGCGCAGGCTATATCAGAGCCTATCACGAAGCGGCCACAGGGCATCTGGAAAAAAACTAGAGGGGGCAGCCCATTATTGGGTGAATGGGCACGGCCCCAAAAAAGATGAAGTAAGCGAGTTACGTGAGCAGCTCGAAGCACTAGGCGCAAAGCCTGAATACATTAAAAAGCAAATTGATGCGATGTCACACCACTCAGACTTTGAAATATTTCGTGAAAACATGCCAGTCATTGCCTGGTTTAGCGAAGTAAGGCACCTACTCAAGTTTTGGGGTGGAAGATATCAAGGGTTAGATGTCAGCGCGGTTCAAGCTGACGCGCAAATGTCTGAAAGACAATTTTCACCCAAAGAGTATGTTCTGCTGAGAAAGCTAGCGACATTTATTTCAAACGAACTCAACGATAAGGCAGCATCCCAATGAGTGATATCGAAGTTGGCTTAAGACTTAAAGCAGACAACGATGGACTTGTGCGCGGTGTAAAGAAATCGCGAGACGAGATTGAGAAGTTTGGCAATGAAACCGAACAAGCTGGCCGCCAAGCATCACGTGCGTCCTCACAAATCGATTCTGTTGAACGCTCTATATCAAGCATCAAGACAACGACCCTTGGGCTTGGAGCATCGTTAGCGGGCGCATTTGCTCTTCGAGATATATCAAACTACGCAGACCAGGCAACGCTTATAGAGAATAAGCTGCGAGACGTTTCTGAAAGCACAGAGGCGCTAGAAGTAGCACAGAAAGCGCTACTACAGGTTGCCAACGAAACCAGAACTGAATTTTCATCCTCCGTTGCCCTATATGCCACTTTACAGCGCAACGCGCGTTCTTTGGTTGAGACCGACCAAGACCTTGTGGACATAGTAAAAACAGTCAATCAGTCCTTCGCTCTGAGCGGTGCCACTATCGCATCAGCTAACGCTGCGATAGTTCAGCTTAGCCAGGGCTTAGCTTCGGGAACGTTACGAGGCGACGAGTTTAACTCAGTTGCTGAGCAAGCCCCTGAAATACTCAATGCTGTTGCTAAGTATCTGAAAGTGACAAAAGGTGAGCTTCGAGAAATGGCTGCTGAGGGGCAAATTACTGCTCGTATTGTCGTTGAATCTTTAGCATCTGCTGCGGATGAAATTGATACCAGATTTTCAAAAGCCACAGCCACAATTGAGCAAAGTTTAACGGTAGCCAAAAATAACCTTACCGCGTTTATCGGAGAGCAAGACGAGGCGCTTGGCGTTTCTGAATCTCTCACCGGCGCAATCACAACGCTTGGAAACAACATAGAAGCCGTTGCAGATATCCTTGTAGCTGCCTCAATTGTTGTCGGAGGGCGCTACGCAGGGGCGCTCACGAGCGCTGCGATTGCGAAAGGTGTACTCATTAGACAAGCACTCATAGCAACCCCTGCAGTTACTGGGCTTAGTGCCTCATTAGGGGTTCAGGCTAGCAGAGCGACAGCTTCTACCATCGCCACTAATGCGTTAGCGCTAAGCATGCGAAGTCTCAACAGCGCTTTACTTTTGCTGGGTGGGCCTGCTGGTATAGCAATAGCTGCAGGCGCTGCTCTTCTTTACTACACAAGCAAGCAAGATGACGCACAAGTAGCGACTAGCGAGCATAGCGAGAAAGTAGCAACGCTGGTGAGTCGTTTTAAAGAGCTTAATAAAGTTCAGCGTCAAGGCGAAATAGACAAACTAAATGTTAAAGAGACGCAGCAAAAAGAAAAATTGCTTGCTCTTCAAAAAGCATATTCAGATGAGCAAGAAAGACAGGCGGCAGCCAATAGAAACGCAGCACCTGCAACTAATCAGTTTTCAGGTATCAGCCAAGCAGTAAGTAATTCTAACGCCCTAGGAAGTATCTCTACAGAGATTGAGGCGCTTAAGAACGACTTGGTAGAGACTCAATCACTCAAAGAAAAGTTACTGAGTGTAGATGACGCGGCTAAACAAGAAGAGCGCCTTACCGCCAAATCACGTTCTGAAGGCGTCAAGCGATTAGAAGATTCAATTGCCGCATATGAAAAGGATACGGACAACTACAGCCGTCAATTGCAAGTGAAGCAACAAGTGCTGGCTGGCAATCTGACTGCCGAAGAGGCCGCAATCTACGAATCAATGTGGCGAACTGAAGACGCCATGAATGAGCAGTACGCCCGCCTTAAAGAGCAAATATCCGATTTTTATGACAGTGAAATTCAAAAAGCGACAGGAAATAAGGAGCTTATTACTCAACTGGAGCAAGAAAAAGCTGACAAAATGTTGGAGATAAAGCGCAACCAGCAAGAAAACGAACGCCTTCTCCAGGAGCAATTTCAGCTTGATATGTCCCAAACCAATCAAACGTTTTGGGAAAAGATGCAAGGTCATATTGAGCGGACAACAGAAAATTTTGATGCCATGTGGGGCAATACTTTTGATCGTTTCGCATCGGGTATTGGCGACGCAACTGCGACGGCACTGTTTGAGCAACAAAGCTTTGGCGATGCTATGAAGAGCATTGCAAAAGGTGCACTTCAATCAATGATTTCGGGCTTAGTCGAACTGGGCGTTAAAAAACTGGCTCTATATGCCATCGAGGAAAGCATACAAAAGACAGGTGCAGCGTCGAGCGTAGCCACTGCAGCAGTAACGGGAACAGCGCTCGCTTCAGCTTACGCGCCTGCTGCCGCATTTGCTTCACTCGCATCCTTTGGCGCTAACTCTGCGCCAGCCATGACAGGTATGACAGCGACAGTGGGACTAGCTGAAAGCCTTTCGATTCTCGGAATTGCTCACGATGGTATTGGCCGCGTTCCCGCTTCTCACGAAGGGACATGGCTACTTCGCAAAGACGAGATGGTTCTTAACCCCGCTCAAGCGGACAACTTTGGGCACATGGTCGATGCAGCGCGAGGCATGAAACAAGGCAGCCAAGGCAATACAACCTTTCAAGCGACATTCAACATAGACGCAACAAATGCGGTACCAGGCATGGAAGAAAAAATACGCGAGAGCGTGGAAATGGCGCAGCTGCAGTGGCAAGCCCAGCTGCGAGAAGACTTTTCTAGTGGTGGCGAATTATCGCAAAGCTTAAGTGGGACGATGGCCGCATGAATGAGATTTTTGATTTCCCTCAACTTCCCGTTAGCCGTTGCCTGTTTGTTCCTCAGTTCAATACCAAAATGAACAGAAGTTCATTTAACGGTTTTGAGCATATTGTCGAGAACCCAGGCGAACGATGGATTGTTTCATACAAGTTTTCAGTGCTGACATTTGAAGAATGTAAGGTGCTGAAGGCGCACTTAGCTCACTTGCGCGGCCCTGTTAATAAAACGCGTTTGTACGACACAACCTTTAACCAACAAAGCGGATTGTGGGCAGGCGTTCCTAGAGTAAATGGTGCAGGTCAGTACGGCATGATGTTAAACGCCGATGGGTTTGTACCCAACCTTTTGGTTGCAAGTGCAATGGACCGCTGTGTGATTGGCGAGCAGCTGCTTGAGATTAGGCAAGACTGCTATGCCGATGAGTTTGGTCGCACCACGCTTTACTTTACAAACGAATTACGCGAGCCCGCCACAGACAACAGTGTTATCCAAAGCGATGTTTCTTCGCTTAAAACCATCGCGCGATGGATTAAACCAGAACAAATACAGCAGCTGTCTGGCAACCGCCGTTTGTACCGCAATATTACGCTTGATTTTGAAGAGGCATTCACATGATTGAGAGCGCTATTTCACCCACTATGTTAGAAGCGGCGCAAGCCAGCCCGTCGCGCTTGCTCGCCTTTGCAGAATTAAACTTTAAGTCTGGCTGGGTACGAGTTCACACAGGTGTGGGCTCTCGCGTTTATAACGGGCAGACCTATCTAGGCATTGGTGAGCTTGGCAGCATTGGCAGAGTTAGAGAGAACGCGAGCCAAAGTGGCAACAGAACCACGCTTTCACTTGTTGTGCGTGACCCATCGTTGCTCAGTGAAGTCATGAACTTAGACCCCAACGGCCGCGAGTGTTTCATCCATCTAGTGGCGTTCGATGAGAACCGCCAAATAACAGAAGGCGCTGACTATTTTATCGATGCAGAAATGGTTGACCTAAAAGTTATCACAGGTAAACGCGCAGCGAACAAACCTGCGGTTATCAAAATCACTATCAATGACTGGTTCGAGCGATGGGCTCAACCTGTCGAAGTGGTAAAAACCACCGATGCAGCGCAACAAGAACTTCACCCGGGAGACCGATTTTTTGACCTTGTAGAAGTGATCGCAGGCTCCCCTCTTTCCAGCCTTCCAGTTAAGACAAATTACGGCGGTGGCGGTAGACGTTCAACGCGCGGTAGAAGCGGAGCCCACCAACGATGAGAAACAAGGATTGGCCAGAAAAGCTTATCACTTACCTGCAAGAGAATTTAGACACCCCGTTTGAGTGGGGCACGTTTGATTGCTGCTTGTTCGCTGCAAATGCTGTTCACGCGATGACAGGAAAAGATTTTGCAGAGCCGTTTAGAGGTAAATACACCACTGAAAAAGGGGCAGTCAAGGCATTAATTAAATATGGCCATGGCGATATTAAAAGTACGTTAACTGCCATATTTGGTCCGCTTAAACCCCGTTTAAACGCAGGTCGCGGTGACTTGGTACTTGTTGAAACCGACACGGGTGATGCCTTAGGGGTTGTTGCTAGCGGCAAAATTTGGGTGGCGACACTAAATGGCCTTGCCACTATGCCATTGAATCGCGCGTTAGGTTGTTGGAGTGTGCCATGCCACCAGTAGCTGTCGGCGTTGCATTAGGGTTGGGAGCCGCAGCGGTAGGCGCTTCGGTTACGGTTTTAGGTGTTGGTCTTTCAGCTGCACTAAGTGCAGTAGCAATTGGCGTTGGCGGAGCTGCAGTAACGCATTTTCTGGGTGATGCCCTTACACCCGATATGGGCGACTATGCATCTGACCCTGCCACTGACCAGTCGTTAAATACCAACGCTAACGATGTAAGAAAAATAGTGTATGGCGAGGCGCTAGTAGGCGGCAAAATCGTCGGCTATGCCAAGCCCACTATCGGTGGTGATGACTACCACATAATGGTGCTTCACCTTATTGGCCATCCGTGTGAGAGCGTAGATATTTATGAAATAGAAGGGAAAACCAAGAGTGAGCTTTCAGGATTAGTTTCCAGCCGAATCTATTTAGGCGACCAAACCACAGTGTGCCCACTTGCTAACCAATATATCAGTGGGTGGACATCGGAACATATAGGCGTAAACCAAACCTATGTGACGTTAAAAATTAAAGTTGATGATGAAGCGTTCCCGAGCGGGCTAAACGAAATTAAATTCGTTGTTCGTGGCCACAAGGTTTACGACCCCAGAAAAGACACGACGCAAGGTGGTGATGGTGAGCACCGTTTCGATGATGAATCAACATGGGAGTGGTCAAGCAACCCATCGCTTTGTAGTTACGACTGCTTACGCCGTTACGGCGCAAAGCCCGTTCCGCGTCGACGCCTCCCTATGGACTTTATTGCTGTTACCGCCAACTACTGCGATGAACAGGCTATCTATAGAGACGCAGAGGGCAATGAGCAAACAGGAACGCGCTTTGAGGTAAATGGCGTTTTAAATAACGGCATGCGTCAGCAAGACATGCTTAACCAAATTATGGCGTGCATGGGAGGCAAACCCTATCGTGTAGGTGGTGTCGTCTACTTTAAGCCCGCTATGTATGCTGGCCCAGCAACAATAGTCATTGACGTAGATAACGACTCAATGACGTTTCCAGAGTACCGTCCTCATCGCCCTTACAAAGAAAAAATTAACACGGTCAAAACCGAGTTTGTTAGCCCAAATCACAAGTGGCAAATGACCAATGCCCCTGTGGTAAAGAGCGCCGAGTACCGCGAAAACGACGGTGCTTACTTAGAGTCAAACCTGCGCTTCACGCTAATAACCCGCGACCATCAAGCGCAGCGAATAGGCAAACTGGCAATGGAGCGTAGCCGCGCGGGTTTTATGGCTACACACATTGTCCCGGGTGTTAGGCTAGATATCATTCCTGGTACATGTATCAAGTTTGTTGATATCGAAACAGGCGTGAGTAAAGAATTTACTGTTGAAGATAGAGACTTTGATACTGAAAAACACCAGACTAAACTGCAACTTATAGAAGATGGCCCGCAGATTTACCCTGACAGCTTTGAAGCTGCTGAAGGCGACTTAACGCCAAACACATCTTTGCCAGATGCTACCGTTGTCCAGGCTCCTGAAAATTTACAGTGGACAACCACCCCAAATGACAGCTGGCGACAAGGTGTTTTAACGTGGGACCATCCATCACCGGCTAACGTGATCAGCTATGTTGTTTCAGTCAGCAACAAAGACAGCCAAACACCTGAGACTCAACTAACATTTACGCCTGCAAACAGAGCTCAGAGCTTAGCGCACTTGCCTGTTGGAGATTATACCGTAGCAGTATCTGCACGAAACCGATTTAGAACCAGTCCAGGCATCGGACGAGACATTACTATTGGCGTGCCGTCAACGCCCACGCAAGGTGTGGTAGTAAATGTGTTGCCTGGTCGCATTGTGATTAACGGCCCTACTCTTCCCCATAACAACGCAACATATGAATGGAAGTACTCCTATGATGGCGATGAGCAGGAACATTTCGATAGCGCCATTTATATGGGTAAAGGCGACACCGTCACTATTACAAACACCCCACACGACGGCATTATCTATGTTTGGTATCGGCTTGTTGATGGCGACCAAGTAGACCCGAATTGGCTAAGCTTCAGCGTGGCCGATTTGATAGGTACCACGTTCGACAGAGTAGACCCAGAAATCATATCTCGCATTCAATGGCCAGGCTTACCAGCGGCACTAGGTGACCATATCGATGCTATCACTAATGATGTGGAGTATTGGAGCACGCAAACCAGCGAACAAGGCGACGACTATCAGCAGCTTATATACAACGTTACCGAAGCGGTAAGCGCTAACCAGATAAACAGCACAGAGATAATCGGCCTTAAACAAAAAGTAGGTACCAAAACCGTCGCTGCACAATTTGCCGAGTTCAAGCAAGTAAATATCGGTTATGAAGATGAAAACGGAGAGTGGGTAGTCGGTGCGCCCCTAGTTCGTGCATTCGACGAAGTAAAGGTCGTGAACAAAGATGGTGATGAATTATCAGTCATCAACTTCATGCAAGCACTTGAGACACAGCTAGGTGAATTGGGCGGCACTTATTACCTTGGCGTTGTAGATGAAAACGAAAATTTCACCGGGCTAAGTATACAGGGCGGTAATGGCGACAGTGACATACTGCTTTACATGGATAACCTGCGATTTGCCAGCACTGCAGGTGAAGTGTTCTTCTGGTTGAACACAATAAGTGGTCGACTTGAAATAGGTGCTAACACCGAGTTTAAAGGCACCATGCGTGCAGCTAGAAAGCTCGTCGTTTTACCCAATGTTATGGAAGTAGAAGATCCTTCTGGGTTCGGTCCAGACAATTTATGGATATGGAAAGGAAACCCCATTCTTGATCAAAACGGAGAGCCTGACTACGGTGCCTTAACCAAACAAAATGCCTCTTTAGGGTGGCGCGACTTAAATGGTAACGAGTACTTCGGTGGCTCGGTAACGACTGGACAACTGATAAACGGTGGTGATACGACACTGCTTACAGCAAACCCGTCTGTAGTTGTTGGACCTTTCACCACGAATGGAAACCCCAAGCAAGTAAGCTATGGCATTTCGTGGCGTGGCTTTAGTCAAGAAGACGGATACTGCCCAACGGGTGAAGCCTTTGTCCCGAGTTGCACTATTATTCTAGAACGCGCCATAGGTGGCGGTGGATGGGCGCAAGTCCAGTCGCATGAAGTGACGGGCGAACTAACCTATCGTGAGATACACGAGCCAGAAATATCTAATGATCCCAGTGGCCGCGTCTGTAATCGAATAGAAGTAACTAACTCTTCATTTACTTATACAGACACCAACACAAGCCAAGACACATTTTCATATCGAGTGCGAGTGGTGAATCAGCAGCGGTACCACGTGATTCAATTCATCCAGACGCAAAACCTTAATCTTATCAGCGTTGAGGAGCGGCCTTCATGAGTGCAGTGAGAGAGTTCCCAAGCGTTAGTGTTAGTAACAACAATAACGTCATTCAAATAAACACCAATGACTCAAACTTCTCAGTAGTGCCGGGTAGCGTGATTTTTATTGTAGGTGATAGGCCGCGAGTAGTTACAAGCGGCGATACAGTAAATCGTACTTTAACGCTGGCCATTGCTTATACGGGCAATGACATAATAGAGAAAAGCGCAACTCTAATACCGCTTGGTCAGAACGATGCTTTATTGTCCGCTATCACTTCACTAACACAAGCACAAAACGGACTAGCTGAAGCATACGGTGACGGTCCTGGTAGTGTTAGTGAATTACGCTGGTCAGTAATTATCGACCCACCCCCAACAGCTACCCAGTGGCCTACGTGGACGCAAGTACAGGGTGATATAAATGAAGTGTTGCCAGAAACTGCGACCCGTTGGCCTAGCTTCCCTGAAATTGGGGGCAAGGTTTCGTTTGAGCAGTTGCCCGACAATATTGATACCGATAACAAGCGCACACAAGCACTGAGCCCTCCTATAAAGCGTGAGCAAAGCTTAACCCAACGTTTAAGCGATTACCCCACACTAAAGAAAACCGAAGTACGCCCGACAGAATCACCTAACAATAAACGGTTAATTCAGTTTGATGATGTACGTGGCGAAGTTCACGTAGCACTGACAGATAGATGGTTCACTATACCTACGACTATTGCCAGTCGTTCGTTCCCAATTTTTTATCGTGGTTTGATACTGCGCTTTAATAATAACAGTTCGTACACCGGCAATATCAAAATGCGTGTCTACCCAATGGGAACGGGCGGTTTAGGGTTGCCCAACAACCCCACGCTGGCTAATCACCAATGGCATGAGTACGAAACCAGCGTAACGAACCTTTATAAAATTGGTGAGTTCAGCAGTGAGTATTTTGAAGGAATTATTGAATATATTGAATTAGACAATGGCTGGCATCAGTTCGATGTAAACCAATCTGATGTAGGTTCGCTTAATGCTAAGTTTGATACTGCTTTTGGTACCTTACGCTCACCGTTTAGAACGTTCTACCAAAAAGCAGATGGGTACTGGTATAGCGAAGATATGTTCCCCGAAAACCTACACAGTATTGGTGCTAGCTGGGCGCAAGACTCACAGAACCCTAGAGTGTTTACCGTAACTGAAGCTACAGGCAGTACCGACGCACTTCGCTTTTTTGGTGATTCTTATGATGACTTCCAATTTGAAATGGTGTTGAAAGTTTCCTACGTCTCAGGAACGTTAGCGTTAACCGTTTCAAACTCTGACCCAAACAAGGTTTACTACCAAGGCCCCGCACGCTTTATCACAGATGAGCGCATTTATTTTAAACGCGCCGGTTCTTCTACTACCGCAGCACTTACCGTCGAATCAATAAAAATGAGAATACCACATTATGGATAGACTATTTGATGTAAACCTACTCGATGATGCTGGCTGGACTGACGGTGAAGAGTGGGCTGATTGCAACCCCGCGCAAGACTTGGAGCGTGTTTATAAGCGTGTTTATACCGGTAGCGAAGAAGATGATCCCGATTACCGCGTAAACCCAGGGGATAATTTTTACATCGGCTCACACCCCAGCCAAGTAAGAGATTGGACTCCAAGAACATTACCTTGGAATTTGAATTTAACGAAGGGACAAAACGGTAACCCACTTTCGTTCTACTTTGGTTTGCAAGTTGGTGAGCGTGAGATAGACACGAACCTAGAAAACCATAGCCCATGGATGCAGAACGTATCGGGTGACTTTATTATCCTTGGGGCTGGATATCATCGTTTCTTCGGCTTAAAAGTTAAAGACTCCGACCCTGTTATAAAACTTAATTCTGACAATAGAGGTAGTGAGGTTCATGGCGCAGTCTTGAGCAATGCTGGCCTTATCGACACGCAAGGTCACGCTATGTTCGACTGGATTTTACGTAAACTCACGTTTATCAATACGATATTTAAAGCGCTTGATATCCCCCTAGGTTCAAGCAACGTATCGACACAAGACTTTGATGTTACCGGTACAGGTGATTGCGGTATCGTAATCCGTTCGGGCCACTCGGATATGGAAGTCATTGGGGGGACGATAGTTAATGAAAATCACTTGTTTAGTGAAAACTTCAAACTTTTACATGGGCTGGAAATAGAAGCCGGTGACGAAGCCGTAGTTCGTTATGTATATACCAGCGGATTTAGCGGTAATGGTTTTAAGTTCGGGTGCGAGGTAAACGTTAAAGGTCTTAACTCAGATCACGATGGCGCAGGTATTGAGTTCCTTGAAGTCTCTACTGCTCGTGATTGTATGGTTGCTTGGACGCGACAGTTAGACGGCGATAGCTTTGGTTACTACTTTCACAAGGACGGTGAACTCAACAACTGCGGTTGCAACCTAGATGAAGTCGGGGGTTTAGGTGTCGTGGTTATTGGCCCGAATGCCACGGTGACTATTAATGGTGGCGATTACAAAGCACTTCTACCACTCCCGTTCCTCTCGGCCCAAGGCGCGTGCACCGTAGTTTTGAGTAACGTCATGGTTAATGATGTTCTTTATAACGAAACTATTGAACTTGCCGAAGGTGAAGCATGGCGAGGGGAAAAAGCTGAAGTAACTACTGATGTTTTAGAGGTTAATGCTAATAAAACGCTAGTGCTGCCTTATATGCACATACCTCAACTAGATAACGCTATTGCTGTTCAAGGTACTGAAAGACCTTTCCAAAGCGTAGTTACGTTACCTAGCGGCGCAAGAGTGTTACCTACTGAAGAAGGCTCACTTCGCTATATGCCTGCAGAGGCATGGCTTCACTTAGACCCCGGTGAAACTGCAATTGATTACTTCCGTTATTCCACGGAAGAATTGATTTACATGCACAAGTTCATTATTAACGCCTCAGATGAAGTGGGTGCGAAAGTAGTTCAGCCTGACGGGTTTACCGGTTCTGGTTGGTCTAAGAGTGGTGGCAACTATTACGCTGCGGGAACAAGTAACGCATTAAGTGCAAGCTACAACTTTGAAGCCGGTGAAGTCTATCAAATATCACTGAAACTAGTTGATAAGGTCAGTGGTTCGGTTACACCAAAAATAGGTAGTGCAACAGGTCAATACAGCCACAGCATTGAAGGTACAGAAGTATGGCTTATTCGTGCGCCAGCTAACGCTACGCAAGTTCAAATAACAGCCAGTGGTTACAAAGGCAACGTTCAAAATATCTATGTACGCAAGCTACTAAGAACGGAAACACCGGCATTACCAACGCTTGAAGGTTCGGTAGAAGGCTCAAACGTAAACCTAAGCTGGAAAATTGAGCCAGTTGACAGACTTAAATACCGTTACACCGCTGATGTTCATATCCAAAATCAAGAAATGGCAGCAAATAGCGCTGATGGTTATAGGGCTTATAGCAGTGATTCATACAAGCACTTCTTGTTTGAAAACGTGTCTGTTCAAGGTAGACGTAACGGCATTACTCTGAAAGGTGCTGAGTCTCTTGAAGTGGATGGGATGAACTTCACAGGTGGTTACACAGGTTCAAATGAAACATGGCAAGTAGCTGTAGTTCCTGAATACAAACACCCTTACTGTAAGATTTCTCAACTAGGAAACATCACTGCTGATTTGGGTCTTGAATCCAACTACGGTAACTACAACTCACAATTCGGCAACTGCGATATTCTCGTTATTAATGCGCCTTACTGGGGCGTAGGTTCATGGGGTGAAACGGGGGAAATATACACATGCCACGTCTACAACTTAGATGGTAAAAACTCTACGGATGCTATTACGGATTTAAAACGTGTTACGGAAATCAACAACAGTACGCTTGAAGGTTCTTGTAAAATTGTTCGTGCTCACCGAAGAGGTGCGGCGTTGCTTAACAACAGTGAGTTTATATCTACCTACGGTACACGAGAAACATTTCAACCAAATCATAGCCCTGCTTATTTTGAGATTTGGAACTGTTACGCAGACGGAGCTCGCTGCGTTACTAAAGACCAAATGAACGCACAGAAAAAAGGCGCTGGCTTTTACTACCATGACCGAGGGTTACTAGCCGGTAATCAGGCTTCGGTTGAAGTCCTTAAAACTTACCCAACACTAGACGACCTTAACCGCTTTGCTATGACTGATATGGAGTTTGAAGTATCTAGCAACGGTGGTTCTGATTGGTCGACTTTAACCGTTCCAAACGTTGGGCTTCCTGGGGTTGTTGGATGCTTCAAGCGCTCACTTAATTTCACTTCAGGCACATACAAGATCAGATGCCGATGCCTTAACGGTGCGCTCGTAGGAGCATGGTCTAACACAATTTCAATTACAGTATAGAGAGAAAAAAAGATGGGCATTGCATTAAACGGGTTTTCAACCAAGGCCACTAAACTTGGAATGATTTTTCCACCACACTCACAATTAGGAGAGGGTGAGGTTGAGTATTGGACATGGCCGCTTGCTGGGAGTGACGTTGAGGGCTGGCCTTCTGAAAGATACCCGATTCTTTTTTACACTTCATCAGACCATAGTAAAGGTGATGGAGGTATTTATCTTCGTGTTTGGGATAGAAACTTAGGAGAGTTAACTAAGATAGTAGATGGGGTTGAAGTTGCAAACCAAGACGCTATTGTTGAATGGCAAGATATTTCTTCACGCGCTGAATTTAGTCACATAACAAAGAAAACCAACCCTATTTTTGTAGATAACGGGAATGGAAAGCAAACAGAAACACCATCCGTAATCAAGGTTGGTTCAGAACTATTGCTGTACTACCACAATTCCGGGGTTGACCTAGTTGGGTATGGTGGCCCCGGCGGAAAAAGCTATCAAGCCACAAAGTATGCTGTGGGCGCTAATGGCGTAGATTTTGAAGGTAACAACCTGTCAACTTTATGGTACGACGCCTTTCAGGTAGAGGGTGACGGACACAATGGTTATTTTGTACCTGAAGTAAACAATATTTCAGATTTTCCTTACACTTACATAGGAAAGAGTCTTCACGGTGGTGGCGTAGGTACGCACGGATCTTCACAGGCTATCTTCGGGTCTAATGATGGCAAGGTGTGGGAAAAAACTCACATGCTACAAGTTAACTACGGTCCTCTGAGGGATGACCCCAGCTTTGGCAGTGGCCGAGTGGCTAACTTCGGAAACTTAGGCGAAGTAAAAAAAGAGGGCGCTTATTATAGAGCAAGATTGCATAATCGATTTCAAGTTAGTGGAGGGGCTAGCACCGAAGGCTTTATAGCCGAGGTGTTGATTGATAAAAACTTTAATATCGTTTCATACGCAAAGCAGGTTGTTGCTCGGGGTGGCTCTGGCGAGTTTGACAATGAACAAGTAGGTTCTTGTCAAAAGACAATTACATTTGAGGGGAAAACATACGGATTCTACAAGGCTATATCCTCATCTGGTAATCACACCCAAGGCGTGTATCTTCTTGAAGACGAGCCTTATACTTGGGATGTTTACGAAACATTAGCTGAAAAACAAACTCTTTTTGAAACCTACACGCCTGAAAATGGTATTGCCCCCGACTTAGTGTATAGTCATGCTCCCTCTTATCGTGGAGTCAACGACTTTAGCACTACTGTTCCGCTTCATTATACTTCAATAGTATTGCCAGCAGATACCACTCCAAGCACAGCTATAACTACGCAGTCTATTGATTTAAGCGCGTATGATGTGGTTGATGTGTATTTTGATAAAATAGGAAAAAACAACAAAATCCAGCAGGTGCTAGAGTTTGGCTTAATTGACGATTTAGCGTCTGAAACCTCACGACTAGCATTCTTGTGGCCTGCGAGTAACGGGCTTGATACGGCTAGATCACAGGCTATGCGAATCTCAGTTCTTGGTGCAAGTGATGAAACCGACAGAATAACAGGAAATTACTTCGGGCAAAGCGCAAATTGGCGAGACTACGACGATGAATCGCCCGCAGCAAAGCATCATTGCGGGTTTCGTATAATCCCATCAGAAAATAAGCTTATTGCTTTAGAAGGTGTCAGCCAGACAACAGTTCACGACATAACGGGGTTTGATTACACCAAGCCGTTAAAAGTCTTTGTTAGGAATAGACTGACTAACTCTCAGGGGAGTAACTCTATTTTCTCAATCTCTGACATTAGAGTTTATGCTTACAGTCATGATGCTATTGCGGTGCCGGCTGCACCTACATTAACGACCAATAAAACTAGTACGAGTGTAACGCTTTCAACTAATAGCGTTTCGGGTGCAACTGGATATAAATATTTCCTCGATGGGATTGAGCAAACTGACGGCAACTTCACTGGCCTAGAGCCAGAAACCGAATACACGGTTTATGCTCGTGCAGTTAATGCGTTAGGTGATTCAGAGCCAAGCACAATACAAACAGTAACTACGGATGCGGCAGGAACACCGGATACCACTGCACCTGTTGTTACTAATAATGGACCAGCCACAATTACAATCACTGTGGGAGATACATATACACCGGATTTCAGCACTAATGAAGGAACGCTGAGTATAAGCAATCCCGTTGACACGAGCACTGCAGGTACTTACACAGTAACAGCAACTGCAACCGACGCGGCGGGGAACACGGGTTCTGCGACTCAAACGGTTATAGTTGAAGAGGTGCCCGTGAACCAACCCCCAACAGCAAACGCAGGCCCAGACCAATCGGTAGCAGCTGCCACGCAATTCACGCTAGATGGTACGGGTTCGCAAGATACAGACGGCACTATAGTCGAATGGCGCTGGACGCAAACAGCTGGCGATACAGTAACACTTGACCTAGAAAACCCTGCACGGCCCACGGCTACGTCTCCAAGCAAAACAACGGCGCAGCGCTTAACGTTTCAGCTAATCACTGTTGACGATGAAGATGCAGTTAGCTCCCCTTCCCTGGTTAACATTGACGTTGCTGCAGTAGTACAAAATGATGTACTCAACATTATCGACAAAATTTCGTTCACGTTTGAATCAGATGGAATGATTACGGCATTTCCCGGGCGAGCAAATAGAGAAACATTCAGACTTAAGCCTAGTGATCCTACTGGCCTTGTTCTCGAGGACGGCTGGTTCGATTTCGAGGCAAATGATGTAAGGAGAGTAGAAATCTCTATGCTCGAAACCACTGGGGTTAAAATCATATCTACTGATACGGATTCAATCACTAGAGAAAGAAGTAAATTGCACGTAAGAATGGGAGATATGCCAATCAAGTCATCAACAAAAGAGTTCGAACCGACTGTCTCTGTTTTTGTGGGCGAGGATGAGAGAGGTGTTGTTATGACTGCACCAGGGCTATCAGGCGCACCCAAAGTAAAATACTACTCAACAACCGCAAGAGCTGTTTAAACGGGATTTAAAGATGCCTTATACAGTCGAGATATTTAACCAAGTTGAAGTCGAAGAGTTCATCACCGGGTGGATTCTTCGACTAACTTTCCCTGAGGGAACATTTAAGTTCTATGCTCACTCACAAGGCGAGGACGATATTGTCATCTATATTGGTCACGGCACAGTCACAATGAAGATGAAACAAGCCGTAAGAAAATGGGCAAGCAGTAGAGGTATTAAGCGCATTACGTGGGGTAGAGACAAAGGGATAAACAAGGCTATAAATGTCGATTAGTGTCGCCAAACTACTCCGCGCTATTTGCCAAACTTCGTCGGCTGCTACACCC
>CEWF01053133.1_pt1 | contig 41394 bp, 39 predicted proteins | sample 531331 | NCBI WGS metagenome assembly CEWF01 (sample SAMEA2622676, study PRJEB7988) | marine metagenome | biome: marine biome (ENVO:00000447); feature: mesopelagic zone (ENVO:00000213); material: "saline water (ENVO:00002010), including plankton (ENVO:xxxxxxxx)" | depth 600 m | reverse complement strand
CTGCCGCTACCGCTCTTGTTCAGGCTGCCGATGCCGGCGACCACGCTGGAGATGGTCGCCGTATCGCCGCTACCGTTGGTGAAGGTCTGGGTGGTGCCGCCGGCCAGGCTGAGGGTACCGCCAGTCAGGACCAGGCCGCTGGCCTGATCCATGTCGAAGGTCAGGCTCTCGTTGAGCGACACGGCATTGAGGTTGAGCGTCTGCCCGGCCAGGCTGCTGGCGAAGACGATGGTCTGGCTACCGGTGCTGTCGGCGGCGGCGATGGCCACCGCCTCGCTGAAGCTCACGCCATTGCTGCGGTCGATGGTCGCGGTATCCGTGGCATTGGTGACGTAGATGGTGTCGCTGGTCACCGTGACATCGGCACTGGCGCTGCCGCCAGCGCCATCGTTCACCGTGACCGCCACGGTGGCGTCGCCGGCGGGCGTGTCGCTGCGGTAGGTGATGCGCTGCGCCACATCGTTGACCAGTGCTGAAGTGGCCGTGGTGCCGCTGCTGGTGAAGGTGATGGTCAGCACGCCACCGCTGTTGGTGAAGGTGGCGAAGGTCAGCCCGCCCGACTGCAGGTTGCTGCCACTGACGGTGAACAGGCCGCCGCTGGTGTCGAAGCCCAGCACGTCGCTGCCTATCGCCGTGCCGCTGCGCTGGATCACCAGGCTGGCACCGGACCAGTCGCCATTGCCGCCGTTCAGCGCATCCAGCTCGGCATCGGCCAGGCTGGCATTGCTGCCCACGTCGAGGCCGACGGTATTGCCTGCGCCGCCCCAGGCCACGCTGTCGCCGTTGAGGTTGCTGACGGTGGGCGCTGCGTTGGGGGCGACCGCATCCGCGAAACCCACATTGTCGATGCCGACATACAGAGGTTGACCATTTGGATCCGTGATACGGATTTCGTCTGCGTACTGGAATATCGATGCCGTCAGCCCATTGCCCTGGGTGAAGTCCGAGATGTAGTCGCCGTCGGTCGCGAGTGTGACACTGCCTCTGGAGACACCGTTCTGGAAGGCTTCGAACTTGATTTGAGAGTGCGCGCCAAGGTAGTCGACGATCTTGATTCCGGTGAACGAGAACTCGCTCCCGTCCTGGCTGCGAATCACGACGATGGGCGAGCCATTCCCGGAATCGTCGACGATACCTTCGTCCTGGCTGCCGGCCCCATCCGTGAACAGATCGCTGTAGTACTTCCACGCCGCGCCGTTATTGGAGTTGCCGGAGTCGGCGGAAAAGATCTCTACCGTCACGCCAGGAATGTCGCTCGACTGGGCTTGGCCGTCGGTCACCGGAGTACCCAGGATCGTGTCGGTACCGGAAAAATTCAGCGTTCCGGAAAACAACTGGCCGGTAAACGCGTTCTGGGCGGCAAGCGAGAACGGCATGCCGGCCTCTATGGTGCCGGTCGAGGTCTCCAGCACCCAGTTCCTGGCGTTGATGCTGCTGCCGGTCGCGTCGGTGGATGCTGCAACGTCGGCCTGGGTGATGGCGGCAATCTGGCTGATGAAGGACTGGCCCTTGTCGCCTAGGGCGATATCGCAGCCATAGAGCAGGATGTCGCCATCCCCGCCCAGTTTGCTGCCGATGGCCTCCAGCGTGGAGCTGTGATCTTGCAGGTTGCTGGCATCCAGGGTCAGGCTGCCCAGCGTGATCTGTCCTGACAAACCATGGCTGACGATATGGACCGCATCGATGCCGGAGCGCCCGTTCAGATAGTCGGCAATCTGCTGGAGCCCATCCTGGCTGCCATCCAGTACGACGACCTCGGTACCTTCGCTGACGCCGGCGATGAGTTGTGCATAGTCCTGCACGTTGCCGTCGATGAAGACGATCTCCTGGCGCTGATCGCTGCTGGCGGCTGGCGCGGCAGCGGCACCGTCATCGACCTGGCTGTCGCTGGCACTGTCCGCCTGGGGCGTGGGATCGGCCTGGACCGTATCGGCAACCGTGGCGGCAACCGCCCCGTCGAACATCATGCGCGGTTCGAGGGCCAGTAGCCAGGCAGGGCCCGCCGGGGCCTGGGGTGTCGCTGTGACGGTGGATCTGCGTTTCATCATCTGCTCCCGGCGTTGCTTTACGTAAGTGGCGGCCCGCCTGGGCGGGCCGACCTTCAGGTGCTTGCTCGACTCAGCCTCGCGACGGGAAGACCCCTTCGGTCGCGATCACGAAGTTGGTGCCGAGGAAGGGATTGCGGATACCGAACGACTGGCTGCCACCGACGGGCGAGATGGTGACCGTTCCCTGCGGTGTGATGCTGGCCTGCCCGCTGAGCCCTCCCAGGTTGGCTTTCGTCGAGTCGGGTGGCGTATCGGTGAACAACCCTGCGAACAATACACTGGCAGGACCGGCTTTTGCGGTCGTGGCGGAGAGGTAGGTGGTGTTGCCCGCCGTGGGTGGCACCATCGCGGCGGTCGGATTGGTGGCCACGGCGGCACTGATGGTCAGGGCGCCGTTGCTGGCCTGGCCGGTGAAATGCGCGACGGGCGCGTGCATCGGCAGCTCTGCGGTGGTCAGGGTGACATTTTCGCGGCCGGCCATCTCGCCCTGGACAATCACGTCCAGGCCTGGCCCGTGCCCCATCCCTACCGGGCTGCGCCCACGGTAGTCGGGCAGGCCGAAGGTGGTCTGGCCATTGCCGCCATACATTGTGCCGAGCAGTGAGAAAAGGGCAGTGTTCTGTGCGATGGGCATCAGCTGGCCCTGACACATCGCATAGCCACGCGGTGCGAAGTTGAAGCCGACCATTTTGATTTCGCCGAGGAACGGTTCCATGTTGTTGCTCCCTGCTGTGTGACGCCGGTGTGACCGACGGGTTGTCGTGATGGCTCAGGTCCGTGGCGCGGATGTCCGTGTATGGAAAACGGCCTGCAACAGGCGGGCCCCGTCGTCGTCCGGGCCGATCGGGGTGAGCATGACCCACCATGACGCCTCGCCCGGGCTGTGCAAGGTATAGCTGAATTGCGGCAGGTCGACCCCGGCGGGCTGTCGAAAGATGGCGTCGTAGCACTGATGGCGCGGGTTCATGGCCTTGCCCTGGCTCACTTCGACCAGTTGCACATCGACACCGGGATGTCCTTCCCAGCTGAGGCGCCAGGTCTGGCCCAGGGCCTGTTGCAGGTCTGCCTGGCTGGGGACGTCGTTCATGCGCTCAGACTCCGTGCGGCGGTGCGGTGCATCTCCAGATAGATCGGGTGCTGGCCGGTCACGATGAAACCGAAATGTTCATACAGGCGTCGGGCAGGGTTGTCGGACTCGACGTAGAGGCGAATCGCTTTCCCCACCCTGTCGGCCTCATCGACCAGGCCGGCGAGGAGGGCGCGGCCGATGCCCCGGCCACGCCAGGCCGGCAGCAAGGACAGGTCCATCAGGTTGTGGGTGCCGGGCCCGCGAAACAGGTAGAGACGGCCGATGGCTTGCTCACCCTGAAGGATCAGCGAGAACTCGGCGCCCCGATAGTGGGCCTGGTAGTGACGGTGCTGGGCATCGAACTGTTGCTGCAGGAATGCCGCTTTCTCGGCCTGGCTCCAGGGCAGCGGGTCGAGTTCCTGGGCGCGGGTGCTGGCGTACAGGTCGAGCAGAAACCTCAGGTCGGTTGCCGTGATGGGGCGCAGATGCACGTCAGATGTGGACACGGTGTGGAGCTTCCTTGCGCACCTTGTTCGTGAACGAAACAGGCGCAGTCGTTGGCTTGTCGGGCGCACTGCATGTGCGCCCCTTGAATATAGAACGGTGATAGGGACTTGCCACTATTTCCTTACGGGCGGCAGGTTCTTTCTGCAGGCGCTCGCCTGCTTCAGGCGTGCTTTGGGGTGAGTGGCGCAACCGCTGGTATCAGAAGCCGCTTTCGCGGACGCCCAGTGCGGCCAGGCGGCGCCAGGTGGCGCCGAGTATGGACTGCCCCGTCCCTTCGAGGACGACGACGCCACGTACGGGCAGCGAGGGTTCGTCCGCCGCCTCCAGCAGGCTGAGGCGGGCGCCGTACTGCGCCTGCAAGGGGGCCGCCCGGTGCTGGGCGTCGCGGCGTACGGCGATGGGGCCGTGGTGGTCGGAGGCCAGTGCCTCCAGCTGCAGATAGGCGACGCCGGTGTCGTCCACGTCATCGAGGCGGACCGCCAGCGCGGCGCGCGCCGGGTCGTCGGCGATGAAGCGTCCTTCGCTGCCTGGCTGCACTCGCCAGAGCCCGTCTTCGGCCAGGTAGCCGCGCAGGCGGACGCCGGGGGCCACGACGCGCAGCAGCGGGTCGCCTGGTTTGAGCCAGCGGCCTGGCGCCAGGTTCGGTTGCAGGTCCCGCACCACGCCGTTTTCCGGCGCGCGCAGCTGCAGGCGTTCGCGTTGCGCATCCAGGCCACGGTACTCGGCGACCGATGTCGCCAGGCGCTGTTCGAGCACGGCAGCGTCGCCCACCGTCTCGCTGCGACCGGCCTGACGGCGCAGCTGCAGCTGCAGTATCTGGATTTCCTGGCGCACGATGGCCTGGCGCGACTCGAGGTCCGGAGACTCCAGCTCCAGCAGCAGTTCACCTTGCTGCACCGCCTGGCCGTCGTGGACATGCAGCTGCTTCAGGCGCGCAGACAACGGGGGGTAGAGAGCCGTGCTGCTGGCGGCCTCGAGCACGCTCGGCACGTCGACGGCGGTACGCCATGGCAGCACCAGCAGGGCCGACAGCATCAGCAGCCCGGCCGCCGTGAGCAGGGTCTTGCCCGGGGCGGCCTGATCGCGCCGCCGCCACCATTCCTGCCATTCGCGCCAGATCGGCAGGCCGATGAACCAGAGCAGCTCCACCAGCATCAGGACGATGCCCAGCAGCTTGAAGAACATGTGGTAGACGGCCAGAGCAATGCCGAGAAACAGGGCGGCGCGCCATAGCCAGGAGCCATAGCCCCAGATCAGCAGGCGTCTGCGCATCGTCGCCGTCCAGGGTTCGGGGGCGGGCTCCGCGTAGCCGAACAGGGCTTCGCGCAGGCGCCAGCGACAGAGGGCGAAGGCCCGTTGCTGCAGGTTGTCGACGCCCCACAGGTCGCTGAGCAGGAAGTAGCCGTCGAAGCGCATGAAGGGATTGAGGTTGATCAGCAGGGTGGTGATCCAGGTGGCGCTGGCCAGCATGAAGGTGGCGGTGCGCAGGGGGCCGTTCGGCAGCAGGGACCAGGCCAGCAGGGCGAGGCAGGCCAGCAGCAGTTCGGCGAGCACGCCACCGGCGCCGATCAGCAGGCGGGAGCGGCGATCGTTGACGCGCCAGGCATCGCTGACATCGGTATAGAACATGGGCAGCAGCACCATGAACGCCAGTCCCATGCTCTGTACCCGACAGCCCGCGCGCTTGGCCATGTAGGCGTGACCGAACTCGTGGCACAGCTTGGCGAACGCCAGGGCACAGCCGAAGGCGATGGCGCCACCCAGGCTGAACAGGTGCGGGAAGCTGGAGATGAAGCGGTCCCAGTCGCGTGCGACGAGAAACAGGCCGAGCAGCAGCAGGATGGGCAGGCCACGGCGCAGCAGCGCGGGCCCATGGCGCTCCAGCACCGGCCAGGTGCGGTCGAGAAAGGCGTTGGGGCGCCACAGCGGGATGCGAAAGAACAGGTACTGGTGCAGCAGGCCTTTCCACAGGCCCTGGCGCTGTTGCGCCGCCTTGCTCGCGTAGCTGCTGCGCTGTTGCGCATCCGCTGCCGTGATCAGGTCATGGGTACTGAGGAAGCGCAGCATGCTTTCCAGGTCGGCGCCCGCCAGCGCCTGGCCGGGTTCATTGTTCGCCGCCTGCAGCACCTGCGCGGGATCGCCCAGCTGCCAGTGCCGCAGCAGGCGCATGGCCTCGGCACCGATCTTGAAGTAGCGCCCGCGCAGCGGGTCGGCCAGCGTCCATTGCGGGGCGCCGTCCAGCGCGGGGGCCGAGCTGGAAAGCTGCAGGTCGGCACGCAGGCTTGGCAGGCGCATTCACAGCCCCAGTGTCTGGCGCAGCGCTGCCAGCGGGCGGCGCAGCAGGAACAGCGCCAGCGGCACGCGCTCGCCGTAGAGCTTGGCGGTGCCACGCAGGCCGATGCGCGGTGGCGCTGCGACGAAACCGGCATCCAGGCGGTAGGCCAGCTGGCCGTTGCTCAGTGGCTGCGCCTCGTATGCCAGGCGTTGCAGCTGGGCGTCGTGGCGATGCAGCGGGTCGCTGTCGAGGAACAGGCCGACCTCCGCGCCGGGCTGGAAGTTCAGCGCGTCGGCCACGGCGAGGTCGATGCGCAGCTCGGCGCGCCTGGGGTCTGCGATCTCCATCAGGCGCTCGCCCGTCTGTACCGGCTTGCCGACCCAGCGCTGGGCATCGGCGAACACGGCAATGCCGTCGCGCTCGGCTCTGACCTCGGTGCGCGCCAGCAGCTCGCGGGCATAGTCGCGCTCGGCACGTTTCTGCGCCGCGCGCGCGGCGAGCAGGTCGATGCGCGCGCTGGACTCGGCATCGCTGAAGGCGCGCTGGCTGTTGGCCTTGAGCTCGGCTTCGGCCACCTGCAGGCTGCGCTCGGCGACATCGGCCTGGGCGCGGATGGAGGTGGCGTCGAAGCGCACCAGCACCTCGCCCTTGCTGACCGCCTGGTTGGGCTTGACCTGGAACGTCGCGATCACGCCGTCCAAGGGCGCGGCGATGACCTGGCCGTCGAGTGGCACCACTTCGGCTGGAGCCAGAACCGACTGGCGAATCGGTAGCAGCAGCAGGAGCAATGCCACCGTCGCCACGGCGATGATGCGGCGGCGTGGCCAGCGCAGGCGCCACGGCTTGTGCGGTTGCAGGGCGAGCCAGGCATGGGCGTAGCAGTCACCCAGTTGCAGCAGCAGTGCCTGTTCGGCCGCGCTCCACGGCTGTTCACGGGCGATCCACAAGCCGCCGAAAAGCGCCTGCTTGCGGTCGAGCAGGGGCAGCCAGAACACCGAGCCTGCGGAGAGCGCCTGCCAGTCGCCACGCGTCTGCTCGCTGAGCGAGTCGGCGGTCACCACCTGGGCCTGGCTGGAGCGGCCTTGGGCAAGCAGCTGGCGCGTGGCCTCTTCGACGAAGGCGACGAAGGGAGAATGCGCTTCGACGACGCTGATCGCGGTGAGTGCGCGCACCCGGCCAGCGATCAGCAAGGCCGCATGACGAAAGCCGAACAGTGCCTGTGCGTCGTTGACCAGCGCATAGGCCAGGCTGTCGATGTCCGCCGCGGCCCGGGCCTGGTGCTGCAGGGCCAGGAAGCGGGCGAATACCTGCTCGGCTGGCCCAGGCGCCTGGGCGGTCATGGCGCCTCCGTGAAGCGCGCGCTGCCGCTCATGCCGGAGAGCAGCCCGTCCGCCTTCTCGGGTAGGCTGCCGATCAGCAGCAGGGTCTGGCTGCCCTCGTCGATGCGTGCACCCAGGCGTTTCACCCTGGCCTCGAGTGGCTCGCCGGTTTCATCCGGGGTGAAGGCGAAGCGTTGCCCGGGCTGGACCCTGCTCAGCCAGCTGGACGGTATCAGCAGATAGATTTCCAGGGTGCCGTTGTCGACCACATCCAGCAGCGGCGCACCGTTTGCGACGCTTTCGTGGGGCTGGGCGCGGCGCTGCACCACGCGCCCGGCGAATGGTGCGCTGACGCTGCAGCGCTTGACCTGCACCTGATACACCTGGGCCTCGGCTTGCGCCTGCGCCTGGCGCGCCTCGGCCAGCGCCACCTCGAAGCGCCCCACCGAGTTCAGCGCCGCCAGTTGCTTCTTGTGGCTCAGTTCCTCACGGGTGGCACGTGCGGCGGCCTGCGCGGCGTTGAGCTGGGCCTGGTAGGCGCTGCAATCGAAACGCACCAGTACATCGCCCTTGGCGAAGGCCTCGCCGTCGGCGAACGGCATTTCGACGATGCGCCCCGGCAATTCGCTGGAGAGCACGGCCTGGTCGCGTGCCCGCAGTACGCCGCGTACCTGGCGTTCGGCGCCCGTGGGTTCGGCACGCTCGAGGGCTTCGAGCAACGGGTCCTGCGCCTGCAACAGCGGGCTGAGGGTCAGAACCAGCAGGCCGACGGGGAACAGGCGACTGGAGCGGAGGGGCATGGCATACGTCCTTGCATGAAGTCGTCGCAGTCTAAGGCAGAAGTGCAGTGAAGCAAATTGAGCACCGCGTGAGTCGAACTGGTGCGTGCGCAGGGGGCTGGTGCGTGCCAGGCTCCGTTGTGGTGCGTGCATTCGGCGGCAGACGCGGTGGGCAGCGACGCACGGTCTGTGGCATAAGTCTTGCGCTGCACAGCTCATCGTCCAGGCTAGCAGGAGGCCGCCGTGTCGATTCATGTCGCGCTGCATCACGTCACCCACTACCGCTACGACCGTGCGGTGAACCTTGGTCCGCAGGTGGTGCGTCTGCGCCCGGCACCGCACAGCCGCACGCGCATCCTCTCCTATGCGCTGAAGGTCGAGCCGGGCGAGCACTTCGTCAACTGGCAGCAGGACCCGCAGGGCAACTACCTGGCGCGCCTGGTCTTCCCCGAGAAGACCCGTGAATTCAAGGTCGAGGTGGACCTGGTCGCCGAGATGGCGGTGTTCAACCCCTTCGACTTCTTTCTCGAGCCCTACGCCGAGCGCATTCCCTTCGCCTACACCGAGGGCGAGCAGCGCGAGCTGGCGCCCTATCTGGTCAAGCTGCCGGCCACGCCGCTGTTCGCCAGGTACCTGGCCGGGATCGAGCGCAGCCCGACACCCAGCGTCGATTTCCTGGTCGAGCTGAACCAGCGGCTGTCCGCCGACATCCGCTACCTGATCCGCATGGAACCGGGCGTGCAGACGCCGGAAGAGTCGTTGCAGCTGGCCGCCGGCTCGTGCCGTGACTCGGCCTGGCTGCTGGTGCAGTTGCTGCGCCACCTTGGCCTGGCGGCGCGCTTCGTGTCCGGTTACCTGATCCAGCTCACGGCCGACGTCAAATCCCTCGATGGACCTTCCGGCACCGACGAGGACTTCACCGACCTGCACGCCTGGTGCGAGGTCTACCTGCCCGGCGCCGGCTGGATCGGTCTCGATCCCACCAGTGGCCTGTTCGCGGGCGAGGGGCACATTCCGCTGGCCTGCAGCCCGGAACCGTCGTCGGCGGCGCCGATCAGCGGCGGGCTGGACGAGTGCGAGGTGGAGTTCGAGCACCTGATGAGCGTCGAACGGGTGTGGGAGGCGCCACGCGTCACCAAGCCCTACAGCGAGGCGCAGTGGCAGGCGATCCAGGCGCTGGGGCGGCAGATCGACGATGACCTGCAGGCGCATGACGTGCGCCTGACCATGGGCGGCGAGCCGACCTTCGTCGCGCTCGACTACCCGGACGACGACGAGTGGAACACCGCTGCGCTGGGCCCGAACAAGCGGCGCCTGGCTGCCGACCTGTTCTACCGCCTGCGTGACCACTATGCCGGCAATGCACTGGTGCATTTCGGCCAGGGCAAGTGGTACCCGGGCGAGCAGCTGCCGCGCTGGTCGCTGAACTGCTTCTGGCGTCGCGATGGCCAGCCCCTGTGGCACGACCCCAGGCTGCTGGCCGACGAGAAGCGCGGCTATGGCGCCACGGCCGAGACCGCTGAGCGCTTCCTCGCCAGCCTGGCCGCCCACCTGCAGGTGGAGGCCGACAACGTCTTTCCGGCCTTCGAGGACTGGTTCTATTACCTGTGGCGCGAGCGCAAGCTGCCGGACAACGTCACGCCGGACGATCCGCGCCTGAGCGATCCGCTGGAGCGCGAGCGCCTGCGCAAGGTGTTCGACCAGGGGCTCGACGCGGTGGTCGGCCATGTCCTGCCACTGGCGCGCCAGGTGGTCGGCGAGGGCTGGCAGAGCGGGCGCTGGTTCCTGCGCGACGAGCACTGCCGCCTGCTGCCGGGCGACTCGCCGCTGGGCTACCGCCTGCCGCTGGACTCGCTGCCCTGGGTCAGCCAGGCCGATTACCCCTACATCAACCCGGTCGACCCGAGCCAGGCGCAGCCGCCGTTGCCCGCCGCGGCGCAGATCCAGCGCCAGTTGCGCGGGGTCTGGCGTGGCGCCAGTGTCGCCCCTGGCAGCGGCCCGCAGAGTGCGCGCCCGGCCAGCGGTCAGTCGGCCGCCGGCATCGTGCGCACGGCACTGTGCGCCGAGCCGCGTGAGGGGCGGCTGTATCTGTTCATGCCGCCGCTGAGCCATCTCGAGGACTACCTGGAGCTGGTCGCGGCCATCGAGGCGGTAGCGGCCGAGCTCGATTGCCCGGTGCTGCTGGAGGGCTACGAGCCGCCGCTCGACCCGCGCCTGCAGTACTTCCGCGTGACCCCCGATCCGGGGGTGATCGAGGTGAACATCCATCCGGCGGCCAGCTGGGACGAGCTGGTCGAGCGCTGCGAGTTTCTCTACGAGGCGGCGCGGCAGTCGAGGCTGTCCAGCGAGAAGTTCATGATCGATGGCCGTCACACCGGCACCGGCGGCGGCAACCACTTCGTCCTCGGCGGGGCGACGCCGGGCGACTCGCCCTTCCTGCGGCGTCCCGACCTGCTGCGCAGCCTGATCAGCTACTGGCACAATCACCCGTCGTTGTCCTACCTGTTCAGCGGCCTGTTCATCGGCCCGACCTCGCAGGCGCCACGGGTGGACGAGGCGCGCAACGATGCCCTGTACGAACTGGAGATCGCCTTCGCGCAGATGCCCGAGCCGGGACGCGATGCCCCGCCGTGGCTGGTCGACCGGTTGTTGCGCAACCTGCTGGTGGACGTGACCGGCAACACCCACCGCGCCGAATTCTGCATCGACAAGCTGTACTCGCCGGACTCCGCCAGCGGGCGACTCGGCCTGCTCGAACTGCGTGCCTTCGAGATGCCGCCGCATGCGCAGATGAGCCTGGCCCAGCAGTTGCTGCTGCGCGCGCTGATCGCACGCTTCTGGCAGGAGCCCTATCGCCCGGCCAAGCTGGTGCGCTGGGGGACCGAGCTGCATGACCGCTTCCTGCTGCCGCATTTCGTCGAGCAGGATTTCGCCGATGTGCTGCAGGAACTGGGCAGCTTCGGCTATCGACTGCGCAGCGAATGGTTCGCCCCGCACCTGGAGTTCCGCTTTCCCAAGGCCGGCGATTTCGCCGTCAAGGGCATCGACCTGGAGTTGCGCCAGGCGCTGGAGCCCTGGCATGTGCTGGGCGAGGAGGGCGCCATCGGCGGTACGGTGCGTTACGTCGACTCGTCACTGGAGCGCATGCAGGTGAAGCTCGCCGGCATGGCGCCGGACCGTTACCTGCTGACCTGCAACGGCGTGCCGGTGCCGCTGCGGCCCACCGGCAAGGTCGGTGAGTTCGTCGGCGGCGTGCGTTTCCGGGCCTGGCAGCCGGCCAGTTGCCTGCAACCGACCATCGGCGTGCATGCCCCGCTGGTGTTCGACCTGATCGACACCTGGATGCAGCGCTCGCTGGGCGGTTGCCAGTACCATGTGGCGCATCCGGGCGGGCGCAACTACGACAGCCTGCCGGTCAACGCCTACGAGGCGGAAAGCCGGCGTCTGGCGCGCTTCTTCCGCCTCGGCCACAGCCCGGGCAAGCGCCCCGTGCTGCAACCGATGGACAATAATGAACTACCGATGACCCTGGATCTGCGTCGCGTCTGACGCCAATCCCGTCTGTGGCAGGGGCCTTGGCCGCGAACCGTCGCTGCTGAAGCGCCTGCCACGGATGCAGTTCGTCAATTCGCGTCACGCTGCCTTGTCACTGCCGAGCCTGCCATGCCCGACCTGCTAGCCGATTATCCGCCTCCTGCCGGGGGTTACCACGAACTGCTCGACGCCAAGGGCAAGGTGCGCCCGCACTGGCGCCGCCTGTTCGAGCAGCTCGAGCGCAGCCGCCCGGAGCAACTGGCCCAGCGCGAGGCCATGCTGGCCCGGCAGATTCAGGAGAACGGCGTCACCTACAACGTCTACGCCGATCCCGACGGGGCCGACCGGCCCTGGGAGCTGGACCTGCTGCCGAACCTGATCCCCGCCGACGAGTGGCAGCAGATCGCCGCCGGCGTGGCCCAGCGCGCGACCCTGCTCAATCGCGTCGTGGCCGATCTCTACGGGCCGCAGAAGCTGATTGCCGAGGGCCTGCTGCCGACGGAGCTGGTGTTCGGTCACAACAACTTTCTCTGGCCCTGTCAGGGCGTGCAGGCGCCGGGGGGCACCTGGCTGCACCTGTACGCGGTGGACCTGGCCCGTGCGCCGGACGGCCGCTGGTGGGTGACGGCCGATCGTACCCAGGCGCCCTCCGGTGCCGGCTACGCGCTGGAGAATCGGCAGATCGTCTCGCGGGCCTTTCCCGAGTTGTACCGTGACCTGCGCGTGCAGTACCTGGCCGGTTTCTTCCGGACCCTGCAGGACACCCTGGCCCGCCAGGCGCCGAGCGGCGGCGAGACTCCGCTGGTGGTGCTGCTGACGCCGGGGCGTTTCAACGAAAGCTATTTCGAGCACCTGTACCTGGCGCGCCAGCTGGGCTATCCGCTGGTCGAAGGCAGCGACCTGACCGTGCGGGATGCCACGCTCTATCTCAAGACCCTGGCTGGCCTGCGCCGCGTGCACGCGGTGCTGCGCCGCCTCGACGACGATTACTGCGACCCGCTGGAGCTGCGCACCGATTCCGCCCTCGGCGTGCCGGGCCTGCTCGAAGCGGTGCGCCGTGGCCGCGTGCTGGTGGCCAATGCCCTCGGCAGCGGCGTGCTGGAGTCGCCTGGTCTGCCCGGCTTCCTGCCGGCGATCAGCGAGCATCTGCTGGGCGAGGAGTTGCTGCTGCCATCCATCGCCAGCTGGTGGTGCGGCGAGCCGCCGGTGCTGGAGGAGGCGCTGGAAAAGCTCGACGAACTGCTGGTACGTCCGGCGTTCCCCTCGCAGAGCTTCACTCCGGTGTTCGGCCGCGACCTGAACGAGGCGCAGCGCGCCAAGCTGGCGGCGCGCCTCAAGCTGCGCCCCTATGCCTACGTGGCGCAGGCACGGGCCAAGCTGTCGCAGGCGCCGGTATGGGATGGCACTGGCCTGCAGCCGCGTGCCATCGGCATGCGTGTGTACGCCGTGGCCAGTGCCGACGGTTACCGGGTGATGCCCGGTGGCCTGACGCGTGTGGCCGCTGAGGCCGACGCCGAGGTGGTGTCGATGCAGCGCGGCGGGGCCAGCAAGGACACCTGGGTGCTCGGTACGCGGCAGAGCGGTGGCGAGCCGTGGCAGACGCAGCGCACCCTGGGCACCGCCGACCTGGTGCGCAGTGACCCCTTCCTGCCCTCGCGGGTGGTGGAGAACCTGTACTGGTTCGGCCGTTATGCCGAGCGCTGCGAGGACAGCGCCCGCCTGCTGCGCATCATGCTGGCGCGCTATGTCGACGACGACGATGACCCGCAGGCCCTGCAGAGCGCGCTGGCGCTGGCCGAGGAACTGGGCCTGCTGGCACCGGCCGAGGAGGGCGCGCTGGAGCCGCGCCTGTTGCAGGCCCTGCTTGGCAGCGACTGGCCGGCCAGCCTGCGGGCCAACCTGCAGCGCCTGCAATGGGCGGCGGGCAGCGTGCGCGGCAAGCTGTCCCAGGCCAACTGGCAGGCGCTGGTGGAGTTGCAGGGGGAGGCTCAGTTGCTCGAGGCCCAGCCTGCCGATTTCGGCGAGTTGCTGGACTTTCTCAATCGCCTGCTGATGTCCCTGGCGGCGTTGTCCGGCTTCGCCCTGGATGACATGACCCGTGACGACGGCTGGCGCTTTCTCATGCTCGGCCGCTACATCGAGCGCCTGCAGTTTCTCTGCGACAGCTTCGCCGGTTTCCTGCGCAGCGGCGCGGCTACCGACCAGTCGGCGCTGGAGTGGCTGCTGGAGCTGGGCAACAGCAGCATCACCTATCGCACCCGCTACCTGGCGTCGGCGCAGCTGATCCCGGTGCTCGACCTGCTCCTGCTCGACGAGCAGAACCCGCATGCGGTGCTGTTCCAGCTGCGTACCCTGCTGGCCTCGCTGGCGCGCCTGGACGAGCGCTTCGAGCTGCCGGCCGAGCGCTATCTGACCTACCTGGAACAGCAGCTGAGCGCCTTCAGCCTGGCCAGCCTGGAGAATCCGCTGTTCGGCCCCGGCAGTACCCGCGCGGTGCTCGAGGGCCTGGCCGACCTGCTGGTGGCCATCAGCGAAGCGGCCGGGACGGTATCGGATCACCTCGGGTTGCGCTTCTTCGCCCACGTCGATGTCAGCCAGCGGACGCAATCCTCATGAGCAGTGCGCTGTATCAGGTGCTACACGACACCCACTACCGTTACTCGGCGCCGGTCTCCCTGGCCCAGCAGCTGGCCCACCTGTGGCCGCGCCAGTGCCCCTGGCAGCGCAGCCATGAGCAGGCGCTGCGCGTCGACCCGCAGCCCTGCCAGCGCCGCGATGGCCTGGACGTGTTCGGCAATCCGCTGACCCGCCTGGTGTTCGAGCGTCCGCACGAGGCGCTCAGCGTCAGTGCGCGCCTGCGTATCGAAGTGCTGGCGCGGCCGCCCCTCGATCTCGACGATTCACCGCCCTGGGAGGCCGCCTGCGCGGCGCTCAGCTATGCCGGCACGCGGCTGGCGCCGGACCTGCTGGAGGCCGCGCGCTATCGCTTCGAGTCGCCCTACGTGCGGCTCAAGCAGGTATTCGCCGACTATGCCGATGACTGCTTCACGCCGGGCAGGCCGCTGCTGCAAGCGGGCCAGGCGCTGATGCAGAAGATCTTCGAGGAGTTCAGTTTCGACGCGGGCGCGACCCAGGTGGCGACGCCGCTGCTGCAGGTGCTCGAGGAAAAACGCGGGGTCTGCCAGGACTTTGCCCACCTGATGCTCGCCTGCCTGCGCTCGCGGGGGCTGGCGGCGCGTTACGTCAGTGGCTACCTGCTGACCCAGCCTCCGCCCGGTCAGCCACGTCTGATCGGGGCCGACGCCTCGCATGCCTGGGTGTCGTTGTACTGCCCGCGTCAGGGCTGGGTGGATTTCGATCCGACCAACAACGTGCGTCCGGCGCTGGAGCACATCACCCTGGCCTGGGGCCGGGACTTCTCCGATGTGTCGCCGTTGCGCGGGGTCATCCTGGGGGGCGGCAGCCATGACCCTGAAGTGCAGGTGACGGTGCTGCCGCTGGGCTGAGAGGTCGAGGTATCAGTCGACCAGCTTCACGCTGCCTTTCATCAGCGCGTAGTGACCCGGGAAGGAGCAGAAGAAGCTGTAATCCTCGCCAGCGGCCAGCTTGCTCACATCGAAGGTCACCGAGGTGCTTTCGCCGCCGCCGATCAGGCCGGTGTGGGCGATCACGCGCTCGTCACCGGCCTTGACGTAGGCGGCGTCGGGGCCGGCGCCAATGCCGTCGGTGGCGATACCGGGCATGTCGGCGGTCTTGCTCAGCACCAGGTTGTGGCCCATGGCGGTCTTGGGCAGGCTGCCGGTGTGCTTGAGGTTGACGGTGAAGGTCTTGCAGCTCTTGCTGATGGAGATGGCCTGGGTGTTGTAGGTCATCTGGTCGGTCGATTCGACATCCACCGAGCACTCGGCAGCGAACAGCGGTGTGCTGGCCAGGCCGAGCAGTGCCATCAGAGCAACGTTACGCAACATCTTGAAGCCTCCAGATTCTGATAAATCGGTCAGGTCCTAAGAGATTCGCACAGCGGCGACGTCCTGTGACTGCGACCGAACGCCACGGCTGTGTTATCCCGAGAATCTGTGGATAACTGTGTGGGCAAGGTCTGCATGGCTCGTTCCAGGGCGCGTCGCTGGCCGTTTTCGAGCCCCTGGTCAGCTTTTGCTCAGGCGTTCGCTGCGGCTCGGGGATCAGGCAAAAAACCTTGAAAATTAACTGCTTGAGTTATCGGTGCAGGGCTGCGCGCGAGGTGCCGGGCGGGCGCCGGGCTTATCCACGGAAGGTGTGGAGCAAGCTGTGGACAAGCTTGGGGAAAGTCAGCGCCGACAGCGGCTGCCCTGAGCGGCTGTCGGCTGGCTGGAAAATGAGCGGCTCAGGCGGCCGTCGAGGGACGCAGCGCGCGCCACAGGCGGGCACCGAGGCCCACCAGCGGGACGCTGAGCAGACCGGCGACGATGCCCAGCAGGGCATTGAACAGGGTCGGCAGCAGTGCGGAGAGCAGACCGACATCCTGTGCGGCCCACTCGGCGGCGTGGTGCAGGGCGGTTTCGACCGGGGGCAGGCCGTGGCTGAGGATGCCGCCACCGACCATGAACATCGCCGCCGTACCGACGACCGAGAGTGTCTTCATCAGCCAGGGCGCCAGGGCCAGCAGGCCGCGGCCCAGGCTCTGGGCGAAGGCGCTGCTGCGTTGGCTGAGGTAGAGCCCAGCGTCGTCCAGCTTGACGATGCCGGCCACCAGGCCGTAGACGCCAAGGGTGATCACCAGGGCGATGGTGCTGAGCACCGCCAGCTGATTGACGAAGCTGGCGCTGGCCACGGTGCCCAGGGTGATGGCGATGATCTCCGCGGAGAGGATGAAGTCCGTGCGCACCGCGCCACGGATCTTGTCCCGCTCGAAGGCCACCAGGTCGATGTCGGGATCGGCCAGGGCCTCCAGGCGTGCCTGCTTGCCGTCGTCCTCGTGGCGGTGCAGCAGCTTGTGCAGCAGTTTTTCCGCACCCTCGTAGCAGAGGAACAGGCCGCCGAACATCAGCAGCGGCACCACCAGCCAGGGCGCCACTGCACTGATCAGCAGCGCGGCCGGCACCAGGATCGCCTTGTTCAGCAGCGAGCCCTTGGCCACCGCCCACACCACGGGCAGCTCGCGGTCCGCCCTGACGCCGGTGACCTGCTGGGCATTGAGGGCCAGGTCGTCGCCCAGCACGCCGGCGGTCTTGCGCGCGGCGACCTTGGTCATGCTGGCGACATCGTCGAGTACGGCACTGATGTCATCGATCAGGGCGAGCAGGCTGCTTCCGGCCATCTTGCGGCTTCCATGTAAGGACAAGGCGCCAAGGTTAGCACCGCACCCGCCTGGCTGACGTGAACAAATCAGCTCGGCGAGCGATCGACCCACTTGGGCGCTGCGCTGGGTTGCCACTCGGCCAGCGCTTCGATCAGGTTCTGCGGGCTGCTGGCGATCTGCAGCATCTCGCGGTGTTGCGGACGCACGAAGCGCTCGGCGACGAGGTGATCGAGGAAGTCACCGAGCTTGCTGTAGAAGCCGTTCACTTCCAGCAGGCCCAGCGGCTTGGAGTGATAGCCCAGCTGGCCCCAGGTCCAGACCTCGAACAGTTCCTCCAGCGTACCCAGGCCGCCGGGAAGGGCGATGAAGGCGTCCGCCAGCTCGGCCATGCGGGCCTTGCGCGCGTGCATGCCATCGACCACCTCCAGGCAGGTCAGGCCACGGTGGCCGATCTCGGCACGCTCCAGGCTCTGCGGGATGATGCCGATGACCTCGCCACCGGCATTCAGGGCGGCATCGGCGACGACGCCCATCAGGCCGACCGCGCCGCCGCCGTAGATCAGGCGGATGCCACGCTGAGCGAGGTACTGGCCAAGCTCTTCGGCAGCCTGGCGGTAGATCGGGCTGGCGCCGGGACTGGCGCCACAGAAGACACAGACGCTACGCAGGGACATGCACGGACTCCTTGAGCAAATGCGTCAAGGGTAGCGGCACGCTGCGTCATGACCAAGTGTCAGTGGCGCGTATCAATGCCGCAGGTGGCGCAGGCGTAGCTGGCGAGGAACTGCTTGAACAGGTCGTTGAGGGACATGGTGCGGCTTCCTGACGCAGGGACATGCTGGTCAGGCTAGCCGCGTTGCTGCCAACGCGCCGTTAGATTGTTTCGATGGCGGCGATAGTCGATCAGACCAGTTCCAGCGCACTCATCCCGGCCAGGCCCAGCAGCATCACGCCACAGGCCGCGTAGGTCAGGCGATGCCAGAGCAGCGACGCGGCGCGGCGGAACCAGTCCACCAGGCCGGCGCAGATGAAACACCAGAGCAGCGACGACAGCATGAACCCGCTGAAGAACACTGCCAGGTGCGTCGGCGTCGGCTGGGCGACGCCGATGGCCGCCATCGCGCCACCCATGGCGGCCCAGTAGACGATGTTCTGCGGGTTGCTCAGCGACAGCGCGGCCCCTGCGGCAAAGGCACCGCCGGCAGCCGCCTGGTCGTCGGCGCTGGGTTGCGGCGGACAGCGGGCGTCGCGCAGCGACTGATAGCCAAGCCAGGCCAGATACAGCGCGCTGGCCAGCGTCAGCGGGTAGCGAATCTGGGCGCTGTCGAGCAGCAGGGCCAGACCGGTGAGGCCGAGGGCGGCCCAGGTGGCGTCACCCACCAGCGAACCGATCTGCACCAGCAGTGCCGGTCGGTAGCCGTCACGCAGGCCGCGCCGCAAGGTCTCGCTGAAGACGGCGCCCGGGGCGGCGTTGAACACGAAACCAAGGAGCAGGGCGGCGAGGAAGAAGCTGAACATCAGGTGTCCTTAACGGGCAGGAGAACGAAGGCCAGCTCAGCAAGCAGCCGGCATGCCAACCCGGTGAAAATAAAGTTTTCCACCAAGGCTGTGGGAATAACTGTGGAAAAGCTGGTGGTGCTTGCCTGGCAGGCGGATCTGGCGCCGCTTGCAGGGTAGCGGACAAGATCTGAGCAGCGGGGTTTTTCCTTTGTACACAAGGGCTTGACAGTTTGTCGCTGAATGGCGTGGCGGGCTTGAGGTTGTCCACGGCTGCTGTGGGTGGTGCTGTTGATAACTTCTGTAAGCATTGCCTGAGGCACTATATTCCGGGGCTTGCAGCGCTTTGGTGAATTTCTGATCAGGCATTTTCTGCGGCATGATCGCGGCGGATTGTCCAGTGTTTTCCACTGCCGGCAGGCGAGCTGGAAAATTATCCCCGGAAACTGTTGATGGAGCTGTGGACAAGCTGCTCATGAGGTCGCTCGGGCCGCGTGTTGTCTGGTGTTGCCGGGGGTGTCGAATTTCTCGCCAGGCTACTCGCCGGGGAGCGCGCCGAGCTGTGTCGGACGGCCGAGCAGCTGCAGGGCGCGGTCCGGGTAATCGGTGATCAGGCCGTTGACGCCCATCTGCAGCAGGCGGCGCATGGCGGGCTGCTCGTTGATCGTCCACAGCTGAACGTTCAGCCCACGGGCCTGTGCATTGCGCACCAGGCGTGGCGTCGCCAGGTCGAGGCCACTGTGCTGCGGAGGAATCTGCAGCACGGCATAGGAGGGCGACAGCAGGTCGCTCAGGCCCAGCCAGTTCAGCGCCAGCAGCATGCGCACCGAGACCGGGCCGGCGGACGTGGCGACCTCCGGGCAGAGCTGGCGGAAGCGCGCCAGGCTGCGTTCATGAAAGCTGCCGACGATGACCCGGTCGAGCTGGTCGTAGGCGGCCAGCATCTCGCAGAGCACCGCTTCCATGCCAACGTCGGGGACCTTGATGTCGAGCACCTTGGGGATTAGCGGGAAGCGTTCGAATACCTCTTCCAGCGCGGCGATGCGCGTGCCCTGGCCACGGTACGGATGGCTCTGGCCACCATCGGCGGTCCAGTTGTAGCCGGCGTCCAGGGCCTGCAGTTCGGCGAGGCTGTAGTGCGCGACCTGGCCTTCGCCATTGGTGGTGCGCTCCAGCGTGTCGTCATGCATCACCACCAGCTTGGCGTCCTGGCTCAGTTGTAGGTCCATCTCCAGCATGTCGACGCCGAGTGCAGCGGCTCGCTCGAAGGCGAACAGGGTGTTTTCCGGCCACAGGCCCTTGCCGCCACGGTGGGCGATGACCAGCGGACGCTGGCCCAGGTCCGCGAGCACGGGCGGGGTGGGCGCCGGGTGGCTGGTCAGCGCCAGCAGCAGGATGACGACGCCGATCAGCAGCAGGGGGGCGAGCAGGAATCGAGTGAGACGCAGCATGGGTGAAGTCTCGAAAGCGCTTCGGGACTTTGTGCCCCAGCGCAGGGGCGTTGGCAAGTGTTGTGGCAAGGGGCGGCGCGCCACCGCGATTGCCGCGCCGGGCCTGTTGGCCTCGACGCGCGAACGCCCCTTCTGTTCGGGGTGAACCTCAGCTGGCGAGCAGCCAGACCCCGGCTGCCGCCGATGCGCCACCGGCGATGCGTACCAGCGGAGCCGCCGCGCGCGGCAGGAAGCGCACCAGGGCGAAGCCGATGGCATGCAGCGCGGCAGTGGCGACGATGAAGCCGGTCGCGTAGCCGAGAGGGCTGGCCAGGTCGGGCAGTTCGAGGCCGTGGGCGACGCCATGGGTCAGGGCGAACACCGCGGTGAGGCCAACGGACAGGAGCATCGGCAGGCGTGCGGCCACGGCCACCAGCAGGCCGAAGGCCAGGACCGAGCCGGCGATACCGGTCTCCATGAGGGGAATTTCCACCCCGGCGAAGCCCAGCAGGCCGCCGACCAGCATGCTGCCGACGAAGGTCAGCGGCAGCAGCCAGCGCGCCGCGCCGCTTTGCTGCGCGGCCCACAGGCCGACGGCGAACATCGCCAGCAGGTGATCGAGGCCGAACACCGGGTGTGCCAGGCCGGCCATGAGACCGGACTCGCCATGGCCCGGGTGGGCGAAGGCCAGCGCCGGGGTGCAGAACAGGGCGATGGCGTAGACGGTTTTGCGCAGATTCATGAGGTTCTCCTTGAGGTGGGAATCAGGCCGCCGTGAGCATGCCCTGGCGTTCGATGAAGGCGATGATCTCGTCGAGACCCTGACCGACCTTCTGGTTGCTGAAGACGAATGGCTTGTCACCGCGCATCTTCAGGGTGTCGCGTTCCATCACCTCCAGCGAGGCGCCGACCATGGGGGCCAGGTCGACCTTGTTGATCACCAGTAGGTCGGACTTGCAGATGCCGGGGCCGCCCTTGCGGGGCAACTTGTCGCCGGCGGACACGTCGATCACGTACAGGGTCAGGTCCGACAGTTCCGGGCTGAAGGTGGCCGACAGGTTGTCGCCACCGGACTCGACGATGACCAGGTCGAGGCCGGGGAAGCGGCGATTGAGCTGCTCGACGGCTTCCAGGTTGATCGAGGCATCCTCGCGAATGGCGGTGTGGGGGCAGCCGCCGGTCTCCACGCCGATGATGCGCTCGGGTTCCAGGGCCTCGTTGCGCACCAGGAACTGGGCGTCTTCCTGGGTGTAGATGTCGTTGGTGACCACGGCGATGTTGTAGCGCTCGCGCAGGGCGCGGCACAGGGCCAGGGTCAGGGCGGTCTTGCCGGAACCGACCGGGCCGCCGATACCGACACGCAGGGGTTGGCTGTTCATGTGTGCAATCCTCGTCAGGAGCGGAAGAGACGCGAGTACTGGCGCTCGTGCGCCATGCTCGCCAGGGCCAGGCCGAACGCGGCGCTGCCCCAGTGTTCGGGGGAAAGATCGGCGGCCTGCTGCTGCGCGCCATCGAGCTGCGGCAACAGGCGGCTGGTCAGGCGCTGGGCGGCTTGCTGGCCCAGCGGCAGGACCTTCATCAGCACGGCCAGCTGGTTTTCCAGCCAGCCCCAGAGCCAGGCGGCCAGGGCATCGTCCGGGGTGATGTGCCAGGCGCGCGCCGCCAGTGCCCAGGCCAGCGCCAGGCCGGGCTCGTCCTGGGTATCGAGCAAAGTGCGGGCGTCGTCGTCCAGTTCGGGCAGGCCTGCGAGCAGTTGCCGCAGCGAATAGCCCATCTGCCGGCTTTCCAGGGCCAGCTCACGGGTTTCGCGGCTGGCACGGTGCTGTTCGGCCAGTGCCTGCAGGCGCGACCAGTCGGCTGCGTCCGCCGCGCGGCAGTGAGCCAGCAGCAGCGGCGCTTCGAAGCGCGCAAGGTTGAGCATGAGCTGATCGGCCAGCCAGCGTTCGGCGCTGTCGGCGTCAACGATCAGGCCGCTGTCGATGGCCCATTCCAGCCCTTGCGAATAGCTGTAGCCACCGATCGGCAGTTGCGGGCTGGCCAGGCGCAGCAGGGCCCAGGCCGGCTTCACGAGCAGACCTCGGGGTATGTCCCGGCGGCTGTTCGTGGCGTCACGTGCGCACACCGAACTGGTGCAGGCGCGGGCCGTAGTTGAATTCCTCGTCACCCTGATGCGAGTGATGGTGACCGCCGCCGTAGGCACCCTGCTCGGGCTGGTAAGGTGCCTGCACGGCCTCGACCCTGGCGCCCAGCTGTTCGAGCATGGCCTTGAGCACGTAGTCATCGGGCAGGCGCAGCCAGCCTTCGCCCAGCTGCAGGGCGACATGGCGGTTGCCCAGGTGGTAGGCGGCGCGCATCAGTTCGAACGGGCTGCTGCAGGTGACGTGCAGCAGGGGTTCGGCCTTGGCGCGCACGCGCACCACGCGCCCATCCCTGGCCTGCAGGCATTCGCCATCCGCCAGTGCCGGCTGGCCGCGCTCGAGGAACAGGCCAACTTCTTCGCCAGCCGTGGTGAAGCAGCGCAGGCGGCTCTTGCTGCGGGCCTCGAAGGTCAGTTCCAGTTCGGCATCAGGGTTCGCCTGTGGCGCGATTCGACTGTGGATCACCAGCATGGGTATCTATTCCGGGGCAATGTGCCCGGAAATAGTGCAAGTGGCTTGCCAAGGCCGCAGAGTGCCGCAGGACGGCGCATTGCTGCGGTCTGTGGATAACTTGTCTGTGTGGTCAGGAACTATTTGGTGCGTTTTGCCGGTTGGCGCACCTGATTGGTGCGCGTCATGCGCTGGGCTTGCCCAGGCCCTGCCAGTGCTTGCCGCCGACCATGATGAAGCGCAGCTGCTGAATGATCTTGGCCTCGGCGCTGAGGTGCGCCGGCAGCGTTTCGGCGGGCGGGTCGATCAGTTCGGGCAGGGTGGCGAACACCGTCTTGACCACCAGGTCGGAGACCACGTCGAGTGCGGCATCGTCGAGATGCGGCATGCGATTCATCAGCTTGAGGTCGGCCGCCAGGTCGTTGGTGATGCGCTCGCGCAGGGCGCTGATCGCCTGGCGTACGGGCTGCGAGCCACCGTACTGCTCGCGGGCGAGGAAGAGGAACTGGCCATGGTTGGCGGCTACTTCGGCGAGGAAGATGCGCACCGAGGCGTCGATCATGCCGCGCATCTCGAACTCATGCCGACGCACCTGGCGGATCGCCGCGCGGAAGGTTTCCCCGACTTCCGCCACCAGCGCCAGGCCCAGTTCGTCCATGTCGGCGAAGTGGCGATAGAAGCCGGTGGGCACGATGCCGGCGACGCGCGTGACTTCCCTCAGGCTCAGGCTACCGAAGCCACGCCCGCTCTCCATCAGGGTCAGTGCGGCGGCCATCAGGGATTGGCGGGTCTGCTGCTTCTGTTCGGCGCGTGGCGTCATGCGGGTCGGTTCGTTGAACGATGGCGCACTCTAGCAAATGCGCGGCGCCAGCGTCGAACCATGCTGGGGCATCATTCAGTGAACAGGTGTTGACTGAATTGTGGGTCATCTGTCAGCCTTGTGAACAAGTGTTCACTGGATTGTCCTCGATGGCTTTGCTTTCCCTCTCCGCGAGCCGGCGTGCTGCGCGTTGCCTGCAGCCGCTGCGCCGGCTCTGTGCGTCCGGCTGGCTGCGCGAGGCGGATGTCGATCTGGGCCTGCGCCTGCTGCACCCGGTGCTGCGCCTCAACCGAGTTTTCGCTCGGGTCGAGGCGCGCCGCTGGGTGGCCGACGACATGCTGGCGCTGCGCCTGCGTTGCAACGGCAACGCACGTGGCTGGCGCGCGGGTCAGCATGTCCAGCTGTATCTGGAGCAGGATGGCGTGCGCCACGGGCGCAGCTACAGCCTGACCTCGGTGTCGTCCGACGGGCAGGTCGAGGTGGCGATCAAGCGTCAGCCGGGCGGGCGCCTGTCCAACCGCGTGCTCGATCACTTGGCGGTCGGCGAGGTGATCGAACTGGGCCAGGCCGATGGCGATTTCGTCTGGCCGGGCGAGCCGGGGGGCGTACTGCTACTGGCCGCTGGCAGCGGTATCACGCCGTTGCTGGGTTTGCTGCGCGATGCCCTTGCCCGTGGTTTCAAGGCGCCGCTGACGCTGTGGCACCAGGTGCGTCATCCTGGGCAGCAGGCCTTTGCCGGTGAGCTGCGGGCACTGGCTGAGCGGCATGGCAATTTCCGGGTGCACTGGGCCTGCAGTGCCGAGGCCGGCGGTCGGCTTGCCGCCGAACGGCTGGCCGCGCTGCCGGGCGAGCACCTGCTGGTCTGCGGCCCGCGTGGCTTCGTGGAGCAGGCCTGTGGCTGGTGGCGCGAGGCGGGGCGAGGCGCGAGCGTGCAGGTGGAAAGCTTCAGTCCGCTGGCGGTTCAGGCTCCGGGGGAGACTCGTGAGGTGCGGCTGACCTTCGCTCGCAGCGCCTTACAGGCACAGGGCCTTACCGTGCGGAGCCTGCTGGAGCAGGCCGAGGCGACGGGCCTGCGCCCGCAGTATGGTTGCCGCCAGGGCATCTGCACCCGTTGCACCTGCCAGCTGCTGGCCGGCACGGTGCGCGACCTGCGCACGGGCGAACTGTTCGCCGAACCCAACCAACCCATTCGTCTGTGTGTCAGTGCCCCGCATGGGGACGTGGAGATCGATCTGTGAGCGTGCGTCAGGACCGCGAGCTGAGCCTCGCCGAACTCGAGGCATTCGGCCAGGAGCTGGACAGCCTGCGCCGGCGAACCCTGGCCGACCTGGGCGAAGCCGACGCCCGCTACATCCGCCGGGTGCGCAGCGTCGTGCGCCTGTGCTGCTGGAGCGGTCGCGCGCTGCTGATGTTCGGCTGGTTCCCGCCGACCTGGCTGCTCGGCACCCTGCTGCTGGGGTTGGGCAAGATTCTCGAGAACATGGAGCTGGGCCATAACGTGATGCACGGCCAGTACGACTGGATGAACGACCCGGAATTCGCCGGCCGTCACTACGAGTGGGATATCGTCGGCCCGGCCGACTTCTGGCGGCACACCCACAACCATGTGCATCACACCTATACCAACGTGCTGGGCATGGACGATGACGTCGGTTACGGCGTGGTGCGCCTGTTTCCCGAGCAGCGCTGGAAACCCTTCTACCGCTGGCAGCCGCTGTGGGTGACCCTCCAGGCGTTGCTGTTCCAGTACGCGGTGGCGATTCAGCACCTGCGCCTGGACAAGCTGATCAAGGGGCGTATCAGTGCGCAGGAGGTGCGCCCACTGGCGCGTCAGTTCGGCACCAAGCTGATGCGGCAATGGGGCAAGGACTACCTGCTGTTCCCGCTGCTGGCGCTGCTGCTCGGCGCCAATGCCCTGGCCGTGCTGACGGGAAACCTGCTGGCCAACCTGCTGCGCAACCTGTGGACCTTCCTGGTGATCTTCTGCGGCCACTTCACCGAGCAGGCGGCGGTCTTCCCGCCCGAGGTGCTCGAAGGGGAGACGCGCGGGCACTGGTACCTGCGCCAGCTGCGTGGCTCGAGCAATCTCTCCGGCGGGCCGTTGCTGCACATCCTCACCGGCAATCTGAGTCATCAGATCGAGCACCATCTGTTCCCGGACCTGCCGGCGCGGCGCTACGCCGAGCTTGCCCGTGAGGTGCGGCTGATCTGTGTGCGCTACGGCCAGCACTACAACTGCGGCAGCCTGTGGGCACAGTTCGCCACGGTATTGCGACGCATCTGGATCTACCGCCTGCCACCTGCCGCCATGAGCGATCCGCAGGCGTAAAAAAGCCCGGCGTGCGCCGGGCTTGGGGGGGGTGCCAGAGCACTCAGGCGGTATGCCCGCGCTGCTCGATCAGGCGATCGGAGCCGCCTTCGGCCAGTTGCATACGTTGGCCGCCCGGGGTGCGATCGTAACCGCCTTCGGCCAGCTGGACGCGTTGGCCGCCAGGGGTGCGATCATAGCCGCCTTCCACCAGCTGGAAGCGCTGGGCGCCGGGGGTACGGTCGGCGCCGTCTTCGGCCAGTTGCAGGCGTTGCATGCCCGGGGTGCGCTCGGCGCCATTCTCGGCCAGGGGCTCGATGGGTTGCTGCTGCACCTGGCTTTCCTTGGCTTCACCCACCAGCGGGAAGGGCGCGCTGCTGGAAGCGGCAAAGACGCTGGTGGTCATCAGGCTCAGGGCCAGGGCGGCGAGGGTCAGTTGGGTTTTCATGTCGATGTCTCCGCAGGGAGTAATAAGTGGCTTCGGAGTCAATTCTCGGAGACCAGGGCGCGGATAAGAACTTGACTGGCCTGATAGTGATCATCGATACCCTCAATACTTGGTTGCGGGGCTCTATCTCGGTGCTTTCGGGCGTCGCCGCGGAGACGCTGCGCAGGTTTCGCAGGGCATCGCGCTGGTCGTCGCGCAGGCGTATGCTTGACGGCCCTCGCGGGTCGTGCTCGATCCGTCCTCTCCAGTCGTTTCCGGAGGCAGCTCCAGCATGCTCGCGGCACAGGCCATTCTGCCGATCTTCGCGCTGATCGTTCTCGGCTACCTGCTGGGCTGGCGCCAGTGGCTCACCGCCGAGTCGGCGGCCGGCCTGGCCAACATCACTTTCAAGCTGTTCATGCCCACCCTGCTGTTCGCCGGTATCGCCAAGGCCCCGCTGGCGCAGGGCCTGTCGCCGGTATTGCTGCTGGCCTACTACGTGCCGGTGTTGCTGGTGTTCTTCCTGGTCAATCTGCTGGCGCACTGGCGCCGGGGCACGGCAACGCCGCTGGGGCTGGTCGCCGCGTTCTCCAACAATGTGCTGGTGGGGATCCCGCTGATCGCCAGCCTGATGGGCAACGATGGCCTGCTCTACGTCTTCGCCATCCTGGTCTTCCACAGCCTCACGCTGTTTTCCCTGCAGAGTTTCTACGCGGCCTTCGGCAGCCATGAGCGGGTCGACGCCCGGGCGCTGCTGAAGAACCTGGCCAACCCGATGATCATCGGCCTGGCCCTGGGCGCCTTGCTCAACCTGTCCGGCCTGAGCGTGCCGGACAGCCTGTGGCGGGCGGTCACCTGGCTGGGCCAGGCTGCCTTGCCCTGCGCGCTGATCGTGCTCGGTGCCAGCCTGTCGCGCTATCGCCTGCGCCCGACCGCCGAGGCCTGGGGCGTGGCGCTGGCCAAGCTGCTGCTGTTTCCCGCACTGGTGTGGTGGTTCAGCGGGCAGTTGTCCGGCCTGAACGACACGGCGCGCAGCGTGCTGGTCTTGCTCGCAGCATGCCCCAGTGGCGTCAACGTGATGGCCTTCGCCCGCACGGCGCAGGACAGTCGCAGCGTCAGCGCGGCGATTTCCCTGTCCACCTTGCTGGCGGCGCTGTCCCTGCCGCTGTGGATGCTGCTGGTGGGCTTCTAGGCAAAGCAGCCCCGGCCAGCCGGCCAGCGTCGCCAAGCGCTCGGCTGGCTGCATCCGCCGCAGTCATCTATACCCTCTAGTGGTGATGGACGTCAGTGGGGATGGATGATGCTGGGCATGGTTTTCACCGAGTTTCTGGAGATGGTCGAGCAGCGCTTCTCGCCCGAGCTGGCCGACCAGATGCTGACGCAGACGACGCTCGCCAACGATGGCGCCTATACCGCGGTGGGCTACTACCCCTATGCGGAGATGCAGGCGCTGCTGGCGACCCTCTCCAGACTGACCGGCAACAGTGTGCCGGCGCTGCTGCAGGACTATGGCGAGTACCTGTTCCGGCGTTTCGTCGAGCTGTATCCCGAGATGTTCGAGCACTGCCGCGACAGTTTCGACCTGCTCAGCCAGGTCGACGGCCACGTCCATCGCGAGGTGCACAAGCTCTATCCCCAGGCCCAGTTGCCGGTTTTCGAAACGCTGACCCACACTCCGGTCTGCCTGGTGCTGGAGTACCGCTCCAGCCGCGGCCTGGCCGATTTGGCCGAGGGCCTCATCCGTGGTTGCATCGAGCACTATGGCGAGCGCAATGGCGTTCAGCGCGTCGACCTGCCGGCGCGCGAGGGGCTCAGCATCACCCGCTTCGAGATTTCCCGACCTTGAGCGAAGCACTCTGGCAGCGCCGTCTGGACCGTGAACGGCAAGCGCGCAAGACGGCCGAGCGGCTGCTGACCGATAAATCGCGGGAGCTGTACCAGACCACCGTCGACCTGCAGCAGGCGCTGGCCGCGTCGGAGAACCAGCGCCGGCTGCAGCTGGCGCTCTGGGGCAGCGGCGAGCTGATCTGGGAGTGGCACGCCGAGGATGACCTGATGCGCCTGCACCACTTCTCCAGCGAGCCGGGCGTGGCGCTCGAGGAGGCGCTGCTCTGGGCGGACTGGATCGCCCGCCTGCACCCGGATGACCGGGGCAACGCGCTGCAGGCCTGGGAGGCGCACCGCTGCGGGCGTTGCGAGTACTACGATCTGGAATTTCGCATGCGTCGCGAGCCCGAGCAGGGCTGGCTGTGGTTTCGCACCCAGGGCCGCGCCGTGGAGCGCGATGCGGATGGCCTGGCACGGCGCATCACCGGCACCTGCAAGGACATCAGTCGCCAGCACGAGGCCGAGGAGCATCTGCGCCTGCTGGCCGCCGCCTTCGCCAACAACCGTGATGCCAACGTGGTGCTGGCCAGTGACAGACACGCGCTGCAGGCCAATGCGGCCTTTCTCGAACTGGTCGGCATCGGCGCCGGCGAGCTGCCTGATCTCGAGCTGGAGCGCCTGTTGCTCGATGCCGATGAGCAGTGCCCCTGGGACCACCTGTTCGCCACCGATCACTGGCAGGGCGAGCTGATCTGCCTGCGGCGCGATGGCCAGCGCATCCCGGTCGAGCTGAGCAGCACCCTGGTGCGCGCCCGTGACCGCCAGGCGCGGCACCTGGTGCTGTCGCTGCGCGATATCAGCGAGCGGCGGCGGGCGGCCGATCATCTGCGTCATCTGGCGCGTCTCGACGTGCTGACCCAGCTGCCCAATCGTCTGCAGTTCCAGGAGCGCCTGCAGCGCGCCCTGCAGCATCAGCATGACGATCGCTGCCTGGCGCTGCTGTTCGTCGACCTGGACGACTTCAAGCAGGTCAACGATGCCTTCGGCCACGACGTCGGTGATGCGCTGCTGCAGCAGGTCGCCACGCGCCTGGTGCGTTCCCTGCGCCAGCGCGATTTGGTGGCGCGCTGGGGCGGCGACGAATTCGTCGTGCTGCTGGAGCTGCACTGCCACGACGAGGTGGTGCTGGTCGCCGACAAGCTGATCAAGGCGCTCAACGAACCCATGGAGCTGGCCGGCCACGTGCTCACGGCCACGCCCAGCATCGGCATCGCCCTGGCTCCCGAGCATGGCAACGAGGCGGGCGAGCTGTTGCGTCACGCCGATGCCGCGATGTACGTGGCCAAGCGTGAAGGGCGTAATCAGTACGCGCTGTACCGGCCGGAACTCAGCGAACAGCTGCTGCACCGCGTCAAGCTCGCCAACCTGCTGCGCAGTGCCCTGGAGCAGCATGAGCTGAGCCTGGCCCTGCAGCCGAAGATCGGCATGGACGGCCGGCAGATCGTGGGCGCCGAGGCGCTGCTGCGCTGGGATACCGCCGCCTTTGGCCGGGTGCCGCCGGATGTGTTCATTCCCATCGCCGAGGAACTGGGGCTGATCGTCCCGATCGGCCACTGGCTGGTGCGCGAGGCGGCGACGCTGCTCGATGACTGGCATGCGCGCGGCTGGCCGCTGACGCTGGCGATCAACCTGTCCGCGCGGCAGTTGCATGACGAGGCGCTGCTGCCGGTACTCTGCGAGAGCATGCAACGCAGTGGCGCCTCGCCCGCTGCGCTGGAACTGGAGGTCACCGAGTCCATCCTGCTGGCGGATGCCGACTTCGCCAGGGCGCGCCTGCAGGCGTTGCGTGACGCGGGCTTCCGCATCGCGCTCGATGACTTCGGCACCGGCTATTCATCCCTCGGCTACCTCAAGGACCTGCCGCTGGACCGGGTCAAGATCGACCGCAGTTTCATCTCGGACCTCGAACAGTCGCCACGCGGGCGCGCGCTGCTCTCGTCCATCGCCGGGCTGTGCCGGGCGCTGTCGCTGCAGACCACGGCCGAAGGGGTCGAGACTGCCGCGCAGCTGACCCTGGTGGAGGCCGAGGGCATCGACGAGGTCCAGGGTTATTTCTACTACCCGCCGTTGACCGTCGAGGCCTTCAACCAGCTGCTGGAAAGCAAGCTCGGCGCGCAGGACGCGCCCGGCGCCAACGGCTGAGTGCGCTAGAGCGGGGAGGTGCCGAGCACCTGGCTGAACCGCAGCAGGTAGCCGTCCGGATCCTGAATCATCAGCTGGCGCACGCTGAGCCGATGATCGTCGACGCGGTAGCTCAGGGTTTCTGCGGGCAGGCGCAGGGGGACGCCGTGTTCAAGCAGCCTCTGCTGCAGCGGCTGCAGGTCGCTGACGCTGATCTGCAAGTTGATGCCGCGCCCCAGGGGGCGATCGAGCGGCCTTACCGTCCACGGATCGTCCTGCGGCGCATCCGGGTCGATCTGCTCCAGCATCAGCGCCGCCTCGCCCAGGGCGATGGCGGCGAAGCCGGCCTCCGGGCGTTCGAAGAGCAGGCGGAAACCCAGCGTCTGCAGGTAGAACGCCAGACTGCCCGGCAGGTCGCTGACCAGCAGTTCGGGCGTCAGTGCGGGCAGCGGTGCGCCGTTCATTCCTGCTGCTGTGCGGCCTGCAGGGCTTGCAGGGCAGGGGCGGCGTAGATGCCTGCCTCCACGGCCAGCGCCATCACCCTGGGCAGGTCGTTGGCGTACACCAGCACGGCCTGTAGCTCGTCATCCAGCGGTTCGCTGAAATCCACCAGCACGTAGCCACCGGTTTCCGGCGACAGGGCGGAGAGCTGCACCTGGATGCGGTTGAGCGCCTTGAGCGGCTCGGTCTTGGCCAGTTGCTTGGCCTTGAGCACGAACTGCACCTGCGGGCCGAACGACTCGGTGATGCGCTGGAACAGCTCTTCATAGCTGTCGGCCTGGAACAGCACGGTGTCCGGCAGGCTGCCGACCACTACCCACTCGCCCAGCGGGATGGGAAATTCGTCGTCGTAGTTGATGTCCGGGTTGGCCGAGAGAAAGGCGGCGGGGTCGGCATAGGCCTGCGCGGCCTCGTCGGCGATGCGGACGATCTCGTCCTCGGCCAGGCAGCCGGAGCTTATCTTGCCGATCAGTTCTTCCAGCTGGGCTTTCATCAGGTGATTCCTTGGTCGTTCGATTGGGCGGCAAGCATAACCCAGAGCCCGTTCCGCGAGGCGTGGCAGAACAGGGCGGTCGCCCTAGCCGTAGCGCTTCTTGGCCTCGATGGCCAGGCCGCTGCCGATGCTGCCGAAGGTGTTGCCCTCCACGCTGCGCGCGTTGGGCAGCATCGCCGCCACGCTCTGGCGCAGGGCCGGCACGCCGCTGGAGCCGCCGGTGAAGAACAGCGTGTCGACCTGGTCGGCGCTGACGCCGGCATCGGCCAGCAACTGCGTGAGGCTGGCGCGGATGCGTTCGAGCAGCGGCTCGATGGCGCTTTCGAACAGCGCACGGGTCAGCTCGGCGACCAGGCCCGGCTCGACGCGCGACAGGTCGATGGGGCGCGAATTCTCTTCGCTGAGGGCGATCTTGCTCTCTTCCACCTGCATCGCCAGCCAGTGCCCGGCGCGCTGCTCGATCAGGCCGAACAGGCGATCGATGCCGGTGGCGTCGACGATGTCGTAGCGCATGTTCTGCAGTGCCAGCTGGGTCTTCTGCGCGTACAGGGCGTTGATGGTGTGCCAGGTAGCCAGGTTGAGGTGATAGCTGGTCGGCATGAAGGCATCGCTTTTCATCCGGCTGCCGTAGCCGAACAGCGGCATCACCCCGGCCAGCGACAGTTGCTTGTCGAAGTCGGTACCGCCGATGTGCACGCCGCCGGTGGCGAGGATGTCGGCCTGACGTTCGGCCAGCTGATGGCGCTCCGGTGCCAGACGGACCAGGGAGAAGTCGGAGGTACCACCGCCGATGTCGACGATCAGCACCAGCTCCTCACGCGCCAGGCTCGACTCGTAGTCGAATGCCGCAGCGATGGGTTCGTACTGGAACGACACTTCCTTGAAACCGAGCTTGTGCGCCACGGCCACCAGGGTGTTCTGTGCCTCTTGGTCGGCGACCGGGTCGTCGTCGACGAAGAACACCGGGCGCCCCAGCACCACCTCCTCGAAGGGGCGCTCGGCCTGGGCCTCGGCGCGTGCCTTCAGTTCGCCGATGAAGAAACCGAGCAGGTCCTTGAACGGCAGGGCGCTGCCCAGCACGGTGGTTTCGCTTTTCAGCAGCTTGGAGCCCAGCAGGCTCTTCAGCGAGCGCATCAGGCGGCCTTCATAGCCTTCGAGGTATTCGTGCAGGGCCAGGCGGCCATAGACCGGGCGGCGTTCTTCGGTGTTGAAGAAGATGACCGAGGGCAGGGTGATCTTGCCGTCTTCCAGGGCCAGCAGGCTGTCCTGGCCGGGACGCAGCCAGCCGACGGTGGAGTTGGAAGTGCCGAAGTCGATGCCGCAGGCGCGGGCGGGGGTAGAGAAGGACATGGAACGCAGAGCCTGAAAGTGACCGGGAAGAGGTATGACGCCGCATCGCGACGACCCGGAAGGCAGCCGCCGCGACGGCGGGCCTGAAAAACGGCCGCGTATTCTATGTCAGCCTCGCCGATGCGGCGAGTCGGCGATCAGCTTGCCTTGCGCCGCTCTTGCCACTGCGTCCATTCGAAGCCCAGCACCACCAGCAGCGACAGGGCGAACGGCAGCAGCAGGTAGAAGACGCGGAACACGATCAGCGCCGCCAGCACGTCGGCAGCGGGGATCTCCGGCAGTGCGGCGAGGAAGGTCACTTCCAGTACGCCGAGTCCGCCGGGGGCATGGGACAGCAGGGCCAGGGAGAAGGAGGCGAGGAACACGCCTAGCACCACCAGATAGCCCGGGTGGTTGTCCGCCGGCAGGGCGAAGTAGATGATCGCCGCCGCGCAGAGCAGCTCCAGCGGGCCGGCCAGCAACTGGCGGCTGACGATGCGCAGGCGTGGATATTCGACATGCACCTTGCCCAGCGTCCAGGGCTTGAACTGGCGCCAGGAGCCGAGCACGTAGAGAGCGACCACGCCCAGCAGCAGACTGCCGATGATCACCGACACCAGCGGCGTGATCCTGGCGACGCGGTGAATGAGTTCGGGTTGCGCGATCAGCACGCAGCCACTGGCGAGCAGTGTGCCCAGCACGAAGGTGAAGGAGCAGAAGACGATGAGCACGCCGATTTCCTGGGGTGTCAGGCCCTTGCTGCTGTAGGCGCGATAACGCACCACCGCGCCGGAGAACACCGAGGCGCCGATGTTGTGGGCCAGCGCGTAGGTGGTGAAGGAGCACAGGGTGATGAAGCGCCAGGGAATCTGCTTGCCCAGGTGCGCGACGGCGATGCGGTCATACCAGGCCAGTGCCCAGTAGGCGCCCAGGGTGGCCACGGCGGCCAGCGCCCAGTTCAGGTGGGAAATCGCTTCGAGGCTGCCCTTGATCTCGTCCAGGGAAATGGTGCGCAGTTCGCGGTAGAGCAGGACACCAGACAACACCACGGCGCAGAGTCCGATCAGGGTCCAGATCAGATCGCTGCGTTTCAGCTTGGGTTTGGCTTCTACGACGGACACCGGTATTCCTCGTTCGCTAGGCCTCGGGTGAGGGCCGCATGCCTCGTTCGAGGCTGCTGTTGGTCGACCCAGGGGCCGTATGGCTGCCGTAACGGTCGGGCCGTGACGGCATGGCGCGCTGCGCAGTATCGGCGAGCGGCCCTGTGCACTCAACTGGCAAGCGGGCAGAGCGCGCGGCTGCTGTGGCAGCGCTCATGGCCAGGCCAGGGTGAGCGCCGCCAGCACCATGTAGCGGCCTGCCTTGGCCAGCGTGACGATGATCAGGAAGGTCCACAGGCGTTCACGCATCACGCCTGCGACCAGGGTCAGCGGGTCGCCGATCACCGGCATCCAGCTCAGCAGCAGCGACCAGCGCCCATAGCGCGCGTACCAGGCCTGAGCCTGCTGCAGGCGGGCCGGGCTGACCGGGAACCAGCGCCGGTGCCGATAGTGCTCGATGGAGCGCCCCAGCAGCCAGTTGATCCATGAGCCCAGCACGTTGCCCAGCGTCGCCACCAGCAGCAGGGCCCAGGCAGGATGCTCGCCCGCCAGCAGCAGGGCGACCAGAACCGCCTCGGACTGAAGCGGCAACAGCGTCGCCGCACCGAGGGCGGAGAGGAACAAGGCCGGGTAGGCGGAGAGACCGAGCATGCTCAGCAAGGCCGGCGCACGGGCCAGCCTGCTCCCGGGCTTACGACTCCTGGCCGGTGTTGGCCATGATTTCTTCCAGGCTCAGCCCGGTCAGGCCATGAATGGTTTTCCACAGGTAGTAGAAGATGGCCATCAGCATGATCATCGAGGGAATGGCGATCATCGGGTAGCTGAGCAGTGTCATGCGTCCCAGTTCGTCATTGAAGGCCTCGGTGCCGGCGGGGCTGGTGACGATCCACTTGGCCAGCACGTAGTTCATGAACGAGGAGAAGAAGAAGGTGCCGCTGAGCCAGTAGGTGGCGCGCAGCAGGCGGGTCTCGAAGTGTTCGACGTGGCCGCCCTGCTCCAGGCGCTCGTGGATCTTGTCGACGTTGAGCACCGTCTTGTTGAACAGCAGGGTGCGAATCAGCGGGTAGCGCGTGCGCGTGGAAACCAGTACGGCGATGCCGATCAGGCCCGGAATGGCAGCCTCCTTCACGGCCAGCCACTGGGTATCCAGATGCAGCAGGCCGATGCCGCCGGTCAGCGCTACGCTGATCAGACCGAGCAGGGCGATGAAGTTGAACTTGCGGTACTTGATCAGCTCGAACGCCCCCCAGCCCAGCGGGAATGCCAGGGCGAGCAACAGCGCGCCATCGGCCCCCAGGCGGTGTTCGCCGCTCAGTTTCATCAGGATGAACGAAGGGATCAGGATGCTGATGGCCAGGTCGATCAACGGGCGGGGCTTGTGCGTCGGGGTGGGGCTGTCGATGGTGGTGGTCATGGTAGCTGGAGTCTGCGACGGAACCCGGATGATCGCCTGCCTGAGGCGTCAGGGCTAGTCCGACCGTCGGTTTGGAAGGTTAAAAAGTATGAGCCGACAGCTTCGCGACAGGGGCATGAGGTCAACGCCTGATGCTAAAGTGATGGCAATGGCTGGGAGTCGAACATGCCAAGAGTCCTTTCTTTCGTTTGCCTGCTGCTGACTGCCGCCCTCCTGCTCCCGGAGATGGCCATGGCGCGCGACTGCATCGGTCTGATACCGGCCAGCACCTCGGCCTTCTGGACGGACCTGGAGGCGGGCGCACGTCGCAGCGCCGATGATCTGCAGATGGATATCTACACGCGAGCCCCGACCAACGAGGGCAGCGTCGACGTGCAGCTGCAACTGATCGAGCGCGTCCTCGCGCATGGCTGCAAGGCCCTGATCATCGCGCCGGCCGGCGAGGCCATCGATGCGCGTGTCGTCGCCCTGCGCGAGCAGGGCGTCCCCACGGTCTACGTCGATCGCAGCGTCGCCGGCGAAGGGGCCTATGCGCTGGTCGCCACGGACAACTTCCTCGCCGGTCAGCTGGCTGGGCAGCAGTTGGCCGAGCTGTTGGGCGCCGGCAAGCGGGTGGCGCTGCTGCGCCTGCAGCCGGGGTTGCAGTCGACCCAGGAGCGTGAGCGCGGCTTCCTGCTGGCGGCCCATGCAGCGGGCCTGCAGGTGGTCTTCGATGATTACCTGGGCGCTGACCGACAGCGCATGGTCGCGGCGCTGACGCGCATGCTGCCGGAGCTGGATGGCCTGTTCAGCCCCAACGGCAGCAGCACCCGTGCGGCCCTGGCGGCATTGCGGCAGATGGGCAGGGCGGGCCAGGTGGCCTTCGTCGGCTTCGACGGTGGCGAGCTGTTGTTCGATGCCCTGCACGACGGGCAGCTCCAGGCGCTGCTGTTGCAGCAGCCGCAGGCCATGGGGGATCACGCGGTGCGCCTGGTGCAGCGCGCGCTCAGCGGTGAGCGCGCGGCCACGCCGCTGCAACTGTTGCTGGAGCCGCGGGTGATGACGGCGACCGCGCCAGGAGGTTCTTGGTGAGAGCGGGGACGGGTGTTTATCATCGCCTGACCGATCGCCCTGAAATCGCTGCAGGGCCCGATCCAGACGGTGGTGTGCAATGAATCCGACGTTCAAGGCCTGTGTCGTGACGCTGCTCTGCAGTGTCTGCACCTGCCTGTCTGCCGCCGAGCTGCAGCTCTATACCGAGGACTATCGACCCTTCAGCTATCTCGAAGATGGCAAGCCGAGCGGCATGGCCGTGGCGGTGGTCGAGGAACTGATCCGCCGTACCGGCGAGCCGGCGCGTATCGAGTTGGTGCCCTGGACGCGTGGCTACCACCAGGTTCGCCAGCAGGCGAACGCAGCGATCTTCTCCACCGTCCGCACGGCCCAGCGAGAGGCCGATTTCCAGTGGGTCGGGCCGATCGCCCATGGTCATACGCGCTTCTACACGCTCAAGGAGGCCGGGCTGCAGGTCACCAACCTCGACGATGTGCGTCGCCTCGGCACCCTGGCGGTGCCCAAGCGCTGGTACAGCTACGAGCTGCTGGCCGAGCAGAAACTGGACAACCTGTACGGTGTGTCGACCCCCCAGGACATGCTGCGCATGTTCCGCCATGGCCGGGTCAAGCTGCTGCTGGCCAACAACCTGACGCTCAATGGCATGCTCGCCGAGCAGGGCATGAGGCCCTGCCAGTTGCAGGAACAGTTCGACCTGATGGCCAACGACTCCTACATCGCCTTTTCCCGGCGCACCCAGGCTGCCCGTGTCGCACGTTGGCAGCGGGCGCTGCAGGAAATGCGGCATGACGGTAGTCTGGAGCGCATCTATCGACACTGGTTTCCCGAGGCCGATGAGCAGGCCCTGGCCGACCTGCTGAGTGTCGAGTGATGTGCGGCGCTGAGTGCCCGGCCGCAGGCGGGAGGGAGGAATGAAGCTGGTGAGGTGGCTGTCGTGCGTTTGCCTGGCGATGCTGTGCAGCCCTGCGCTGGCGGAGTTGCAGTTGCTCACCGAAGACACCCCGCCCATGAGCTTCATGCGCGACGGCGAGGTCAGCGGCTTCTCCGTCGAGGTGGTCCGGGCCCTGCTGGCGCGCACCGGCGACAGCGGAAAGATCGAACTGATGCCCTGGACCCGCGCCTTCTACCTCGCCCAGCAGCAGGCGGACATCGCCCTGTTCTCCACCGTGCGCACCCCGGAGCGTGAGGGCAAGTTTCTCTGGGTCGGCCCCATCGTGGTCGGGACGACCAGCTTCTACTCGCTCAGGTCGCGCAACCTGGTCATCGACGACCTGCAGCAGGCCGCCGCGAGCGGGCCGCTCGCCCTGCCCAAGCAGTGGTACACCTTCGAGACGCTCAGCGCGCGTGGTTTCGACAACCTCTACGGGGTGTCCACGCCGAAGCAGATGATGACCATGCTCAAGCATGGGCGGGTCAAGCTGATCGCCACCGAGGACCTGACCCTGGCTGGCGAGCTGGCCACCGTCGACCTGAAGCCGCAGGACGTCACCGCCCATGTGCCGTTCATGCGTTCGGCCTACTACATCGCCTTCTCGCCGCAGACCTCGGTGGTGCGCGTGGCGCGCTGGCAGCGTGCGCTGCGGCAGATGCACGAGGATGGCAGTCTCGCCGCCATTCTCCAACGCTGGCTGCCGCATGCACCGATGCCGCCGGTCGAACCGTAGCGAGCGCTGTCTCGACTGGTTAACCTGAGCGCTGCAATCCGTAGCGAGTCCGATCATGCCGCGTCGTCTTCCCCCGCTTGCCCTGTCCCGCCGCGCCGAGTTGTTCGCGCACCTGCATGCCATGGAGCAGGCTGGCGTACCCGTCGATCGAGCGCTGGCCAGCCTGAACCTGGGGGCGCGTCATGAGCCGGCGCTGCAGCGCCTGCGCCAGATGGTCGGCGCAGGCCGTGACCTGGCGAGTTCCGGCCAGCTGAGTGGCGTGTTCACGCCATTGGAAAGCAGCCTGCTGCGGGCGGCCCAGGAGGCGGGAGCGCTGGCGCATATCCACCAGCAGCTGGCGCAGCGCTACGAGGAGCAGGCGCGCCAGGCCAGGGAACTGCGCTCCCGCCTGTTGATGCCGGCGGGTGTGCTGTTGCTGGCACTGCTGGTCAAACCCCTGCCGGCGCTGGTCGCCGGCAGCCTGGGTGTCGGCGGCTACCTGCTGGCCGTGCTGCTGCCGTTGCTCTGGTTGCTGGCCGTGCTGTTCGTCGTGCGCCTGGCGTGGCAACGTCTGCAGCGCCGTCGCGCGGAACGCCCTGGCCCGCTCGACGACCTGCTGCTGGCGCTGCCGGTGCTCGGCAGCCTGCTGCGCCGGGCGGATATCCGCAACTTCTGCGATAGCCTCGGCCTGTTGCTGGAGGCGGGGATGCCGGCGCTCGATGCCTTGCCACGTGCCTGCAGCGCCGTGAGCAATCCGCGCTTGCGGCGGGATTTCGCCAGCCTGGCGCCTCGCGTCGCGGCGGGGCAGTCGCTGGTGCGCGCCTTCGATGGCCTGTCCTTCGCCGGCAAATCGATGCTGATCGGCGTGCTCAACACGGGCGAGGCGACAGGCCGGCCGGGAGAGGCGCTGCTACGGTTCGCGCGCATGCAGGCGCAGCAGCTGGCTTCGCAGCAGCAGATGCTGGCGACCTGGCTGCCGCGTCTGTTCTACCTCGGCGTCGCCGGCTGGATGGCCTACGGGCTGCTGACCGGCGGAGGTTTCTTCCCGACGCTGCCGGCGGAGCTGGCTGGCCGGTAATTTGCTGGTCATTGGCCAGGCGGGCCTGGCTGAAAGCTGGCAGCAAGTGCCTTGCGCTAGCATTCGTCACGTCTACGCCATTACTAAAAAGAGAAAAAAGCGATTCAACCGACTTTGGAATACGCCCCATGCCCATCCTGCAACGTGCATCCCATCATGAGCTACGCAGCGCCTTTCGTGCCCTGCTGGCTTCCGACCGCTGCTACCACACCGCCTCGGTCTTCGATCCCATGTCCGCCCGCATCGCCGCCGACCTCGATTTCGAGGTCGGCATCCTCGGCGGCTCCGTCGCCTCGCTTCAGGTGCTGGGCGCCCCGGACTTCGCGCTGATCACCCTCAGCGAGTTCGTCGAGCAGGCCGCGCGCATCGGTCGCGTGTCGCGTCTGCCGGTGATCGCCGACGCCGATCACGGCTACGGCAACGCGCTCAACGTCATGCGCACGGTGGTCGAGCTGGAACGCGCCGGCGTCGCCGCGCTGACCATCGAGGACACCCTGCTGCCGGCCCAGTTCGGACGCAAGTCCACCGACCTGATCTCTATCGAGGAAGGGGTCGGCAAGATCCTCGCGGCGCTCGAGGCGCGTGTCGATCCGGACCTGGCGATCATCGCCCGGACCCACGCCGGCGTACTGGAGGTGGACGAGGTGATCCGCCGTACCCGCGCCTACGAAGCCGCTGGCGCCGACGGCATCTGCCTGGTGGGCGTGAAGGACTTCGCCCATCTGGAGCAGATCGCCGCCGGCCTCAAGGTGCCGCTGATGCTGGTCACCTACGGCAACCCGGAGCTGCGTGACAACCAGCGCCTGGCGCGCCTGGGCGTACGTATCGTGGTCAACGGCCACGCTGCCTACTTCGCCGCGATCAAGGCCACCTACGACTGCCTGCGCGAGCAGCGCGGTGCCCAGCCTTGCGACCTCAACGCCACCGAGCTGACGCACAAGTACACCATGCCCGAGGACTACATCGTCTGGGCCAAGGAGTTCATGGAAGTCCGCGAGTAGCCCCGCCGATGGGCTGCGCTTGCACTTCGGGTTCACCGGGCGCATATCTGTGCGGTGAACTACAGGAGGCTGAGCATGGCCAGTGGCTGGGCGAACGACGACGCGGTACAGGAGCAGATCGACAGCAGCATCGAGGACGCCGTTGCGCGTGCCCGTAGCCAGCTGCCGAAAGGCGAGAGCCTGCGTCATTGCGAGGCGTGCGACGCGCTCATTCCCGAAGCGCGCCGCCAGGCGATTCCCGGCGTGCGCCTGTGCGTGACGTGCCAGGCCGAGCATGACCGCGAGAACGCCGCGTTCACCGGCTACAACCGGCGCGGCAGCAAGGATAGCCAGCTGCGTTGAACGAATGCGGCACCTCTCGGCGCGTCGAGGGTCTAGTTCTACTACGACCATCACTCAGGAAGAGGTGCCTGCATGACGATTTTCGAAGCGCTGCGACTCAGCCATGACCTTCAGCGCGAGCTTGCGCAGAAGCTGGTCGCCACCCACGGGGACAGCTCCGAACGCCACGCCCTGTTCGCCCAGCTCAAGCAGGAGCTGGCCGTGCATTCGGTGGCCGAGGAACGCCATTTCTACATTCCCCTGATGCAGCAGGATGCCGGCGTCGACCTGTCGCGCCATGCGATTGCCGAGCATCACCAGATGGATGAAATGATCGAGGACCTGGAGGCGACCGACCCCAGCAGCCCCAGCTGGCTGGCACAGGCCAAGGCCCTGGCGGACAAGGTCGAACATCACCTCCGGGAAGAGGAACGCACCTTCTTCCAGATGGCCGGCAAGCTGCTGCGCGAACGGCAGAAGGAGCAACTGGCAGGTGATTACCTGAGCGCCTACGACGAGATGAAACAGGCCTCCTGAATCGGCCCGCCGGACAGGTTGCACCCGCTCTGCTGGCTGCTCAGCGTGAGCGCTGGCAGAGCACCAGCAGTGTGAAGGCCAGGCCGAGCAGACCGCACAGCAGTGGCTCTGCCCAGAGTGCGCCAAAGGCTTCCAGCCTCGCGCTGGGCGCGGGTTTTTCGGCGAGATAGAGCACCTGCACGGCTTCGCCTGCCTCGTAGCCGAAGATCAGCCCGCCTTGTGGATAGCTGTGCTGCCGGCCCTGTTCATCGGTAAAGCTGATCTGCGGGTGCGAGCCGCCAGCATTGAGCGCCACCACCTGGCCCGGCGCACGCTTCGCCTCGTCGAGAAAGGCGAGCGTATCCAGGTAGCCGTACAGGGTGGCGGTCAGTAGCAAGAGGCCGATGCCGAGAAACAGCGCGGATTTGAAACGGTGCATCCGTTGCGTCCTGTCATCCGTGAAAGAGCGCGCAGGTTAGCGAGGTTGCGTCCGGGTGGCCGTGATGTCGCTCACGTAGGCAGCGGGCGGATGCGCTCCGCCCGACTGTCCGTTCAGAACAGGAAGTAACGCTGCGCCATCGGCAGCACCTCGGCCGGTTCGCACCAGAGCAACTGGCCGTCGGCCTTGACCTGGTAGTTCTGCGCGTCGACCTCGATGCTCGGCAGGTAGCCGTTGTGGATCAGGTCGGTCTTCTGCACCTCGCGGCAGCCTTTGACCACGCCGATCTGCTTCTGCAAACCAAGCTGCTGCGGCACGCCGGCGTCGAATGCGGCCTGGCTGATGAAGGTGATGCTGGTGGCGTGGCGGCTGCCGGCATAGCTGGCGAACATCGGCCGGTAGTGCACCGGTTGCGGCGTCGGGATCGAGGCGTTGGCGTCGCCCATCAGGCTGGCGGCGATGGCTCCGCCCTTGAGGATCAGCGTCGGTTTCACCCCGAAGAAGGCCGGGCGCCAGAGCACCAGGTCGGCCCACTTGCCGACTTCGATGGAGCCGACCTCGTGGCTGATGCCGTGGGTGATCGCCGGGTTGATGGTGTACTTGGCGATGTAGCGCT